>SXGU01029800.1_pt1 | contig 22901 bp, 22 predicted proteins | sample 3174531 | NCBI WGS metagenome assembly SXGU01 (sample SAMN11356863, study PRJNA531348) | freshwater metagenome | isolation source: freshwater sample F1-140 | place: China: Fuxian Lake, Yuxi | collected 2017-12-25
GGCCGACGGGTTGCTGTTTGACGACAGCCCGTCATAAAGTTCGTCCAGTTGTTGTACGGTCAATTCTAGGGTGATCATGGGCATTCAGTGCGGTAGTTTCCGGCCTTTTTACAATATTTTCGCAAAATGGGAAACCGAAATGTTGACCGTTTGGAGTATATATGCACCTCATCGTCCGGCGGACAGGAAAAGGAAAGATCGCCGTTGCCTATTGGCTCAAGCTTCTCGCCGGGAAAGAGCGTATCGGCGAGCTTCCGGGTTGCCTCGCGGTCCAAAGGTGGCTGGGCAGCGAGTGCGTCACGCGCGTTAGCGTCTGCAAGTACGAGCATCCAAGTCTTTGCGCCCATAGATCAAGTTCCTGTGGATTAAAGAGACTCAAAATGAAGTTAACCGGGCGGCACGGAAAGCTGAAAAATAAAACCGCATAGTAGTGACCGCGCTCGGGTTGAGAGCCATGTTAGGTATTTACAACCTCCTTTGCAATGACAAAGCCATAAAAGCCGATAGAAGAAACTATGCGCCATGCCTTGTAGTCCTCGGATTGCAGCTTTAGGCTGTAATTTTGAAGATTATCTTTCCAAAGCCCAACACCGTACATGCGATTCCACTCAGTTATCTCGTTGCCCCATTCCTTAAGAAGATTAGATACGGAAATTTCCTCAATATCCAGAATGATAGTCGCACTGACATGTATGAAGTGATAGAGAGTTACACCGGTAAAGCTGATGCATGATACATCTCTTGCCAGCCCTGGATAGTCAAAGACTAGGTGAAAAGTGACCGTTTCACCATAATCGGAGACTTCGTATTTGCTCAGATGGTAATCATGGAAGTGCATGCTTATGAATCTCCACTTTAGTTGACGCCATTTTAGTCGTATATCAATTTCGCATTGCAGATGCATAAAGCTCTACCCGTAACCTAAAAACGTTTGTGACGGAGTTGCAAACTCCGTCACGCTTGGGGTAATTCGGGCTTGCTGTCTGCGCATCGCGCACCCGGTCTAGCCTGCATGATACTGCTACTAAGAACTGGGAACTCAACGGAGAGTGTTGGCAAGAAGTACTCTCCTCAAGGCCTCTACCACTGTGGCGCTCTTTATGCGATTGAAGCCGAAGGCAAAGCGTCCTTGCTCCTCTACAAAGGACGGAAGCCATGCTTCGCCATTTAGTAGCGGCATTGGATCGAGGAGTTGACCGTCTGTGCCTACAACACGATGTTTGAATTCAGGTTTGTCAGACAGCTCAACGGAACCGATTGAAAAAGTTGCTCGCAAGTAGTACTTGCGCGGACTGCCTTCACCAGCGATGAGCCAGATGCGACTTCCTTTGGTTCCCTCTGTTGGCTTCTTTGTGTAAATGGCGAGATTATGTATATCGAGGGCCGGATAGCCCATCTTTTCAGCTTTGTGATAAACGATGTAATCGTGCATTTTTGAATAGCTCAATATTAAGTCGACACCTTTCCTGGCATACATTAATTTTGAATTGCAGGCGCATAAAACCAACAAGCAACCATGTTAAGCATGGATACTATTGCATTCAGCCCTACTAAGCAAATCACCCACAAACACGCTGCGCAGGAAAATGGCAACTGAAAGTGCTGCCTTTGCCTAATTGGCTGACGATCAGTAATTTTGCATCATGCCGCATCAGGACATGTTTGACGATGGACAGGCCCAGCCCGGTGCCGCTTACTTTCTTGGGGCGTTTGACTTCGACCCGGTAAAAGCGTTCGGTGACGCGGGGAATATCCGCGGCGGCAATGCCTTCACCTTGGTCTTCCACGGCCAGTATGACTTCCTCGCCGGATTGATACCAGCGCACGTTTACCGGCGAGTCTTCCGGTGAATACTTGAGTGCATTGCCTAACAAATTGGTGAATGCGCTACGTAGCTCGTTCTCTTCACCGTAGATATGCACAGGCGCTTCCAGGCTCAGGTGGATGCGTCTTGAAGTATCTCCAAGGCTATGGCCTTCTTTGCAAATCTGTTTCAGCAAGGCAGGTACATCAACACATTGCGATTTTCTTCGTTGCGTTTCCAGGTGCGTCAACAATAACAGGTCATCAACAAGATGCTGCATTCGTTCGGTTTGGCCGCGCATTTCCTTGAACGATGTGGTTAACAAGGCGGACTGGCCGTCATCCATATCTTGCAGGGTTTCCAGGTAACCTTTTAAAACGGTTAGGGGTGTTCTGAGTTCATGCGATACATTGGCGACAAAATCCTTGCGCATGGTTTCCATTTTTTTCAATTGCGTCACATCCTGGGCCAGTAACAGGCGCAATCCCGAGCCGTAGGGCACCACGCGCACCGCCAAGGTAATACGGTTATTTAACGGAGAGGGTAAAATGACCGGCTCTTTATAGTCATTGGATTGAAGGTAACGGATAAATTCCGGGAAGCGAATAAGATTGGGAATGCGCTGGCCTTTGTCCGATTGTTGCAGGCCCAGCACTTCTCTGGCCGCTTTATTGGCCCATTCGATCTCGTCATTGGCGCTCAATACCACGGCGGCATCGGGTAGCGCTTCTGTCGAGCGGTGAAACTGTTCAATCAGCTTGCCCAGTTTCTTCTTGCGTTTTTTTTCAGTCTTTCTGATCCGGTAAACATGGTAATAAATTTCTTCCCAGATGCCGCTTGTTTTCGGGTATTGGCCTTTACCGCCCTTGCTTATCCATTTTTCAAAGCGGCTGATTTGATAGATCTGACGACACAGCAGGCACAGTGTCAGTAAAAACAGTAACGGCAGAAAAAGCCCGGTCATTGCACCGATAATTGATATCGGCACCAACAACAGCAATACAGTCCATATCTCTTTATACCAGACGCTCATAAAACCCGGATTTAATCTATCAGCGAGAATCTGTAACCGAAGCCGCGCACGGTTTGAACCAGGTCTTCCCGTCCGTGTTCACTGAGAATCTTTCTTAGTCGGCGGATATGCACGTCGATAGTGCGCTCCTCTATGTAGACACTACGGCCCCACACCTGATCCAGCAACTGGGTGCGACTGTAAACCTTATCGGGATGGGTCATAAAAAACTGCATTAAACGGAATTCGGTCGGGCTGACTTCGAGTTGCTTGTCGCCTATGCTGAGCCTGTGCTGTTCGGTATCGAGAACCAGGTCGCCCAGGGCAATTTGCGCGAGTCCCTGGATTTTACCGCTTCTGCGCAGCACGGCGCGAATACGCGCGACCAACTCCTTGGGGGAAAACGGTTTGGTGATATAGTCGTCGGCACCGCAGCCGAGTCCCCGGACTTTGTCTTCTTCTTCGCCGCGTGCGGTGAGCAAAATAATCGGTACGTCCCGATACATCGGTTCCTTTTTCAGGCGTCTGAGCCATTCGACGCCGCTGATTCCGGGCAGCATCCAGTCCAGCAGGATTAAATCCGGGGAGCTGTCATCCAGGATTTTTTGCGCATCTTCCGCATCTGTCGCCGCAATCGACTTAAAGCCGGCCTGTTCAAGTACCATTACTAACATGGCTCTGATAGCGTCTTCATCTTCAACAACGAGAATATTAAGTCTAGACATAAATTAAATGGGGGCAATATAAAGGAATCTATTGTAACAAAGCCTATATTACCCTTTTATGACAAAAAGAATTCAGGCGCAAGGCAAAAGGCCAAAGGCGCTTAACACCTATCAATTTCTTAGCTCGTCATTTCGGCAGGGATTGCCGAAATCCAGACGCCACGGATGGCAAGGCTTGGATCACATCCCTGTGACCTGGATACCGGCAGTCCATGCCGGTATGACGCGCTGTTGGAATTAAGAGATAGGTGGTAAGGCCAAAGGCGAAAGATTCAAGGCGCCTTTTTTGAACTTTTTGCCTTTGGCCTTGCGCCTTGACGTTGGTTTTAAGTATTGCTGTAAGCAGCCCGGTCAATATAAATATCGACAGGGCCGTCCGGGCGGATAGTTGCTATCGGCAAGTTAAGACCTGAACGCCAGTTCATGACGGCTTCCTGCTTGTTGGCGCCGGTAATCAGGAAGATCAATTGTCGCGTGTTACTTAATGCTTTGGCGCTTATGGAAACCCGTTCCGGCGGCGGTTTGGGTGAATTATAAACGGCATGAGCCAGTTCATTTTCATCGTGCTTGTGCCCCGGAAACAGGCTGGCGGTATGGCCGTCTTCACCCATGCCGAGCAATACCATATCAAAGGGAAGGGCGTCGGCAACGGTTTTTTGATACAGTGCAGCGGCTTGTTCAGGACCCAGTTCGGCCGGCATGGTAAAAACCTGGGTATCGGGAATGGCTACTTTCTCCAGGAAAGCGTGGGTCGCCATTAAGCTGTTTCTGTCGGCGTGGTTTACCGGTAAACAGCGTTCATCGCCGTAATAAATATGCCAGTGCCGCCAATCCGCATCGGCCTGGGCTAATAAGCGGTATACTTTTTCGGGCGTGGTGCCGCCCGCTAATACCAGCTTGAAACAGCCGCGATCGGCAATAGCCAGCTTGGCGGCGTCAAGAATATGTTGGCTGGCGACGGACGCGACTTCGTCGGCGGTTTCCAGGCAATGCCAGTGATGTTTATATTGCATTTATTTACACTCCGGTGTTAGTGAACTGCGCCACGCTTGGCTTTCTTTATCAAATAATCTGCTGTCCTCAGGTCCCCAGGAACCGGCAGGGTAAGTGGCGATGTAGTCGCGTTCAATCGCCCAGGTTTGCAGGATGGGGTCGACAATGCGCCAGGCGTAATCGACTTCATCAAAGCGCAGGAACAGTGAACGGTCGCCCTTTAATACATCCAGTAACAAGTCTTCATAGGCATCGATGGCTTTTTCATCATGATTGCGGAAACTGGCATCCAGGCTGCTGGTTCTTGTGCTCATCTCCAGTCCGGGTTCCTTGACGGTCATTTCGATGCGAATACATTCTTCCGGCTGTATGCCCAATAATACCCAGTTCGGGTTCATGCAATGGACGTTGGTATCGCGGAAAAACTGTAACGGCGGATGGCGGAAACAGATTGAAATCGTCGATTGCGCTTTCGTCAGGCGTTTGCCGGTACGCATGTAAAAAGGTACGCCGCGCCAGCGCCAGTTATCGATATACAATTTCATCGAGGCATAGGTTTCGGTCACGCTGTTGGCAGGCACATTGTCTTCCTGCAAATAACTTTTGACCTTTTCGCCGTTAACGCTGCCTGCGGCATATTGGCCGCGGAAGGCGTAACTGTGTACGGCTTCTTTGGGTATCGGGCGGATGGATTTCAGTACCTTGACTTTTTCATCGCGCAAGGCCTCCGCTTCCATTGACACGGGGGGCTCCATCGCCACCAGTGTCAATAATTGCAGCAAGTGGCTTTGCAACATGTCGCGCATCGCGCCGGCGCTGTTGTAATAATCGCCGCGGCTGTCTATGCCGATTTCTTCGGAGTGGGTAATCTGGATGTGATCTATGTAATTGCGGTTCCATAACGGTTCCAGCATGACATTGGCGAAACGGAACACCAGGACGTTTTGCACCATGCCTTTGCCCAGATAATGGTCGATACGGTAAATCTGATCTTCGGTCAGGTAATGGCTGATGCGTTTTTGCAGGGCATTGGCGCTGTCCAAGTCATAACCGAAGGGTTTTTCAATAATGACCCGTCGCCAGCCGTATTGTTCGTCGAACAGATTGTTACCGCTCAACAGGCCCATGACGGTGCCGAAGTCTGCCGGGCTGATAGACAAATAGAAGGCGATGTTTTTCGGGAACCTGTTTTTTTGCTCAAGGGTGGCGGCCAGCCCGGAATAACATTCGGCTTGTTGTATGTCGCCCTGATGATAATGCAGGCGCTCGCTGAAACGCTGGAAAACACTTTCATCAAAATCGCTCTTGGCCTTGGCTTGAACCATGTCCCGGACTTCCGCCAGCCATTTTTGCTGATCCCAGGGTCTGCGTCCGATGGCCAGAATACGAGTGCCTTCTGGCAAGCGGTTGGCTACATCAAGGTGATACAGTGCAGGCATTAATTTAATGCGGGAAAGATTTCCGGTAGCACCAAAAATCACATAAGTACAGGGTTCGGCGTTCATAAAGTAGTTTAAAAAAGTGAAAGATTAAAAGTCTTGTTGAAAAAGAACATATCCCAATAATGTGTAAACACTGATAAAAATTTCCAGTAAGCGCGTGTAAATTTGCTGGGCACATAGGTTTTCAAGCGCATTATTTTGTCGGGGAAAACTATAGCTCAGATCAAAATAGTGGGTGCTATTTTACACAGCTCGGTTAGCGGGTCGAGCTAATTCGAATGGAATGTGCAGGATTGGAATCCATTAAGCCTGATCGGTCTTGATTTAACGCGTCCCTCCGGACAAACCTTTTCCGTACACCAGATTGTTAACCGCTTTCAGCAAAAATTTTGGCGGGTCGTTGCCAAAGCCGCTAAATTCAACGCCGGATTTTAAATTAAGCGGCTTGCCTATTTCTATACCGGCATTGTGCGCAATTATAAACCACGCCGGAACAATATCTGATTCATAGACTGAATCGGCATCAAGACCGATCTCCTCGCGCCTTTTTTCCGTGTCGCCGCTTACCAGCCGCCAGCCGCCCGGTAAAGGTTCGGATTTTTTTACCACCAGCAAGTAGTTATCGGGTGTGTAGCTTTCCGGGCCAAGGAAGGTTTTTGTATCGGCATCGCACCATCGGGTTGAGCTGTTTAACTCTAATTGCTCGAATACCCTATTCAGATATTCATAATTAACCGGATCAAAAAACTGTATTTTTTCAAGATTGGTTAACAGCCTCATCATAGTCATCGGCAGGTCGGCGGGTTTTCTTTCTAATCGTTCACTATTTGGTAAAACCACACAGTTATCGACGTTATAGGCAAAACCCAGACGTCGGGGTATCAATACACAGAAAACGACGTCTATGGGAATTTTTCCATTTTTGATGTCTTTAAGCGAGCGCTCGCCAAGCCCAACCATCTTGGGCCATTTATATTCGGAATTTTGATAGGTTTCGTCATATTTTACCGGTGGATAGCCTTTTTGGCTTTTTCTTTGCCACATAATCTGAATGAAGTCTTCTTGCACTTTAGGATCCATCAAACCCGATAACGGGCGTCCTTGCGGCACAATTGCCAGCGGATCGGTATCCGTACTAGTCGTTGCTATATTGGGCCTGATTTTGGCTTCTTTCTCTTTATAGGCCGCAATTTTTGCTTTAAGGCTTTCTTTGAGTTTGATTTCAGCTACCAGTTTATCTGGTGACGGTGACGGTGGCGCACTTTGGAACAACAGACTCATAATGAGCTCCTGATAAAGCAGCGACGTTCAATTGACAATAGAGCTAGCATTAAATATGGCGTTATTTGTTTGTGTTTTCTGTTTTCGGAGAGCTTTCCGGAATCGATAATGATCGATGATTCCGGGCCGGTTAAAAGCGGATAAATGCTCAATGTTTTATAGGCCTCTTGTGCATTTGAAATTACCCGGATACCGATGTTTTGCAGACGATGAATATCGGTATTTTATTATGTATAAAATATTGCTATGCATGTAATGGTCCAACATTTTGTATTGCGATTTATGGGGTGTTAATTAATTGATTAACAACGCTATTTTCACTAAGACTGGCGAAATGCACATCTGCTTAAGCGCTTAAGCTATTATGAGTTGCGTCACAATGTGACAAATCTCATGTTTTTATAAAGTAATCATATTTCATATTGACATATGATAAATTTTTTGTATTCAAGTTCAATGCAAAACTATCTTTATGACTGATGTCGAGATCGCTCTTGCAACGAGGCGCATCATTTTGAGATGGAAAAGAAACCGGCGATCACGTTCGTTTGCCCGTTCAGGTGGTTTTACGTCCGGGCAGGATTTTATCTCTATAATATCTTACCAGGGCGTTGAACCGGGGTTATATTTATCACTATCATCGATTTAATGTCCGGAGACCGGTTGGATGAGATTTTTAATAAACCTTTTGAGGTAAAGCTAAAGTGAGCACTATCAATAATCCCGCCGTTCGGTGTTTGCCGATGCGTTTTGATCCCCTGCGGCTTCAGGCGGATTTGGCGCAGTTGTCATCCGGGGATTGGCAGGCCCATTTCAACAAGGCCATTTACGAAGGTGACTGGAGCGCGGTGGCGTTACGCAATGTGCGGGACAATCCGCTATCGATTTATTCCAATCCCGCGTGTTCCGATGAATGGTTCGATACGCCGTTGTTGCAGGCCTGCACCTATTTTCAACAAGTGCTGTCGGCTTTCCATTGTCCGCTGCTGTCAGTGCGCTTGCTGCGTTTGGCGCCGGGCGCTATCATCAAGGAACATCGCGATTATGCGTTGGGCCTGGATTACGGCGAAGTGCGTATACATGTCGTTGTGGTTACCAATACTGCTACGGAATGTGTTATCGACGGTCAGGTTTATCGGTGGAAACCGGGCGAATCCTGGTACGCCGATTTTAGCCGGCCTCACCGTTTTGCCAATCACGGAGACACCGAACGTGTGCATCTGGTAATCGATTGCAAAGTGAATGACTGGTTGCTCGGTCTGCTGGATAGTCCCACGGACCGACTCGTGACTTTATGAATGTGGACGTGAACTGTTTTGATTCATCCCTGGCGCGTTTACGTCAACGTATCCATAACGATTCCGCCCTGCAAGCACGTTTATTCGAAATAAACGATATCGACCAATTTGTTTCGGCGCTCTCCAAACTGATCGGCGATGATGCCGAATACCTGAACGATGAAGACTTACGGCAGGCCATGCAGCATGGATGCCGAAATTGGGTTGAAAGGAATTTACCTTGAACCGCGATGACAACTGGAAGAACTGGATTCCGCTGTATTTAAAAGGCGGCTGCATTGAATGGGGATACATGGGGCGGGAAAGATTCGTCGAGCCGTTTTGTCAGGAGACCCTGCAAAAACTGGCGGCTAAACCATTCAATCAGCTTTTTCGCAGACAAAGCAATTTAGCAGCGTTGCTGGAGCTATCCATATCCGATAACGCTTTACCGTTAAGCGGCATCGTATTTCACATGTCCCGCTGCGGTTCGACGCTGGTGGCTCAAGCTTTGGCCGCTTTACCAAACAGCGTTGTACTGTCGGAACCGGAGCCCTTCGATAAATTGCTGCAATGGTTGATTGCTTCGCAGATTCCTAATGAAGCGGCTTTGCTTCGCGGGTTGATCTGCGCTATGGGGCAGCCACGCCGAACCGAAGACCGACTACTGTTTCTGAAAACGGATTGTTGGCATATCTGTCACATCGACCGGATTTTATCGGCTTTTCCGGGTGTGCCCTGGCTGTTTTTGTACCGCGATCCCATCGAAGTATTGGTGTCTCAACAGCGCAGGCCGGCTTCTTATTTGATTCCCGGCGCCTTGGCGCGACACGGATTGTATCCACCGGTAGACCTGATCTCCCAGCCTCTGGAACATAGCGCCTGGGTGTTGAAGCGGGTTCTGCGTGATGCGGCGGAGGCGATGATGCGACATCCGGGCGGTATATTGCTGAATTACCATGAATTGCCGCTTGCTTTGGAAACGCGTCTGGCCGAGCATTTTTCATTAAATTTGGGCAACATCGAAATTGCAGGGCTAAGACAAGCCGGAACACTTGATACTAAAAACCCCTATCGCTTATTTCAACCGGATTCCGAAGACAAACATGCAGATGCCGACGCGGATTTGCACGCAATGGCGACGCATTGGCTGGGTGAGGCCTATGCTGAACTGGAGCGGATGCGCAGCACGAACAATTGCAATGTTCAGGTGGGCGGATAGCCGCGTTGTCTGCGGATACCGATAACCGGGATCGATATTCTGTTGTAAATGGTAACGGCTGAAGTTCAGTTAAGGTTGCTTAAAGCCAACGGTTATCACGCGTTTCCCGCATCAGATATACCGCCAGCAAGCTAATGAGACCGGCCAATGAGACATAGCCGCCCACCCAGGACAGTCCACCTTCATTAACGAGCCGTTGCGCAATATAGGGCGCAAACGACGCACCCAGTATGCCGCCCAGGTTATAGGCGGTGCCGGCACCGGTATAGCGTAATCCGGTCGGAAACAATTCGGGCAGCAAGGCGCCCATCGGCGCGAATGTCGCTCCCATCAGGAATAGTTCCATGGCCAGGAACGCAGTGATTATCATCGGTGAGCCGCTGTCAAGCATCGGTTCCAGGGCAAAACCGGACAGACTGGCGGCGGCAGCGGCAAGCAGTAAAACCGGGCGCCGTCCGAAACGATCACCGGCCCATGCGGCCAGAGGCGTGGCTGCGGCCATAAACAACACAGCCACGCACAGCATACCCAGAAATTGTTGACGCGGGATGTGTAGCGTCGTGGTGCCGTAACTCAGTGAAAACACCGTGGAAATATAGAACAGCGCGTAGCACACCACCATTGCTAGCGCTCCCAAGAGCAGCGGAACACCATGATGCTTCAGCAGTTCGCCGATTGGCAGGTTGATCCGTTTGTGTTGTTGTAACAGGCTGGAGAATACCGGCGTTTCCGCCAATGCCAGACGCACATACAAACCGATCATGACCAGAATCGAACTGGCAAGAAAGGGAATGCGCCAGCCCCAGTCGTGAAATGCTTGTTCGCTAAGAAAATGGGCCATCAATAAAAAGCTGCCGGTGGCGAAAAGAAATCCTACCGGCGGCCCCAGTTGCGGAAACATGCCGTACCAGCCGCGCTTGCCCGCCGGTGCGTTCTCTGTCGCCAACAGCGCGGCGCCGCCCCAGTCGCCGCCCAGGCCTATGCCCTGGCCGAAACGCAATAAGCACAGCAATGCGGGCGCCCATACGCCAATGGCGTCATAGCCCGGCAATACGCCGATCAACGTGGTTGAAATACCCATGACCAGCAGCGACGCCACCAGCGTTGCTTTGCGTCCGATGCGGTCGCCGAAATGCCCGAACAGCATGGCTCCCAAAGGCCGGGCGATAAAAGCCACGGAAAAAGTCAGGAAAGCGCTGAGCGATTGAGTAGCCGGGGTGCCGCCCGGAAAAAATACCGGCCCGATGACTAATGCCGCCGCCATGCCGTAGATATAGAAATCGTAAAACTCAATGGCCGTGCCGATAAAACTGGCCAGGGCGATGCGGGTAACGGAGGGGTTGCTATGGGTCAAAGTGATACCGTGTCATGTCAGTGGGTTATTAACAACGCGCTAATGGGTGAAAGTTGGAAACGGCGATAATTATTGTCTGTAAGCGGGCTCATGAGAAGTAATATCTCATTCGCCGCTATTAACTCGAAAACTTCGGCATAGTAAATAGGCGGATCAAATCAGCGGAAGATCATGTTGTTTTGTAATAAGGGTACTCGTAAAAAATAACTTCCCATACACGGTATCGTTCCCACGCTCCGGCGTGGGAATGCAGGTACTAACGCTCCAGCGTTGTGTAGCATTATAAATAACAATGATTAATTCAGTTTTATGTTTCGCGACGCTGGAGCGTCTATTACTGCGTTCCCACGCCGGAGCGTGGGAACGATGGGGTTGGGTTATTTATTGCGAGTGGCCTAAAGCTGTCATGACGCTTAAAATACGACCCTAATTTATCCTTTAAATCGTAATCCATAGTCGAAATAAAGACAGGTTTATCCTAACTTCCGAAGAAAATAACTTGCAAACAAGAACCGTTGTTTTAATTGTCAACCTGTTGATCATGCCGTGGTATTCCGTGAATGCACAAGAAAAAAACCAGGAAATAGAAAACAAAGTCAAAAAGCTGCTGGCTGAAATGACGCTTGAGGAAAAGGTCGGCCAGATGACACAGGTTGATTTTTCCGTCATCGGCGTGCCGGAAGAGCAGCCTGCCGCCGACCCGATCGACTACGCCAAGTTGCAGGATGCTATAGTCAATCATCATATCGGTTCCATCCTGAATACGCCTTACACGCCGCACAACAGGGCGCAATCCGTACAGACGTGGCGAAAATTGACGGCTTCGATACAGCACGCCGCCTCTTTAACCCGCTTGAAAATTCCGGTGATATACGGGATTGATGCGATTCATGGCGCGACCTACACGCAAAACGCGGTATTGTTCCCGCAAGCCATCAACATGGCGGCTACTTTCAACCCTGAACTGAGTTTTAAGGAAGGCGAAATTACCGCCAGGGAAATCCGCACTTCCGGCCTGCACTGGAATTTTGCCCCGGTACTCGATATAGGCAGGCAGCCCTTGTGGCCGCGATTGTGGGAAACCTACGGCGAAGACGTTCATCTGGCGACGGTGTTAGGAGCGTCTTACATCAAAGGCCACCAGGGCGATGATTTTTCCGCGTCCGATAAAGCGCCCACCTGCCTGAAACATTATGTCGGTTACAGCTTCCCGATCAACGGCAAGGACCGGACGCCCGCCTGGATCAGTGAAAGAATGCTGCGGGAATATTTTCTGCCTACTTTTGAAGCGGGCGTTAAAGCCGGTTCGCCGACCGTGATGATTAATTCGGGTGAAGTCGACGGCATTCCGGGTCATGCAAACTATCACTACCTGACCACGATTTTACGCGGTGAAATGGGCTTTAAAGGTTTTACCGTTTCTGATTGGGGGGACATCAAGAATCTTTATCGGCGCGACAGGCTGGCCGCTTCGGAAAAAGAAGCGGTGAAAATGGCTGTGATGGCGGGTGTCGATATGAGCATGGTGCCGCTGGATTTTTCTTTTTATGATGCATTGATCGAATTGGTCAAAACCGGTGAGGTGCCGTTATCGCGAATTGACGAAGCGGTTTCCAGGATACTGACGGTCAAATATCAGGCGGGCTTGTTTGAACCCAAGCCGCTTTTGCAGATAGACGGTCATTTCGCAACAGCAGAGGCTACAGCAACCAATCGCCAGGCAGCCAGAGAATCTATTGTGCTTGCCAAGAACGCCAAGCATATCCTGCCGCTGAAAAAATCTGCCGACATTCTCGTGACCGGACCTACCGCCGATTCGTTAAGCGTAATGAACGGCGGCTGGACGATTACTTGGCAGGGCGATAATGAAAGTTTATATCCGAAAGACAAGTTGACTGTACTCGCCGCCCTGCAAAAAAAGTCCGCGGGTAAGGTCACTTATGTCGGCGGCCATTCATTCGATGCGGTCATCGACATTAAAAAAGCGGTCAGGCAGGCTAAGAAACACGATGTGATCGTATTGTGCCTGGGCGAAAAACCTTATACGGAAGGCGCGGGTAATATCGATTCGTTGGCTCTTGATCAAGCGCAACTCGATCTTGCCGATGCGCTACTTGCCACCGGAAAGCCGGTCATCCTTCTGACACTGGGCGGACGTCCGCGCATCATTACCGCCATCGCCGAACAGGCGTCCGCTGTTGTTCTGGGTTTCTTGCCCGGTATGGAAGGCGGGGAGGCGATCGCCGATATTTTATTTGGCGATTACAACCCCGACGGCAAGTTGCCCATTTCCTATCCGGCCAATACCAACGATGTTGTCTTGTACGACCATAAGCCGATTGAATCCTATGAAGCCAATGTCTATAAGCCCTTATACCCGTTCGGTCATGGTTTAAGCTATACGACCTTTGAAACCCACGGCTTGAAGGTTGAAAAAGAGAAAATCAAACGGGACGAAAATATCACGGTCAGCGTTAATGTTAAAAACACCGGTCCGTTAAAAGGCAAGGAAACGGTTTTGCTTTATTTAAACGACGTCGCCGCATCCGTGACAAGACCCGGTAAGCAATTGAAAGCATTTAAAAAGATCGAATTGGAGCCGGGCCGGGAAGAGAACCTGCGCTTCACTTTAACGCCGCACGATTTGTCGTTTATCGGCGTTGACCTGAAACGGATTGTTGAGCCGGGGGATTTTAAAGTGATGGTCGGTCATGAAGCGGTTATGTTCTCTGTAGTGAATTAATCATTGGGCGTTGGCAGACCATCTCATCCTACAGGACAAAATCATGATCGATAAATTTACAGGCAATACCGACACCCCATCCTATTTCGGCTCATTGGTCATATTAACCTCGCTGTTCTTTATCTGGGGTTTTATCACCTGTTTGAATGATATTCTGATTCCCCATTTGAAATCAGTATTTACGTTGAATTACGCGCAGGCGATGTTGATTCAGTTTTGTTTCTTTACCGCCTATTTTGTGGCTTCCATTCCCAGCGGTTATCTGGTTGAAAAAATCGGCTACAAGAACGGGATTGTCGGCGGATTATCGATAGCCGGTATCGGCTGTCTGCTGTTTTACCCGGCAGCCGGACAGCACTCCTACCCTCTATTTTTGGCGGCGTTATTTGTTTTGGCGTCCGGCATCTGTCTTTTGCAGGTCGCCGCCAATCCTTACGTTACCATTTTGGGCAAAGCGGAAACCGCATCCGGTCGCTTGACGATGACGCAAGCGTTTAATTCCCTGGGTACGACGATTGCGCCCTATTTCGGCGCCTTATTTATTCTTTCCACCGCGGTTAAAACAGCGGATGAAATCAAGCTGCTGAATGTTGATGAATTATCGGCATATCAGGCTGCACAAGCGGCGGCTGTGCAAAGCCCCTATTTATTGCTGGCGGCGATTTTATTTTCTGTATCGATCATTTTTGCCATTATTAGATTGCCTGATATTAAAGCCGCCGATCAACAGGCTTTAGAAGCCGAGCCGTTGTCATTCGAAGATGATCATAGTAATGCCTGGGCCTATCGACATCTGGTTCTCGGTGCAATCGGCATTTTTGTTTATGTCGGCGGCGAGGTGTCTATCGGCAGTTTTTTGATTAATTTTTTAGGCGAGCCTGATATTGCCGGATTGGCGGAACAGGATGCCGGAAAGTATGTATCGTTTTATTGGGGCGGCGCGATGCTGGGGCGATTTGTCGGCGCAGTGGTCATGCAAAAAGTGCAGCCCGGCAAAGTGCTGGCTTTCAATGCGCTAACCGCCGCGTTACTGGTTATAACGACCATGATCAGTACGGGTCATTTCGCCATGTGGACTATTCTTGCCGTTGGGCTGTTTAACTCGATCATGTTCCCGACCATTTTTTCGCTTGCCGTTGCCGGACTGGGCAGGCACACGGGACAGGGTTCAGGCATTTTATGTACGGCGATAGTCGGCGGCGCCATCCTGCCCGTTGTACAAGGTCTGTTTGCCGATCATATCGGCATTCAGTCGGCGTTTTTTATCCCGGTGCTGTGTTATTTATACATCGCTTATTACGGATGGCGCGGGCATAGGGTTTTGCTGAAGTAGCGTTAGTGGAATTACCGGTTTGTGCTTCTTACGGGAATAATGACACACTGCTTTAGTTTCCGGCACCGCTCGGCTTCGAGGCGCCGGAAACGCTCGTTATGAATTAATGCGTAGACAGATTTCCAGGGTAGGAGCCACTGCCATCAAGTTAACGAAGAAATCTCCCTCTCCCTATTGGGGAGAGGGTCGGGGAGAGGGGACTGAATAGCGACTATTTTCTGGTCAGGAAAAAAAAGATACCGTTACATTCTATAGTCATTTTGGGGTCTTTTTTCTCGATAACCGTACAGGTTTCCAGTTTTGATCTTCCTGACGATACCTGTTTATGTATTTTTCCGTCTTCAATTTCGTATTGCAGCGTTGCGCGGAATTCTGAAACTCTTGCATGAGCATTGGAGTCGGTCGAATAACCTTCCATTGTGCCGTCCTTGCGAAAAGTCCAAAGCGATTTCAGTGGTTTTAAACCGCGCCCATCCAGGCTGATGGCTTCTGCGTCAACTTGCCACGCACCTAAAATATCTTCTTGAGTTATTTTGACATCGGCGTTTGCAGAAACAGCAACGGCCATCAATAAGGAAACCAGAGTTTTTTTAAATAGCATAATCGCGCCTTTTTTATTATTGTAAAAATCCGACTATATCATAATAGGGCGAATAGCATTCACTAAGATGTCTTATCGGCTCGATAATTTATCATGCATCGGCATATTCAATAATGCTCTTCAATATACCCATAAGCCTTATTAAACAGCTCCTTGCCTAAACCAAACTGAGCCAGGGTCAACAACAACGCTTTTTGAATCTCGCGCGGTCCACTGTTTGAGTGCTGCCAGCCATCAAAACGGGTGGCCTTAACGATTTTATCGATCTGTTCCACGATGTTCTGAATCACTTGCGGCGTGCTGTCGGGTCTAGTTTCCAGAAACAGTTTGGTCAAGGCTTGGATGTTGTCTTCTTCGGTAACGACTTGCTCGTCCAGTTCACGCTCCATACGGACGGTATCTTTGGCGGTATCCAGCAAGCCTTTCAACCAGTCGATGGCTTTAATAACGCCTGCTTCATAATCCTGCCGCAGTTTTTCCAGCCTTTCGCCCAGCGCGACAAACTTGGGATCACCGTGACCGCGCAAACGCCCCATCAGACTGATTTCCAGGCGTCGCGCGCGTTTTTCCTGCTAAGGTAAACACCGCGTGTTCATCCATTACCAACTCATCAATATCATCGCGAATACGCTTAATGTCGGTATGCTGATGAATCATCTTGATAATTTCCGGGCCCAGCGCCGCCCAAACCAGGCTACCTGTTTGTCCTATCGGACGTACCGATTCATATATCTGCGCCAGCCACTTAAAGTCTTTACGATAAGGCGGCACCAGAAAAGAATCAGGACTAATGGCATTCCAGAGTTTGTTCAACACTCCAAAGGCAGCGGCAAATTCGTCCCGTTTTTCATTGGTCGGCGGGCATTCCTGCGCGGCCATAAGGGTGTGATTAAAAGTGCGCACCGGTATGTCATTCAGAAACGGCTCAAGTTACCCGGCGCTTGGTGGAAAGCCGCTAATGTGGAGCCCATGCTCGCGCTACGCATCGTCAGAGCTAATGATGACTGGGAAAAATACTGGAAAAAACTGGCCGCCGCTAGGGCAGCATAGCATCGTGGTTTCACCGCACTTTTAATCACACCCGTCATGAAATGTTACGGTTATCTCGGAAAAAACAGGTGATATGCCTTAGTCAACTGTGGCATATCACGCAATGGATGATTATTCTTGTTTTAACTATCTGTTTTAAATCAAAAAAAAATTGGCATGAATAATGTAATGTTGGAAAGACCTATGACGACAGAATTTTCCGATCATGAAGACATCTTCAGCCAATTGCCCTTACGAGTTGGTGCTAACAGAGTTTTATCATAAAAAACACGCCCGGCTAGAGCATTATCTTTTCGACCGGGTGCATTGCATTGAAATTGCCAAGGAGCTTGCTCAGGAAACCTATGTTCGGTTTTTAAGGCAGTTAAAACCAGAAACGGTGCTTGATCCTGATGCTTTTTTGTTCGCGGTCGCCAAAAATCTGGCTGTGGATTACTGGCGCGCGCAAAACCGGCTGAATCGTTTTGGCTTTGTCAATGTTGAACATCAACACATTGAGGACGGCATCAATGTCGAAACATCGGTGTTGCATGATGATTTGCTGCAAATCTTGGCGGCAGCGGTAGCGGCTTTGCCGGAAAAAACCCAACAAATCTTCCTGCTGTACCGGATCGACGATTTAAGCTATAGGGACATCGCCTATCGGCTCAACATCTCCGAGCGCACCGTTGAATACCATTTGCGCAGGGCGCAGACGCATTGCCGGGAGGCATTGGCCGTTGTGCCAAGCCATTAATGGAAATTTTCCCTAGCATCCTAGGGATTACAGTCCCGGCGGCGTCTCTATTAAAACGGCAGTACTTGAACGAGGTATGCGCCGTGACCTTAAACAATACCAATATGGAGATTCATGATGAAACAACGTCCATCGCAATCTGGCCGGACTATTATAAAAACATGGCTGAGTTTGCCCTTGTTCCTGGTTATCGCCTTGCCTGGCCCAACACAAGCCGAGGAGGAACAAACCTTACCGAAAGTGACAGTGAAAGCCGTAGCGGAAACCGATGATGATTACGACCCGGACAACACCGACGATCCTTACAACAAATCCTACGCCGTCAGTCGTTCGTCAACCGCAACCAAAACGGATACGCCGTTTATGGAAACACCGGTGTCCATCCAGGTTATCCCGAAAAGCGTACTGCATGATCAACAGGCTTTTCGTTTGGAAGACGTCATTAAGAACGTCAGCGGCGTACAAACCCAGCATTCATTCGGCGGTGATTATGAAACCTTCGTCATGCGCGGTTTCCTACAAAGCACCGCCAATTACCGCAACGGCATCCGCCTTCCGGCAGTCAAATTTGACCTGGCCAATGTCGAGCGCGTCGAGGTGTTGAAAGGTACGTCCGCGATGTTGTACGGTTTTGGCGATCCGGGCGGCTTTATCAGCACGACGACTAAGCAGCCGAGTTCCGAGCCTTATTATTCGCTGGAGCAACGCTTTGGCTCTTACGATTTCTACCGCACCGAAGCCAGTGCCACCGGACCCTTAAGCCGGGAACACGGACTGAATTACCGCTTGGATCTGTCGTATTTGGACGCCAACTCGTTTCGCCAAACCGACAAAGACCGCATCTTTTTTGCGCCGTCGATCAGTTGGCAGGCCACGTCCGACACCAAGCTGACCCTGACCTATGAGCATTTTGACGAAGACAATTCCTACGACCACGGCACTCCGGCCCTTGGCGATCGCTTGGCGCCGATACCGCGCACGCGCACGTTCATGGACCCGGATTTAACCAATACCAACACGAATGACTTGATTGATTTCAGGATTGACCATCAAGTCAACGATCACGTCAAGCTCAACGCCGGCACGGTGTATTCGCAAAACAAGAAGCAATGGGAAACGGTCTATCTGGGCCGGGTGAATGAGGATGCAACAAGTTCAACATTTGGCGACGTCAGCCGCAACTACTGGTTTGGCCCGGAAAATCTTGAGTCACTGACCGCTTGGGTAAACGGCACTGTTGATTTTGACACCTATGGCGTCAAACACAAGCTGTTGCTGGGCGGTGAGTATTACAACAACGATTTTGGCTATGACGTTGCTGTTGGCAAAATCGACACGATCAATATTTTCAGTGATGCCGTACCGGATATATCGGCTGCGCAATTGCAACAGTACAGGACTGAAGCGCCGATTTATAATCCCAGCACGAACAGCACCTCCAAGGCGATTTATCTGCAAGACCAAATGACCTTTTGGGAAAAGCTGCACCTCACCGGCGGCTTCCGTTACGACTGGGTAGAGAGAAGCCAAAGCCTGAACTGGTGGGCGCCCGATGGGAATGACACCCGCAGCGATGACTATGTCAGCCCCAGGGTGGCATTGTTGTATGAAGTCAGTCATTGGTTGTCGGTATTCGGCAGCTTTAGCGAGTCTTTCGGCCCCGCCTTCGATTATGACGCAGGTGGTCCGAAGCTGTACGGCTTATTCCCGGCCACCCAGTTTGAAGGCGGCCTGAAAGCGCAATTCATGGACGGGAAACTGAACGCCAACCTGGCGTACTTCGATTTGGAACGGACCCAATTCGTCAACAATGACTTCGGCAACCCGTTCTCGTCGGTGCCGTTTAAAGGCCACAGCAACGGCGTGGAGCTGGATGTCCAAGGGCAAATCTATGAAGGTTTGAGCATGATAGGCACCTATGCTTACACCAACACCGAAATTCTGGAGGACTTGTCCAACACCGGCAATGTCGGCAACCGCCTGCCTTATGCGCCGGAACACCAAGGCAGCGTCTGGTTGAAATACGACTTTAACAGCGGCCCGCTCAAAGGCTTCACCGTGGGCAGCGGGGTTTATACGTCGGGCGAGCGTTTCGGTAACAATGAGAACGACTTCGCCGATGACGCCTATGCCAGACTGGACCTGATGGCGGGCTATAAGATGAAGTTAGGCGGAAAAACGCTGACCACTCAGCTTAACATCAACAATGTCAACGACGCCGAGTATTTCAACTTACGTAGACGGCGGGGCAATTTGCCTGCCGAACCACTGATGGTGTTCGGTTCGGTTAAGTTGGAGTATTAGTTTTTGTTGGCTTAACATGGTATCTATAATAACTAAAGCACAATAGATTGATGACGGCTGCGTGTCCCAAGAACACGCAGCCGTTGCAATAAGACGCTTGATGAATCCCCCAATGCTTCTTTTCCTCAAACACAAACCATCGCCCACGGCTGCGGCTGCCAATCCGTGCCTCAAACGCAGGCAAGCCCGCCGCAAATACTGGCTGAAAATCCATTTATGGCTGGGCTTGAGCCTGGGCTTGCTGCTGTCCATTTATGGAGTCACCGGTAGTTTTTTGGTGTTTTACGCCGAAATCGACGAATACTTACACCCTGAGTTACTGGTTGTTGACGCGCCCGAAAAACGCCACTACCGCCCAATCGCGGACATTTTCGCAGCCGGTAAAACCGTGATGCCGCCGATGGCCAAACAGATATTCGCCATTTATCCGCGTAATGAACACGCCGCCTTCAAACTGCGTTATCAATTCTCCGTTGCCGATAACGCCAGCGAGCGCTGGATCGTCGGCGTCAACCCTTACACCGCTCAGGTCACCGGTAAAATGCGGCTGACCCGTTCCAGCGATTGGTTGCCGCATACGTTTATCGACTGCGTGTTTGAGCTCCATTACGCGCTGTTGATGCCGGTAACGGACATCAGCTCGCCTATTGTCGGCGTGTCCGCCGCTTTACTGATTATCTCAAGTTTGACCGGCTTAATCGTCTGGTGGCCGCTTACAGGCCACTGGCGCAATGCTTTGACCTTCAAATTAGGCGCCAGCCGCGTCCGTTTTAATTACGACCTGCACAAAACCAGCGGTTTTTACACCTGTCTGGTGTTGGCGCCGCTGCTGTTTTCCGGCATATTTATTCTGTTACCCGAGCATCTGCTGCCGGTTGTGGAATTATTCTCGCCAACGACTTACCGTTACAACTTCCGTTCCAAGCCGCCTCAAGTTAAGGCGCCGGCCCTGGGTGTGGATCATGCGGTGGCTATCGCTCTTGACCGCTACCCCACCGGTCGTCCGCATTGGATTTCCAGTCCGGCCAACCCCAGGCAAACTTATACCGTTTGCCAGGACGGAGTGGCTGCATCGGGCAGTTGGTTGCAGCGCCGTTGCACGGTTATCGATCGCTACAGTGGTCAAATTCTGGACCTAGACGACCCCAGTCTGCCTGATGCAACGGCCGGGGAGATTTTTAGCCACTGGCAATGGCCGCTGCATTCGGGTCAGGCGTTCGGACTCACTGGGCGTATTTTAGTGTTTATCACCGGCTTATCGTGTCCTGTGCTATTCGTCACCGGCGTGATTCGCTGGCGACAGAAGCGACGTGCAGCCGACAAACCGCGTTAAAATCAAGCGGACAGGTTAATATATAGAAGCCGCAATTAATAAATTAATAAAGCGACACTCATGTCTTAGGAATGAGCATGAAATAACTTGATTATTTGTATCCCCTCTCCCTAACCCTCCCGGAGGGGACAAGTTGTCCAAGTCATCCAAGTCATTTCATGCACGTTCCTAACCTGGATAACTTAAATTTCCTCACAGCCTACTCCCTGAAGGCCAATCTATGCAGACAATTTGTTCTATATTTCCGCTTAATCGACCGGCGCCAATCGCTATGTCTGCGCCGATTTCGATCATGTTGTCCGGGTAAATACCGCTATAAAGATAATTGCGTGCCTTTATATCATCGGTAATTGCTTCTACAAGCGTAGAAAATCTACTGGAATTCTTTGTCATATTTCAAAACCTTCCTTGATAAGCAACTCTTCCAGCTCTTGTTCCGCTTGTTCCAATGCGGCCAATTTTTGTTTGAAGTCCAATAGTGCTTGTTCGACAGTTGTGGTTTCCTCTACCAACGGCTTTTGCACGTAACGGGCGATGTTCAGGTTAAAGTCGTTTTCTTTTATCTCTGTTAAATTCACCCATAGAGCAACGCCTTCAATCTCTTCGGCTTTGTCAGGGCCTTGTTGTTGCCGGCTTTGATAGAGGTGATAAATCTGATCGGCTTGCGTTACCGATAGCGTATTTTGGGCGCGGCCTTTGGTATAGATTTCTTCTGCATTAATAATCAGCACATGATCTTGATGGTCGCCGGGTCGTTGCTTTCTGAGCACCAAAATACAGGCCGGAATGCCGGTACCGTAGAGCAGGTTTGGAGCAAGGCCGATGATTGCTTCTATGCGGTTTTCTTCCAGTAGTTGGGTACGAATTTTCCCTTTGGCGCCGCCACGAAATAACACGCCATGCGGCAGTACTACGTCGTTGGCTTTATCGGCAAATCGTTTGATGAGATATTCGTAAGTCCGCCCCATGTCATCATCGCGAACGCTGGAGACGCCCAGATTCACTTTGTTGAAGTGATTGAGCAAGGTGCCCGGCAGTTCGTCAGAAAGCCGCTCTTTATTGGTCCAGCCGGCATCACCGAAGATGCCGTGTAGATGTTCATTGGCTAATTCGATGCCGCGAAACGCTTCTTTGAGGGCTTGGCCGATGTCTTTGGGGCTGAATACGTGCTGCCAGTGACATTGCTCCGGGATTTGAATGCGGTGAAACATGTCGCCTTTGGTCAGTTCCGCATTGCCGATTTGCGCTAACGCTTCGGTAAATTCTTCATCGTAAACATCGCAAATGCGTTTGAAGAATAATATCGGGAATATGTAGGTTTTATAATCGGAGGTATCAATGGGACCCGTGATAATGTGGGCCGCATGCCAGAGGTGGGCTTCTAGGTCCTTTAAGGTGATCAGGGTCATTTAATATCCGGTTTTCGCAATTTGCCTTTTTACAGATAAGTAGCTTTGTTGTATTCCGTTGGACAATAAAAAACCCGCTAAGCCTTGTGACTTGCGGGTTTATGTATTTTATTGAACTGTAAAAAACTTTCTGATGGAGGCTGCGGCCGGAATCGAACCGGCGTAGATGGCTTTGCAGGCCACTGCATAACCATTTTGCTACGCAGCCCTAAAGAGAAATAAAAAAGCCGCGAATGTTCGCGGCTTTTTTATAATTATTGGAGCGGGAAACGAGATTCGAAC
>SXGU01195541.1_pt1 | contig 22898 bp, 27 predicted proteins | sample 3174531 | NCBI WGS metagenome assembly SXGU01 (sample SAMN11356863, study PRJNA531348) | freshwater metagenome | isolation source: freshwater sample F1-140 | place: China: Fuxian Lake, Yuxi | collected 2017-12-25
AGTCTCCACGCCCCTATCGGCGTGGTTCATGGCCGAGGCCTCCCAGGTTCCGCACAAGAGACATCCACACATGCTTCGGGTCTCGGACTCCGGGGAACCGTCTCAGGACTCGCGTTTATCGCCCTGATTCGTCTTGCCTTCCCATTCACCCAACGTGGTCGGCGTTCCCAACTTTGATTTCGGAGCTCAATACCGAGCCTATGCTTTCCCCTGTCAACGCTTAGTCGCTGCCCTCACGAGCAGATCAACCCATGACTCGGGGTTCCGGTGGCTCGCTACGCCTTTCCGGATAGAGGAATTTCACCTCCAATCTCTTGCCAGCTTATCCTGGCGCACTGGGTGTCCTTTTGTTTCTGGTTCTGGGCCGGAGCAATCAGGAGTTGCTGCCTTTGCCAATTTAGAGGGGGGCGTGAACGTTTACGTTTTCTTTTACGTCGAGAGTAATTATATTCACTTAATTACACCCCCTTGCCAATCAAGATATATTTTGAGTTATCATCAGAACTGTTGCCCATTGGAGTTACTTCAAAATCCCTGAAAGACTGGCAAGGTAAGAGGGCTTGATTGGCTTCACCAGAACTGAGCATTGCTTCGATCAAGTTGATGCAAGGTTGCCATTCCCACTTTTCATCTCGCTTCCACAGTTCAGGATTTCGGTGCTGATCAATAATATAATGGAAGGCATTCACCGTAATTCCTAACCAATCTAGAAACAAATACAAATTCTCAGGTGGCTGAGTCAAGTATTGCTCGACTAAGGCAATGCCCTCTGTTCGGGTCATATGTCTCAAGCGAATTTCACGACACGCGTGATCAACAACTTTGCCGTAGCCATGCTTGATCCACTTAATGTAATCATGTGCATCTGAGTAATTCCAGCAATCAACATCATTGTAAGTATCGAAAGTACGGGGTTGGCGTGCGCTTTCATACCCATAAGTTCGAATCATTTTTTCATGTTGAGTACGAGAATCCCAGTGGATGTAGTTATTCAGGTAGATACCTCGTACCCCGACTTGCTCAAGCTCCCGGTTATCAGGATAGCAGTAGGGCATGATATCTGCGTTCTTGATATTATCAAAATCGTCGATCAGGTCTTCGGCTTCGTATCCCATTAAATCGTGCTCTTTGCGGTATTTACGGGTCATTTCAACTTCGTCGAGATGGCTAAACATACCCACTTGATCAATGCCTTGATGAACACCCCAGACAATCAAGGGAATCTTCAGTTTCACCGCCATTTGCACCGGGTAGACGGTCTGACCCGCTAGACAATGCCAATAGAGACTACCAAAACGTCTTAGAGTAGAACGGGTAATGTTTTTGACTGTTTCTGGATTAACCGTTAATGTCATAATGTCACAGTTAAATCGAATCCGCAAATTCGCCAGATTGCGCACCCCCACCGCCGTGTTGTATTGCTTGTTGTAGGTGACTAGCAGGGGATTCATGCCATAGACATTCTTGACCGTGTGGACAATATAGTAAGAATCCCTTGCGCCACTAACCGGTACAATACAGTCGTAGTTATTACCAGAGGTATTGCGATAGGTTTCAAAAATGGCTCGCAACTTATCGGCTCTTTCTGGCCAATCTAACTGATCCTTTTCTTCATGGATTCGACAACCGCTACACACACCTTCATTATCGAAAGTCAGATGAAGCGGATGGTAAGATGTATAAAGACAGCGAGTACAAACTTGCATTAAATAACTTCTTTCTCAATTTTAAGATAAAGCAATGCGTCTAAGGTTGCATCCGGTTTCTTGAGCAAGCGGCCCATGGCATCAAGGCTGTTGTCTTGGTAGAGGGCATGGGTTTCGTGGCGAACTGCATGGTGCCGATGGGTCAGTGCCTTGGTGATGGTGACACTGTGTTCAAAGAAGTGGAAAAAATTAGCGGCGGCGATCGCGCTGACGGATGTTTTTTCAAGTACATCCAAAAAATGCGCCGGAACTCCTGCCCCACCACAGACGATTAGGGGCACCGTTACCACATCTGCCGTCTGCTTTATCAGATCCAAATCGAAGCCGGATTTCATCCCATCCCGATCGACTGAGTTCAGCAAGATTTCCCCCGCCCCCATGGCCTGTAAACGGCTAGCGTGACCACAGGGAGATTGGTCTAAGGTCTGGCCGGTGAGATAATCATAAATGAGATAGCAATTACTGACCGAACGCACATCAATAGAGGCAACAATGCACTGATCGCCAAACACCCGGGCGGCTTCAGTAAGCAAATCAGGGTGGTGAAGGGCGGCCTGGTTAAAGGCCACCTTGTCGGCACCGCAGTGCATCAATTCGTGGATATGGGCGAGATGGGTAATGCCTCCTCCCACGGTGAGAGGCACCCGACAGTACTGGGCCAAGGCTCTCACTGTGGCAAAATTGGGTTCCCGCCTCTTTCGGCTGGCGGTAATATCCAGCAAAATGATTTCGTCAATTCCCCATTGATTGAGAAATTCGACAGCAATCGCCGGTTTACCGACCGGCAGGTAACGCTCAAAGCCAATGCTCTGGACGACGATATCGTCCTTCACCAATAGAACCGCTACAATTCGTTTTTTTAGCATTGGCTGACCGCGTTGTTAAAAAAACCACGAAATAGCTTGAGTCCATTGGTTTGGCTCTTTTCAGGATGAAACTGCACACCATAAATGTGGTTGTGGGCAATGGCTGCTGTAACGGTTAGGGCATAATCGCAGGTGGCGACGATAAATTTTGAATCACACTGGTAGTGGTAACTGTGGTCGAAATAAAAGTGCGGAGCGTGATCGGTGCTGGAAAATAATGGACTAGTCTGGGTAACCTGTAAATCGTTCCAGCCGACGTGGGGAACGGCGTAAGGAGTGGGAGGGTTCAACTTGATGACTCGCCCTGGAATCCAACCCAATCCAGAGTGAATGCCATTTTCCTCGGAGATATCGGCCATAAGCTGCATGCCGACACAGATACCGAGGATCGGTTTTTGTTTTACCAAAACGGCTTCGTTCAGCAATTCATCCAAATGATGTGTCCGCAAGTTCTGAACACAGACCTCAAAGGCACCTACGCCAGGTAGAATCAGAGCATCGGCGGCGGCAAGGTCCTGAGATTGGTTAGAAATTTTGAGGCGATGATAATCGAGTGAGCGAATGGCATTCCAGACGGAATGGGTGTTGCCTACCCCGTAGTCGATGATGACAATAGTAGGTTTTTTCATAGGCCGACACCCACTTCAAATTTAGGGCGATAAACGCCAACATCAACTTTCTCAAATAGATCGTTGTTAAAGTAGCGATCAATAGTTTCCCAAAAGGTTGGGATAGAAATCTCAAGATAGGCACAAAATTTTTCAAGAATCGCCGGATCAAAGTTACCATCAAATTGTGTCACTAGGCGAATGGCTTCCTCGCGAGTCATACGACCAGCACGGATTTCAAGGTTGACAATATCATTAGTCCTGCCAAAACCAAATTTAAGGTAGCGGATATACATATTAATATTCATAAAATCTTCGTCTAGCATACTCGTGCCAAACAAGTCTGGATCGAGATTAGGATTGGGTTGGCGGACTGATAGTCCTCGCAATGCAGAAAAGTTACCATTGGCGAACTGAGAAAAGTCTTTCATGAAGTAATCCATAAAAACAATTCTCAGGCTGGCACGTTCCATCTCCTCATCACTAGGGTAAATATATTGTAAAATCTCTCTAGTTTTAAATCCCTCAGAGATAAGCCAAGTTATATTTCCACCATCCAGGGTATTGCTATACTTGAGACGGTTTCCATCGAAGGGCTCTGAGCCTAGAACGCCCATGTCACCCAATAGAAGGGCAGCGCTTTCGCCCCACCATATCAAGGGTATTTGATAGGCAACAGCCACTCTGGGAACGCTCGCGAAAAGAGCAAATTCTGTTGCCTTAGCCCAATTTCCATAGTTTAGGAAAGCATGGCGCATTGCTTTCTTCCAGGTCAATGGTCCACAGCTAATATTTATACAATCAAAGCCTTTTACGATTAAGTTGCTCAGATTATCAACCCCCCTTTGAGATATTTGCTCAGGGGAATAGTTCATAGATACGAGTAGGGGTTTTAATCCAAAGTGTTCCTTAATGTGAAGTGCCTGACGTGTACTGTCTTTACCTCCGCTTACTCCAACAATACAGTCGTAGCCAGATTGATTGTTTTGTTTGGCAAAAGCAATAATATCATTAAGTTTCTGACTGCGATGATTCCAGTCAATATCTTCAGGTTTTAATTGGTACTGACAAGGTGGACACAGGCCAGATTCCGAAAAGACGATATTCGGTCGAGTATCGATGTTAAGGCAACTTTTGCAGTAGCGCATAGGTAGACTTGTTAGCGTCGTAGAAGTGGTTGTTGGCCGATCGTCGGCGTATATTTTGGTTGAAGATGGGGGGCAAGACCAGGCCTCTCAAGGTGTTTTGTTACTGAAACAGAAAAAATTGATTTATACTTAACGATTGCAGTTTCAATAACCTAAAAAATCACCATGATAGAAAAGTTTATCAAGAAAATGCCTTGCGCCAGTCTTCTGCGTGGCCTGCTCGAACGCTACCTTTCTCCTGAAAAGCTGGATGCTATTTTTGACGAAAATCGCGATAGACAATATACCCGGATACTGGCTTTTTCCACCGTCTGCAACATCATGTTTGACGTTATATTAAAAGTCTATCCATCCGCCTTGAAAGGCTATATTGACAATCAAGACAGCATCCCTGTCAGCCAGGCGTCTTTTTATAATAAACTCAACGGGATTGATACCTCGGTCTGTCAGGCATTGGTTCGCACCACTTCCACGGATTTTTCAGCGATCCTCAAGGAGTTTCCGGCTCGTCCATCCATTCTACCCGGATATTCAATACGAATACTCGATGGCAATTGTATTGAATCTTCAGAAAAACGCCTGGCCGTTCTGCGTGATTCCGCCGCTGCCCCGCTACCCGGAAAGCCTTGTGGTATTCGATCCTGATACGCGCCTCGTGCGCGATGTCTTCCCCTGCGAGGATGGCCATGCCCAGGAACGCTCACTCCTCAACGCCGTTCTCAACACCATAGAACCCCGTCAGGTCTGGATTGCTGACCGCAATTTCTGCACCCAGGCGTTCCTGTCCGGCATTCATCAGCGCGACGCTTTTTTCATTATCAGAAAACATGGCAATACTCCAATAATCCCTTTGGCCGAACCTGTTTTCATCGAAGAAACGAGTGAGAAAACCAAACTATTTGAGCAAGCTGTTCAAGTGGATGATATCACTACCGCACGCCTGATCCGGGTTGAATTACCCAAGAAAACCCGCGACGGCGACCGGTTCATCGAGATACTTACCCATCTACCCGCCGAGGTGAGTGCAGCGACCATTGCCCGGCTCTATCGGGATCGCTGGAAAATTGAAACCGCTTTCCAGCATATCGAGAAAAACCTCAATTCAGAAATCAATACCCTGGCTTATCCCAAAGCCGCCTTATTCAGTTTCAGCCTCGCTTTGGTCGCCTATAACATCTTTTCCGTCATTCTCTCCACCCTGGATTCAGCTTATCCGGTTGAACCCGCTAAAACAGAGGAATCGACCTCGAAAGAAGAAGTATCAAAACCGGTTTCAGAACAGATTTCATTCTATTATCTCGTGCACGAACTGGCGGCCCCCTTTGTCACCCTGCTCACCTTTGAAGACGAGTTGGACTGGTCGTTTATCTCAGCACTCTCGACCCGCGAATTTGCCCACTGGCTAAACCAGGTCGCGACTCATATTCAATGGCAGAAGTTAAGGAAAAGTAAACCTCGAAGCCCCAAAAAGCCTCGTACCAAGCCCGTCTACGACCCGTCCGAACCGCATGTATCCACGTACCGTGCGCTTCATGGTATCTCCAAGACACCTTGAGAGGGCTGGGGGGCAAGACCTAGATTAAAAGAAAAGACTATGGCTTCTCAAATAGCCAGTAGGTGCCATCATCAAACCCAGCTGCATCATAGTAATACCCCCAAAGAAACCCATAATCAATAACGCGTACTTTAAAATTTTCTAAAAAATATCGACCGAAATCTCGAGTGAAGAGTAAATCGTCAGAGCCTTTGTAATTTACGGTTCGCGGTACTCGGCTAAATATTTCACACATAAGAACATAGCGACTGGAAAGATTGTACATTTTTTCCATATGATCAAGTAAATTTTCAGGTGCTATATGTATAAGTACGCCCGTTGTAAATACAAGATCGAAGGTTTGACCGGAAAAATCAGCCTCAAGAATAGAGCAGTTTTTAGCAATATGCAGATCATATCGACTGCTGACGATTGAATAAGCTTCTGGGCTGATTTCAACAATGGATTTAGAAGCACTAGGAAGATAGTGGCGTAGGATATTCTGATTTCTTCCAATATTACATCCGAGTTCTAGTACTGAATTGATACTGTCAGCGTGCTTAAGCATTTCAGACCACGCTTTAACTCCGCTGTCCAACTGAAAGTTTTGATTTCTCTTTATGTACTCTGATGAATACTCGTCTCGCCAAAATTTCTCTTGTTTATTCATGTTTTTGCCTAGGTTATGTTTTTAAAATGCCTTTAATATTACTCCCATCTCATTGTAAAAAATGCTGTTCCAAAATGGCTGGATCTCGCTTGGAATCAGCGTTCCAAGCTTCTTGAATTACACATTATTGGAGTGGGATGGGAGTAGAAGCTGTCTGGTAAAAATTCAAACGCATTTTGCAAGGGTTATTTTGAGCATAGCGATACGGATCATGTTTGCGGCTGTACCGGTCAGGATTTCGAAGTCCTTGCTGAGCCGACGGAAGTTGCTCAACTAGGCGAATGTACGCTCCACGACCCAGCGTTTGGGGAGTACGGCGAATCCATCCCCTATTTTTTCGGAAATATGAAGTGTCAATCCCAACGACTCACCGACAAAACGCACCCCCGTGCCGCGATACCCGGCATCGCCCGAGAAAGCCGCAAGGCTCGAATGCTTCTCGGCCGCCCGATACAGGGTTTCACACGCCCCGACCGTATCGTGAATGTTGGCGGCATGAACCTCGACATGGAGCAGGTTGCCGAGAATATCCACGACGATGTGACGCTTACGCCCCTTCACTTTTTTGCCGCCATCAATGCCCCGATCGTCGCTGGCGTATTGGGTTTTGACGCTCTGCGAATCAACGATCCCATAGCTGGGCTGTGGCGTGCGCTGTTTTTTTTCGATGCCGTTTGTTCAAGTCGTCCAGGGACGCTTCCCAGACACCGCGTTTGTTCCATCGACTGAAGTGGTCGTAAACGGTCTGCCACGGTGGAAAGTCTTTGACGCCACTGCGCACCGGTTTTGAGGACGTACAGAATCGCGGCAACGATCTGTTTGCGGGGATGCTTACTCGCATGGCCGCGCGGATTCTGGGCCTGAAAGTGGTGTTCGATCACCGCCCATTTTTTGTCCTTCAAATCACTGGGGTAGCCCATGGTCATGACCTCATCTCAAAAAATCATTGACTTTACACGATTTTCTTTTGCCAGGCAGCTTCTTACTCCCGTTGCCGCCTAAAACTAGACAGGCAAACAGTACAAAGAGGCTTCTTGGTGCGTCCCCATATTGTGAGACGATGGGAGTAAATATGTAATTGGAAACAAGCCAAGATAAAAGAATTGGTAGCACATAAGTCAGTTTACATTTTTTTATCCAGCGAACATGAAAGCTCGTTTAGTTGCTCGATATGGACGCTTGAGAGCAAATCTTGTTCAGTCAGATAGGCTTTGTCACATACGATTTTTTTTGTATCCCACTTGAGAGTATCAAGACAGAAGTACCATATATCTTCTTGCATTTCTATACAACGTAAACGAACAAGCATCTCCTCGGACAACAATCGGCGTGGAATTACCGTTACCCCACCATCATCGCAGACCGCAACGCCTCCTTCATAAGATTCACGCAGCTGACTTTCAATATCCATGGGGAATGGTTCTTCGCTCGGTACATTAAAGCATCCAAGCGGACTAATTCCTTCAGCCCATACCGCATAGCCCTCTCGACGCAATCTGGCCGCATCTCTCACAAGACCCTTAACAACTATGGCAGTTGCTCCTTTGTAGAGGAGGACGTATTTTGAAACCAGATCACCAATTATTGCTCGGTCATTACAATCGTGCTGGAAGATAATAACGACTTCGCCTTTCCTTACATTTTTTATTTGTTCATGTACCGCGTAATTCGAGTTGAACGCGGTAAAAATGGGGTGTACCGAACCCACACGAAATTGATTAGAGTTGATAGGCTGCACTTTGGGAAGAACACCAGTTTTACCCATTGCGTCTGCAACTTCAGTCGTCGAAACTCGATTGGCAATGCAGAATTCAAGTATTTTCTTTCGATAGTCCATGAATGTTACCCTTTTTTGATTTTTCGATCATTCGGATTTGATGATTTGTACTGTGAACTCGTACAGTGGATAGTCGTGAAACAAGTTGACTTGCTTTGAAATTCTCTTCGCGTTTGAAAAAACAGTCTCCGGCGAGTAGTGCTGATTCTTCTCAAGTTCAAAATCAACATACTTGGTAAGGAAGTTCATGCATGCAGCCACGCGTGCCAATTCAAACATACGCCCCATAGTTTCATAAGCGTAAGCTTCTATGCCGGGAATTTTCAGTGACAAAGCCCCTGATAAAACTGCTATATCTACTTGAGGGATGTCGAGCGAAAAAATATCTCCAAAATAGAACGCCGCACTTAAGCTCCCATATGTAGAGCGAGCATTATCAACAAGCTTTTCTGCAATATCGATCCCAATATATTTGAAATGCCCGCTCGTCCGCTGCTCCAGAAATGGAACCAAATCCCCTAACCCGCAACCCACGTCAAGAATTGTTTTTCCTTTTGGTTCTAGTCCGCGAAATAGAACTTCAAATCGTAACCTCTGTGACGACTCGCTATTCCAACCAACCGTCTTTATATCTCGCCCAAATTCAATGAACCGCTGGTTATAAAACTCGGCTGCATTTATCGTATTAATGATACTCACAAATTACTCCATCCGAAAAACTGATTGGCATTTTGCCCCATGATTTTCTCTAATTCCTCCTTATCCAATCCTTTGCTGTTCAGATAATCCAGTGTTGCATTCAATGAGATAGGTATCGTTCGGTCAGGATAATCCGATCCATAAAAAATCCGCTCGAATCTCATACTCCGCATCGCATACACCATATCATCGGGGACGGAGCTGCCTTGATAGTAGAGCAGCGAATATGAAAAATCGAAATACACATTCGGCAATCGTTTGGCCAGCATCATAAAATCTAATACATGATGTCCCCCCATATGTGCCCAGACAATTCGAGTTTTTGAACACTTGCTAGCAAGATCGGCATATTTGAGTGGAGAAAAATCTTGCATCAGGTGAGAGCCATCAGGAAAGGCATCAATTAGAACCGGCACATTCATTTCGCCAGCCTGTTGAACCAGACGCACTGTCCGTTGGTCATCAAGCTCGAATTTCTGCAGACGTGGATGAAGCTTCAGGCCAACATACCCCAATTTTTCAATTCCATCACGCAAAGTACGCAAATGATCGTCCCCGTACGGATTCACATTAATAAATCCCTTCAACCGAGGATATTTTGAAATCGCTTCTGCAACATCTTCTGCGGCCCAAGATTGCGTCTCCAGTTGCAAAACGATTGCACGCTCAATACCGGAGTCTGCCAATTGACGATCTAGTTCATTCGCAGCACCTAGGGCTGTTCCGTCCACCCTGTCATCCAGATGCAGGTGACTGTCAATAATAATCATGCCCATTCCTCAAACTCAAACTTGATGAGACACTCTGCTTGGTCGGCCAGCTTCTGAGCTTGGCTCGGCGATTCAGCGCAACTCAGAATATATCCGAGACGGTCACCGTCAACAGAAGCATTGTGGAACCTTGCTCCAGCTTTGACAAGTGATGCCGCATCAATTCCAGTAATCTTGTTAGCCTGCTCAAACCCTGAAATATTCCGCAACACTCCAGGAATTGAAGGAAAGAACCTGAGTACGCAAGACCTACCGCAGTTGATTATTTCACCAACTGGCTGTCCAACAGCCTGTAGAGCGGTCAATCGCGCAATATTGATTCCACTCGCTCTTGGAACTAAGCCCTCAAAAACCATAAACCCACCACCACGTCCTGCAATCTCGACCAGACCAATGCTCCCATCGTCTTTTAGTATGACTTCTGCATGGCCTGGTCCCTCGGTGTATTCCAAGGCGCGAAACGCTGCGATGGCTGCGTCAGCTATGCTCGCGACAATTTCTTTAGGACGTTCCGGTGTAGCCAATTCTCGTGCGACGGTGCCACGAGTTCCTTCGACCTTCTTCTTTTCGGTCACAGCCAATACATGAATCGTCCCATAAGCTGCAAAAACCTCAACAGTAAACTCGGTTCCTTCCATGAATTCTTCCAAAATGACTTGGCCGGATCGTGAGAACTGGAACGCACGAACCACAGCATCACTCGGGTCTTCTGCTGCTGACTCGATTTTGGTTACGCCTCGACTGCCCGACGAATCCGTTGGCTTGATGATTAGAGGGAAGTCGAATTCCCGAATCGCCTTTAGTAACTGCTCTGTTTCACTAAAGACAGCCCATCTTGGCCCGGGTACGCCTTTCTCTGCCCATATCGTTCTCTGGATTGCTTTGTCGATGAGTCGCCTGCACGAGTCTCTATGCGGCCCTGGCAACTCGAATTCTTCCCGTATGTGTGCTGCGAGCATCATCCCGACTTCAGAAACAAAACTCACTGCTCCATGAATGTTTTTATTTAGAGAACGCAAAGCACGCATGACTGCCTCATGGTCTCCCAATTCCATATGAAGTGCTAAATCAGCATCTACGAAACCTTCTGCGTGAACATCCGCATCAATGGCCAGCACCTTTAACCCAGCAGCTCGCGCCTCCCTGATCCCATAGCGTTGCCATCGCCCCGCGGTGACTGCAACCAGCCAAATTTCATCTTGCGTCATACCAAATCTCGAATAATTGCCGAGACGCGTGATGCGCCACGACCATCGATTAATTCAAACCCTCTTTCTGCAATTTTTTCAAGCTCAGTTGCTTGAAATAGATGCAGGCAATCTAGGCCTATTCCAAGTAGAGCATCGCGATCTTTAGCAAAACGGGCAATCCTCATTTCGGTCTCGGTTTGTGGCAATACAACAGTCGCCTTACCTAAGCACATCGCCTCAAACATGCATCCGCCGCCATTCGTTACCACCCAATCAGTTGATGCAAGCAATTGCGGCAGGTTTGACGGATTGATCAGCACCTCGTAGCCTTCACCAGATCCCCTTTTATTAGCCAGAGGCCCCTGAACAAGAATTACCTCCAGCCCTTGGCGGCACAGATGGCAGGCCGCTTCATGGCCCTGACCAAGCAAATCCCCTCCGCCCAGAACCACAACTACACGCTTTGAACCATGCACTTCCGGCGAACGTCGAAGCAAAGCCACCTCCTCGCGTATGAGGACATATTCAAAACCGTGATATACCTTCCTGAGGCCGCGAACTTCACCATGTGGATACACTGCGATATTCACATCAGGCAGAGTTTCCCCGAACCAGTCAAGAGCCACAGTCATTTGCCCTGCCATCTGAGCAGCTTGAATCTGTTCATTTATTCCGCATGGCAAATCGAATATCTGGATGTCAGTTGTGCGTCCTGGAAACTTCGGTATTGGTAACCATCGCCTAGCTCTTTCTGAAAGACCTTTAACGCGGACATCGAATCCGTCCCGTTCAAGCTGAGTCATCAGAGTTAAGGAGCGGCGGATATGCCCATAACCGATCTTTTCATCTCCATCGCATGAAATCTCTGCCAGCAGTCGCTCACTCATTCGATCACTTCCAAGCTCAGTCGATCACCTATTTGCAAGTTACAAGAAGCCCGACGGCCAATTACTTCTTTGTAATGTTTTGGGTGCATGCCAAATGCAGGACGAATGCATCTGATGTTCGCCTCTGACAATTCCTCTCCGGCCTTTATTGGTGCTACCACATAAAGCGAACGCCTAGCGCACATGCTCGACTTTGCACTTGGAGTAATCTCATAGCTTATTTGCCCAAGTACTTTTTCTGCCCACCGCACATCTTTCACCAGTCCTGTAAATTCTTTCTCAGTCATCGAAAAAAATGAGTCGACTGTCTCTTTGCCATCATCAAGCGTGAAATGTTTTTCAACCACGCTTGCACCTAACGCAATCGATGCAATTGCCGTCACCGAACCTATTGTATGATCAGACAATCCGGACAGCACTCTGAATCGCGATACCATATCGGTTATCGTGTTCAAATTTGCTTCTTCGGGTGGTGCCGGATAAGCCGATGTACATTTAAGCATGATAATTTCATTCGCCCCATAATCGCGTAGTGTCTTAAGAGCCAGTTCGATATCCGCTAGCTCAGCAATGCCTGTCGAGATGATAACTGGTTTCCCTGTCCGGGCGACTCTTGCAAGCAAGGGAATGTGCGTAATCTCAGGGGAGGCGATCTTGTAGGCGGTGACATTTAGCTTTTCAAGCACCTCTACCGAAGATTCATCAAACGGACTCGAGAAAACCTCCATGTCCAGTGTTCTCGCCTCATGAAATATAGCCTCATGCCAATCCCAAGGGGTGTACGCTTCATCATACAGATTCCATAGGGTCGAATAGTTGCACCATGGTGATGTTCCCGGAATCCTAAAATCCTCACGGTCACATCTTAGTGTGATCGTATCAGCAGTGTAAGTCTGAAGTTTGATCGCATCTGCCCCCGCTCGCTTTGCTGACCGCACAATCTCGAGCGCACGCTCGAGAGAGCCACCATGATTGGCTGACAACTCGGCAATAATAAAGGTCGGGAAACCCTGCCCCACCATGCGCTTTCCAATGCGGATGTGCATTTCAAACTCCTCGGTTGTACTTACGGATTGTTGACTTCATCGGTTCAGTTACTAGGACGGCTTCCATTCCACTTTTTAGTCCCACTCATGGGATATACATTTGTAAATGCTATTAAGAGAATTTTTTATAAACTGTGTAAAATATTTCGGCTCGTTTCCAATCATCTTCATCATCAATATCAATAGCTCGCCAATTAGGAATTACAAAACCAATCCCACCCGCAACTGTTCCAGACATCCATTTATCCACTGTCCCCCAATAAAACTGCCCTATATCGAAATATGCCGGTTCGATATCTTGCGTGCGTTTCATTGAAAATTCTGGATACATGAATCTAACCCTTCCCTCGTCAAGCTTTAAACAGCGCTGTGGAGATGAATGGAATTGCGCAACTGGTATACATGAACAAGCATTTGCCTTCTTCATCATTAGAAAGGAATCGCGGATATCTGCTGAGTTAATCATTGGGACAGCGGGATATATACAACAGACAAAATCCATTTTAATCTCTGAAGTCACTATATTTTGAATTGCATGTACAATGACGGGTGCCGTGGGAGTGTGGTCATCTGCTAATTCTGGTGGGCGCTTAAAGGGTACTTCTGCGCCCCAGTGTTGGGCAATATCGGCAATTTCCCCATCGTCGGTACTTACTAAAATATGCTCAAATAACTCACTCTCTTGAGCGGCTTCGATAGCGTAAGCAATCATCGGTTTTCCGGCGAAGAGTCTTATGTTCTTGCGGGGAATGCGCTTACTACCGCCCCGTGCAGGAATGACGCAAAGATTCATTGAAACAACACCGTCATTGTTCGGATTATCTCATCCTGTTGTTGTTCGGTCAGCGACGCATATATTGGGAGGCTAATTACCTCCCTATGATACGACTCCGCCTCTGGGCAATAACCTATCTTAAAACCCATAGCGGCATAAAAAGGCTGTCGATACACCGGAATGTAATGCAGATTAACTCCAATCCCTGCTTTTAATAGTGCGTCATACATATGCCTTTGGGTTTTTCCGCATAGACTTTCCCGAACCCGAATCGGATAAAGATGATAGCTCGACCAGGTATCCGGATGTTGCCAAGGTACAATTACTGGTAACTTGGTAAAAGCGGCATCGTACCGTTGTGCAATCTCGTGACGGCGTCTCACAAATTCATCAATGCGGGCTAGTTGGCTTATTCCAAGCGCAGCTTGTAGATCAGTCATGCGGTAATTGTGGCCAATATCAATTTGCTGGTAATTCCAGATTTCATCGGCAGGGCGTGACTGCATTTCATCCGGCTTGCTGGTGATGCCATGAGTGCGAAACCGCTGCATCCGCTCCGCTAATTCAGCATTATGAGTAAGCGCAACTCCTCCTTCCCCGGTCGTAATAATCTTCACTGGATGAAAGCTGAATACCGTAATATCGCTATAGCACCCTGATCCAACCCTATTTCCCCGGTAACTCGCGCCAATTGCGTGGGAAGCATCCTCGATAATCCGAAATCTGTAACGTTGCCCGAGTGCGTAGATAGCTACCATGTCACAAGACTGCCCCGCAAAATGAACTGGGATCACCACTTTGGGCAACCGATTGTCAATTTCCGCCTGCCGCAATTTTTCCTCTAGGCACTCCACACTGATGTTGTAGGTGTGTGGGTCAATGTCCACGAAGTCCACATGAGCACCGCAGTACACACCGCAATTGGCACTGGCTACAAACGTATTGGGGCTGGTCCACAGCCAATCCCCCGGCCCTAGATCCAAAGCTAGACAGGCGATATGCAGGGCACTGGTGGCACTATTGACTACTACTCCGTATCCTGCTTCGCAGTAATCGGCCACTGCTTGCTCAAAGCGCGACACCACAGGCCCCTGGGTCAGCCAGTCCGAATGCAGCACCTCGACGACTGCGTTGATGTCGTCTTGGTTGATATCTTGGTGGCCGTAGGGGATCATGCTTACCTCAAGAGTTGGTGATGCAGAATTCGGGGTCAAGATGAATGCGTATTAACTCGCGCAATTGTTCAACCGAGAGAAAGTCTGGATTGGTGCCGCTGTTGTAGGCGTAACCTTGTGGCACCCGACTACATTTGAATCGATCACAATAGTCTTCCAGGCTGTAATTAGATGACTGCGGAAGAATGGCGTAATACGCTCCCAAATCCACTGTGTTAAAGCTATCGCTTGATGTGATCATTTCTTCGTGGATTTTCTCTCCCGGACGAATACCCACGATAGGGTATTGACACTCGGGACCAATTGCCTTAGCTACATCGGTAATCCGGTAACTTGGAATTTTTGGGACGAATATCTCACCACCTTGAGCGTTTTCTAATGTCCAAAGTACCATATCTACTCCCTCCTGCAAGCTAATATTGAAACGTGTCATTGCGTCGTGCGTAATCGGCAGTACACCGGTTTTTCTCCGTGCGAGGAAAAATGGAATCACCGAGCCACGACTTCCCATTACGTTGCCATAGCGTACCACTGAAAATCGAATATCACGCAAGCCTTTGACGTTGTTGGCAGCCGTGAACAGCTTGTCAGCACACAGTTTTGTTGCACCATACAAATTGATTGGTGCGGCTGCTTTATCGGTTGAAAGGGCGATGACTCGCCTCACCTCGGTATCAAGACACGCTTCTACCAGATTTTGAGCCCCTATTATATTTGTTTTGATATATTCAAACGGATTATATTCAGCGGTTGGTACTTGTTTAAGCGCGGCAGCATGTACAACAGTATCAATACCTTCCAATGCTCTCCGTAGTCTTGCATAGTCTCTTATATCACCAATAAAAAATCTTATATAAGGGTGCAGTTCAACGGGATACTGTTGTTGCATCTCAAATTGCTTCAGTTCATCTCTCGAAAATATTACGAGTCGCTCAATGTCCTGAGGATGGTTAGTAATTGTTTTTACGAAAGCTCTACCAAAGGAACCCGTTCCTCCAGTTATAAGAATAGACTTTACGTTCATATTATTTACTCACAAAGAGACTGTAAGATCAAGCAGGAGATGTGATAAGATGTCTCCTAATGGGCTGTGCTGCTGCCAGTTTTTCCATGTAATTGAGGAGCTGTTTTTTTCTAAATACCAAAAAACAACAATCATCCGATAGAAATGAATTTAGCAGCGAAATACATTGAATTATAGATACCGTATTAACAACTTCTTCGCTAATGATGTTCTTACGCTCTTCAACGGCCTCTCTAATAAAAATGTTGAGCAAGGCAATCCCGTTTCTAACAAGCTCAAACTCCCCCGACGAAGGAGTATCATAACCAATACAGAGATCGCATTGCCTTGAAAAATCCAAAAAAGCCACATTCATGTCAATTTGCAATTCCACTTCATTGATGTTCAGGCTTTCACTTAGCCATGTAGAAAATTCGTAACCCGGCCTGCATCTGATCTTGCAAATAATACCTTTGGCAGTCGACCACTCAATAATGGTCTTAAGCCCATCGAGATAACATTTCAGATCTATATCGTCACCAGTTGTGCCAAATATATCATTTAAGATGATACCAATTACCTTCAGCGCTGCTGGGCGAAGGGTATCTACTTTAATGTATTGATCATAATCAACTTCCGAGGTTGAGAGGGGAAAGCCATTATGGTTAAGCGGTATCATTCCTTGCCCTGCGTGTGTCAAAATAGTCGCTTTGATCTCTTGGGACACAGGTGCTCTCCAGATTGGCACTTTAGCATGCGGTAGATAAAAGACCGGTATCGAATGTGCGGCTGCCAAAGAAACCAACGGCCCATGAAAGCCGACATCAATGTCCGATAGTATTATTTTTTCAGGTTTACGGCGTTCAAAAGCCAACGATAAATCATGAAAAAACAGCATTTGAGCCAAAAACCAGTTCGATATAAATTCAGATTGCTTTGCGACGAAAGATTCGCTCCTGAAAAAATGGTTTAAGTAATTTACTACAACGCTTTTGATCTCGTTGATTGATGTGGATATTTGTGATGTGATATTCGAATCAGTTGCCATTAATCGTTCGTCAAGGCTTATTAAGCCTGTCTGATTGATATGTTCAAATTCAATATTCCAGTAGGCACTTGGCAAAGCCATAACCGACTTTCCAGTGCTTAGTATCTCCCTTTCAAACAGAGTTTTATCGTAAAAGCAAGTAGGCATATGCACAAGAATGTCAAGGCAAAATCCATCATGAATAAATCTTCTTGTGTCTGGCAGGGCGATCAGTTGACTCTGTTCTGCCCCATAACTGTATGCAGACCATTTATACCCTCTCTCCATGAGTTTTTCTATCAGGTATAGAGAAGGTATAAAAGAATGTGCGCTCTGCAGTAAAGGTTGGTCAAAGAGCACAACAATTGCATTTAAATTCTCGAAAACATCTATCATGTTTTGCCAATAATACACATTCCATCTTATTTTTCTTGTCAATCTTGAAAAGGGACCATGAAACCAGTACCCCCTTTTTGTTCCGGGGATGCTCTTTGAGATTATATGATCAATTTGATGGGTCATATAATCGGCATCTTCAAATCCTTGATAATACCAATCATTACTTCGATGAGTAAATTCTTTATAGAATAGTCGTGGACTTTTTAGCCCCGCTTTTTTTGCGCGGCCGTATAGCATAGGATCGATCACTATAGTTTCTTTGACTTCATCGGCTTGCTGAACTTGCAGAGCAAACGGTATATCATCTGAGTTTGTTATAAATATAGACTTTGACATTGTTCTAATCTCTTCTGAAGGCAGGGAAATCCTGCAATACTTTTAGCTACCCAACATTCAGCACGGGTTCCGGTGACGACACAGATTTTTTTCTTCATGGCTTCATGAATTCTATGTTTATGCAGTCGGACGGTGAATCACCACGCGGAACTGGTTAGCGCGCCGCTCATCCAGCAGATCAATGGCGGGCCATGCCGCCGTAGCTCGGGGAATACCACTCCCCAAACCTCGATAGGGCAGGATATGAAAGGCATGAGATGCCAAAGCCGGGTTGCGCAGATTGGATAAGCCAAAACGAATCTGCTCGATATCCAGATGGTTGGGCAAGTGCCCTGGGCTGATAATCTCAATCCGGTTGGCAAAAACAAGGAGACGAATCGGAGCACTGATAAAATAATCGCGGTGTACGAGTGCGTTGACCAGTAATTCTTCAAACACGACTACCGGCACTTCCAGCTGCCCGGGGCTATTGAAGCCTTGATCGCCCTGAATATGGTGCAGATTGCGTTTGATGAAAGCGATGCTCCGGCGGTATTGTTCAGGCAGATTACCGTCAATATCTTCACTGTCCAGGTAATGGCTGTCATGTAATATGTCTTCCAGGTATATAGGAGTGATTGCTCTGCAGAACCGGTTGGTCATAAAGGCATATAATGGTATTTTTGTCGGCAAAAATATCAGCTATCAAGTCCCAATAAAATGCATTCCATCTTAATTGCTGTGCAAGTCGCCTCAAGGGTGAATAAAACCAAAATCCTCCCTTTATTTCTGGAATGAAGCTTGAGAGCAATCCATCTATTTCGTACACTAAAAGTTTGGCATCATGATACCCTAGATGGAACCAATCATCAGTCAATTGATACCCTTGATTTTTTGTGGCCACCCAAGCGTTTTTAAGTCCAGCTTTCCTGGCAAGCCCTAAAAAACTTGGATTCACCATTACGGTTTCACTGATATTTTCAGTTTGCTGTAGTTGTAAAGCAAATGGTATATCGTCTGAGCTTGTTATAAAAAATGATTTTGATGTTTTATTCATCACTTTCTTGATTTGGGTTAACTGAGTGGATTTATCATGAAAACCGGCATCTTTTCTTTGCTCGCATCTCACTATAAAAAAGTGCTACTCGAAAATAGCTGAAACCCGCTTAAAATAAGCGTTCCGTGCTTCTTGAATTACACATTATTGGAGTGAGATGGGAGTAATGCATTGTGAATAAAATGGGCCAGTTGAATCGGCAACCAGCCGCCAATGGTTGCCCCCTCGAGAAAATCAGCCAGCAAGGCATCCAGTCCCTGGTTGAATTGTGAATGAATCTGTCTGGCTTGCTTGATGAGGGAGGGAATATTGACCAAATTAACATAGGCATTCAGTGACAGGTAGATATCCTGTTCGTCTACGCTGAGTTCTTGCCAGGAGGGATCCGACAGATTGACCAGAATGGCATCAGTAAATCCTGCACGCAGAAAAACTTCATGAACATGCGGTAACACACACAAAACCTGTATATTTCGGGTGGTTGACAACTCCATGACATAGGGAATATCTTCAGCATTGATGGCAAATAAAATTTCTTGTTGCATGATTTCGATTTTTGATAGGGCAAGCACTCAGTGGACAGAATACCCTGCGCCTGGGCATTTTATGCCAATAGCTCCATGGTCATCCAATAAGGCACTCAAAGCACCTTGTCTGTATTTCTATCAGGGGGGTGGGCAGTTATAAATGCTGGCTGATTTGTTCCATCGGCATCTTTCCACCGCACCTCGCTACCCCTAATCGGTGCTCCGTCACTTCCAGTTCGGGTTTCGGCAAGTCGAACACCTGACGGCTCTGCGGATACTCAATTTCCCCGGCCTCGAAAACACGCGAACACTCGTTGCACTGCAACGGGTCATGTTGTTTGATTTCATCCGGTTGCTCCACCGGCATCAGTGTTTTTCCCTGATGCCCCTTTGCCCGCCATTCAACTGTCCTTCCTCCTTCGGCAGTCCCGGTTTCCTGGTCTTTTTCTTCAGACCATCCGTACTCGGTGGCTTGTGGCTATTGCTGCTGTTCAGATTCAGTCGATTCCGCAGCTCTGCGTTCTCAACTTCCAACTTCGTAACGCGAGCCGATAGCTCCCCTATCCGGGCTTCCAGTTCCCCGACCAGGTGTTGCAGTTCTTCGATGGGCTTCGAGTGTGTGTTTGACATGATGGCGAGATTATAAGCCGTTTGAACGGGGCATCGGCCTCGTTCGTCTTGAAAATGACTTTCGGCGGGCAAGAGACCGCGCCAAGGGTTTGTTTCTCCCCTGTATCCTCATTTCGGGGAAAAACCGTCGGGCTGACGATCAAATTCCGGATGACTGACGAACTCGGTTGCAGGACGCTGATGTTCAACGGGATCACAACCAAAGCCAAAATGAGAATTGCTGACGTGTGTGCAAAAACCCATCAAACCGTAAACGAACGGCGAGACACGACCCCACGGCTTTTTGAACCCTTCGGACCATAGGTTTCACTGAGGGAGGGGGAACCGGCAATGATGTCCAAGGCAGACTCTACATACCGCTCCAGCAGGGCCAGGTAGGCACCATTGACCTCGTTACGGTGCTTGCACTCCGCAGTCATTCTGAGGAGATCCTGCCAGACCTGCGAATCGGCTTCATCGGCGGTTTGTTTGAGTAGTAACGCCATGCCTGCAGCATCGGCGGAGAATCCCGCCGCCTGGAGCAATGACTTCTGTTTTGCGGTCAACGCGTTGATGCTGTCCGCCAGACCCTGCTTGCGGGAGGCAACGGCCTGTATGTTATCGACATCGCGGGATCGCAGGGAATTCGATTCTTCCTCCAGTAAATCGAACATGCTGGCCAGTTCGCCGTGTAGCTGAACCAGCAACGTTGCCATTTCCGACTGATCACTGTTCATGGCTGGTTTGTTGAATGGATTTATCCAGATCGATCATCCTGGCGGCCAGTCGATGCGGATCGACCTGGTATTGTCCCGACTCGATCTGGGCGGCAAGGCGCGCTACCCGGGCTTCATCCACGGAAGATTCGCTCATCATTCGTTGCGCGAGTTGAGAGACCATGACACTAATCCCTCCCGATGGTGACGGTGTCGAACTGGCTGGATCACTTTGTATCCCGGATGGTTGAGCCTTGGTGTCCGAACCAGAGGTGACCTTTTTGGACACATGGAGCCCGGCACCGGTAATCGTATTTTGTTTGGAAATTTCCATGGTCGTAGACTCGGTTAAAACTGAGCCATTTTATCGTCTTTTCCTGCCATAACTTTAGCCGGTGATCGTTATAACACCCCGTCAGGCTGGAAGTACCACCAAACAAAAGGGCATCACCCCGGAAGGTGATGCCCTCGTCAATTCGGGCATTGACAGTGTTCTGTCAGGTCATCCGTTGATCCAGTAATGCGTCAGAATGCTGGCAGCATAGCCCAGGGCAATGATGGGGGTCCACTTGAGGTGGCTGAAGAAGGTATACATGCCTTTCGATGTTCCCATCAAGGCTACACCGGCAGCGGAACCGATAGACAACATGGTACCGCCCACACCGGCCGTCAGGGTCACCAGCATCCACTGGTACAGATCCATGTCGGGGTTCATGCTCAGTACCGCAAACATGACCGGAATATTGTCGACGATGGCTGACAGAATACCGATCAGGATGTTGGCGGTAGTGGGTCCCAAACCATCGAACATGGCCTTGGAGGCCAATTCCAGGTAACCGATGTAACCCAGTCCGCCGACCGCGAATACCACGCCAAAGAAGAACAACAGGGTATCCCATTCGGCATCGCGCACGTTGCGAAAGATGTCGAAGCGATCCGGGTGGTCACCGTGATGATGATCATCGCTGTGTCCACCGCCGATATTGAAGGTCATTCTCAGGTGGTAGCCGTAGAACATCAGCAGCGACAGGCCAACCATCATGCCCATGAAGGGCGGCAGATGTAAAAACTGCTTGAAGCTGACCGCGATGGTGATGGTCAGGGCAAACAATCCGCAAACCACCAGGGCTCCCGGCTTCATCACGACCTGTTCCTCATCCGGAAAACTGGGCGTTTCATTGGGAATGGCAAAGTGCATGATGGCGGCCGGTACCGCGAAGTTGACCACGGAGGGGATGAACAGCATGAAGAAGTCAAAAAACTCGGCCTTGCCCCCTTGCCAGACCATCAGGGTCGTGATGTCACCAAACGGGCTGAAGGCTCCCCCGGCATTGGCTGCACTCACCAGATTGACAAACCCCAGACTGATGAAGGCCGGGCTGTTGGCCCCCACCGCCATGACCACGGCACCGACCAGCAGGGCAGAAGTCAGGTTGTCGGCTACGGATGACAGGAAGAAGGTAATGATCCCGGTGATCCAGAACAGCTTGCGGTAACCGAACTTGCGACTGACCAGCCACGAACGCAAGGCTTCGAACACGTTACGCTCGGCCATGGCGTTGATATAGGTCATGGCGACGAGCAGGAACAGGAACAACTCGGCATATTCACGCAGATCGTGTTCAAACACCTTGTGCAGATGTTCGACAGGTACGCCGCTTTCAGCCGCCATGTAGGCAACGTGTGCCCAGATGATACCGGCGGCCAGGATGACGGGTTTGGATTTTCTGAGATGGGTAAACTCCTCGGTCATCACGAACGCGTAGGAGATGATGAAGATCAGAACACAATAAAGGCCGCGATGGGTACCGGTCAAACCGAGGACATCGGTTTCCTCGGCTGAGGCCAGCCCTGGCAGCAGCAATAATGTAGATAGCAATAGCAATGCGCGTAACAAAACAAGACCCTCTTTGAAATGATGTTATAAAAATAATGATCGGTTCACGCCCCGGTGCCGTACGACACGAACGCAGCCTCTCGCAACGAAAAACGGTATGGCATTATAAAAGGAAAAGGCAACGGCCTACTACCGGTTTTCCGGGGAGAGCCACCCTGTAGTATCATTGCCCGCCAAGACCCCCTGATTTCCCGTGTAGCGGAGTAATTTTAACGATGTATCAATATGACGAATACGATCAAACGGTAGTCGACGAGCGCGTCGCCCAGTTCAGGGAGCAGACCCGGCGGTTCCTGAACGGAGAGCTGACTGAAGACCAATACCGTCCCTTGCGATTGATGAATGGCCTCTACATCCAGCGGCATGCCCCCATGTTGCGGGTGGCGATTCCCTATGGGTTGCTATCGAGTCGGCAACTGCGGATGCTGGCGCATATCGCCAGACGGTATGACAAGGGCTACGGCCACTTTACCACCCGCCAGAACATTCAGTTCACC
>SXGU01501462.1_pt1 | contig 22897 bp, 14 predicted proteins | sample 3174531 | NCBI WGS metagenome assembly SXGU01 (sample SAMN11356863, study PRJNA531348) | freshwater metagenome | isolation source: freshwater sample F1-140 | place: China: Fuxian Lake, Yuxi | collected 2017-12-25
CGGTCCCAATGGCGCCGGCAAGTCCACCCTCATGTCCCTCGTCGCGGGTCTGCGTGAACCCGACGCCGGCACCCTCACGCTCGATGGCGCCGCACTCTCCACCCGCCACGTCTCGACGCGCCTCGCCCTCGGCCTCGTCCCGCAGCACATCGCGCTCTACCCGGAACTCAGTTCCGATCAGAACCTCCGCATCTTCGGCGAACTCTACGGGCTGCGCGGCGCCGAGCTGCGCGCCCGCATCGACGCCGCCCTCGACGCCGTACAGCTCACCGACCGCCGCCGCGATCCCGTGAAAACATTTTCGGGCGGCATGCAGCGCCGGCTCAACCTCGTCGCCGCCCTCCTCCACCGCCCGAAGTTGCTGCTCTGCGACGAGCCCACCGTCGGCATCGATCCCCAGTCGCGCAATGCGATCTTCGAGTACCTCGAACGCCTCAATCGCGAGGGTCTCACCGTCATCTATTCGACGCACTACATGGAGGAGGCCACGCGGCTTTGTTCCCGCATCGGCATCATCGATCACGGGAAAGTCCACGCCCTCGGCACGCTCGATGAACTCCTCGCGCAGCTGCCTTTCGAGGAGGAAATCCGCTTTCCCGCCACCTCCGCCACCGCTCCGCTCACCGCGCAACTCGCCGCCCACGGAGAACTCACCACCGCGGACGGCCAGCACCGCTTCCGCCCCCGCCCGAACTACCAGCTCTCCGCCTTTTTCGCCCTCGCCGAGGCGCACGCCCTGCCCGCGCGGCTCTTCACCAGCCAGCGCCCGACCCTCGAGGCGCTCTTCCTGCACCTGACCGGCCGCACCCTGAGAGAATGAGAGACACGGAGACAGAGAGAGGGGGAGAAAACGCCTTCTCTCCCCGTTTCCCAGTCTCTCCCTCTCCCCTTCTCTCCCTCTCTCCGTCGCCCCGCGTCTCCCCTTCTCCCTCTCACTTTCACTTCCCAAATGCGCACCGTCCTCACGCTCGTTCGCAAAGACTTCCTCAGTTTCCTCAGTAACAAAGCCGCCGTCTCGCTGACGTTCGCGGTGCCGTTCGCGATGATCTATCTCTTCGGCCAGATCTTCGGCGTGAACCGCAAAGACTCCGGCCCCAACGGCATCCCGGTCGCCGTGGTCAATGCGAGCACCAACCCCGCGGCGGCCAGGCTCGTCGACGCCCTCCGGGCGGAAAAAAGTTTTCGGATCATCACGGAGCACACCAATTCCGACCGCACCACCCGCCCCCTCACCGAGGCCGACCTGCGCCCGAGGATGCAGGCGCCCGGTGCCGACTTTCGCTTCGCCCTCGTGCTGCCCGCCGACCTGATCCGCGAAAGGGAACTCGGCCTCCGCCTCAAGTTCCTCTCCAACCCGCGCAACGAAATCGAGACCCAGACCGTCAACGGCCTGCTCCAAAAAACCATCTTCTCGAACGTCCCCGAGCTCCTCGGCCAGTCGCTGCAGGCCCGGGCCAAATCCTTCCTCGGCGACGACCGCCTCCGGCAACTTAACGGCTCGATCGCGACCGCCATCTCCTCCGCGTTCGGCGGCGACCGCGCCGCGCTCGAACGCCAGATCGCCTCCGGTGATTTCGGCCTCGGCGGCTCCGCGGCGATCCCCGCCGGCCCGTCGGCCGACGGAAAAAAATCCACGACCAACGCCGCCGCCGATGTGTTTTCGCAGATCGTGAAGATCGAGAGCGAGCAGGTGGTCGGCGCCTCGATCAAGAGCCCCATGGCGACGAGCCTGGTCGGCGGCTGGGCGATCCAGTTCCTGCTTTTCGCGCTGAGCGCCTCCGCGACGAGCCTGTTTCGCGAACGCGATGCCGGGATTTTTCAGCGCCTGCTGGCGGCACCGGTCAGCCGGGCCCAGATTCTGTGGAGCAAGTTCATTTACGGCGTCACGCTCGGTGTCGTGCAACTCGTGGTGCTCTTCGTCTCGGCGGGCGCCCTCTTCGGCATCGCGGTGCTGCCCCATCTCGGCCTGCTGGCGCTGGTCTGTCTTTTCGCCGCCGCCGCCTGCACGTCGTTCGGCATGCTGCTGGCCGCCATTTCTCCCAGCGCCGAGGCCGCCAGCGGGCTCGCGACTTTTCTGATCATGCTGATGAGCGCGATTGGCGGCGCCTGGTTCCCGATCACGCTGATGCCCGTCTTCATCCAGCAATTCAGCAAACTCACGCTCGTCTACTGGTCGATGGAGGGATTCTCGCAGGTCCTGTGGTCCGGCCACTCCTTCGTTCAACTGCTCCCGACTCTCGGCATTTTGCTCGGGATCGCCGGCGGTGTCATGGCCCTCGCCATCTGGCGCTTCAACCGCGGCCGAATTTTCGAGTGAGGGCCGGGCACGCGGGCGCAGCTGCCAGTTGACGGAATCAGGTGGTTTTCGGAGGGCGCCGCTTTGTCGGCGCCGTGGCGTTTGGAATGAACCCGGATTGGCCTTGCCGCAATCTGGCGGACGCACCCGCCCGCCGGGGCGTCGAAAGTTTTTAGTGTCTTTCGCGTGTTTCGTGGTTTCTTTGCCGACGCATGTCCGCCGACCTCGTCCAACTCGTCACGTCCCTCGCCCAACGCGCCCGCGCCGCGTCGCTGGTGCTCGCGACGGTGTCGCGCGCGCGGAAGGACGCCGCGCTGGAAAAACTGGCCGACCTCATCGCCGCGTCGCAGTTCGAACTGGAGCAGGCCAACCAACGCGATCTGCTCTCGCCCGAGGCCGGCGCCCTCTCTCCCGCGGCGCGTGACCGCCTCACGCTGACCGCAGCCCGGCTCCGCCAGCTCGCCGCGTCCGTCCGCGAGGTCGCCGATCTGCCGGATCCGGTCGGCACCCTTCTCGAAGAAAACATCCGCCCCAACGGTCTGCTTATCCGCAAGGTCCGCGTGCCGATCGGCGTCAGCGGGATCATCTACGAGGCGCGCCCCAACGTGACCATCGACTGTGCGATTCTCTGCCTGCAGAGCGGCAACGCCGCGATCCTGCGCGGCGGCAAGGAATGCTTTCACACCACCCTGGCGCTCGCCGCGCTCGTCAGCCAGGCGCTCGCCGAGTCCGGACTTCCCGCCGACGCCGTGCAACTCGTGCCGACGACGGACCGCGCCGCGCTCAACACCCTGCTCAAGCTCGACACGCTCATTCACTGTATTATTCCGCGCGGCGGCGAGAGCCTGATTCGCTACGTCGCGGAGAATTCCACCATTCCCGTCATCAAGCACTTCAAGGGGGTGTGCTTCGTCTACGCGGATGCCGCCGCCGATCTCGCCATGGCCGAGGCGATCACGCTCAACGCCAAGATCTCGCGGCCCAGTGCGTGCAACGCCGCCGAGCAACTGCTCGTCCACCGCGCCATCGCGGAATCGTTTCTGCCCGCGGTCGCCCGGGCCCTCGTCGCGCAGAACGTGCAACTCCGGTGCGACCCTGTGAGCGGTGCGATTCTCGCCCGCGCGGGGATTGCCACCACGCCGGCGGCGCCCGCCGATTTCACGACGGAGTTTCTCGATTATGTGCTCGCGGTCCGGGTCGTCGATTCGCTCGATGACGCCATCGCGACGATCAATCGCGACAGCTCCAGCCACAGCGACGCCATCGTGACCGCGGACGAACCGGCCGCCCGGCGCTTCCTCGCCGAAGTGGACAGCGCGACGGTCTTCTGGAACGCGAGCACGCGCTTCAACGACGGTTTTGAATTCGGTTTCGGGGCGGAGATTGGCATCAGCACCGACCGGCTTCACGCGCGCGGCCCGATGGGCCTGCCCGAGTTGTGCACCTACAAGTTCGTCATCGCAGGCACGGGCCAGGTGCGCGGGTGAGGCGGGCGCATCTCCGTTTCCTGCAAATCTCGTCAGAGGATCTGGCACGCTGGACTTGAGTTTCACGAATATCGGACGAAGCATGCGGCCATGGTTCGCTGGAGCGACCGCCGCCCGGCCCAGGGCGAAATGGTTTCGTAATTATCGTGTCGTCGCCTAAAGCCCGATCTTGCGGGTCGGTACGGTCCCGGTAGTGTCGCTTCATGAGCGTTGCCAAACTGCACATCCGAATCGACCAGGAACGCGTCGCCTCGTTTTGCCAAGAACGCGGGATCCGGCGGCTCAGCCTGTTCGGCTCGGTGCTGCGGGATGATTTTGACGCGGTTCGGAGCGATGTAGACGTGTTGGCCGAATACGAACCGGGAGCCCTCAAGGGCTTGGGCTGGGACATCATCGACCACCGCGAAACCCTCAGTCTCCTCTTGGGCAAAACGGTGGATTATTGCACGCGGCTGCACCCTTTGGTGGCGGGCCGGGTGCGGAACCAGCTTGTCCCGATCTTTGAGCGTCCGTGATCCCAAGCTGACGCTGGAGCAAATGCGCGATTTTGCGGCACGGGCGCATGCACTGACTCAAGTCGATCAATCGAGGAAGTAGCAACCGACGACATGCTGCGGGCGGCGCTCGAGCGTTACGTGTCCCTCGTCGGCGAAGCTGCCACCCGGCTGGACCGCCCTTTCCAGGATCGCTATCCGCAGATTCCCTGGCACCGGATCATCGGTATGAGAAACATTCTCGTGCACGGCTATGATTCCATCGACGATCAGGTCTTGTGGGATACGGCCGTGTTACGCACCGTCGACTTGATCGCGGAAATTGACCGGGTGCTCCGCGAACTCGGTTCGGGCGACTCGACGTGATCTCGGAGGCGCGTCGGAGGCCGATCGAGCGCCGAGATTCCATCCGCCGTTTGCGCGGGCCATCGGGGCCACGTGCGGCTGGTCCGTTTGCTCGGCGGGCACAGCGCCCTCGCCAGTCCCGGTTTGGCTGTCGACCTGGGTTTGTTCAAATGCCCCCGGGGCGGACGGCGATCATTCTCGCTCAAAACGTCGCCTTCACGCCCATCGTCCACAGCGACGCGAAATCCTCGCGCTGGCGGAAGGTCGCGTAGTCCGGCGTGTTCGGGCCGAAGATCTTCAGGTCCTCCGTGGCGTCGCCGACGTTGCGCAGGCTCGCAAAGAGCGCGAAGCGTTTCGTGAGTTTGAATTCACCCGTGACGTCGATGTAGAGCCGCTTGGCCCACCAATTGAAGACCCCCGGTTCGATGCCCGTCCCGCTGACGGCGCCGGCGCGCTGCTTGCCACGGTAGTTCCAGTTCACGCGGGCGCTGCCGCGCGCACGGGTCAGGCTGACACCCCAGTTGTAGGTCCGCGGAATATAACCCTGAAAGTTGGCGGCCGCGTCGCCGATCATCCGTTGTGCGCTCACGTTGGCGAAAACCTGCACGCCGCGGGCCCACGGCGGCAGGAACGTGAGCGCCTGCTTGTAGTTGAAATCGATCCCCTGGCTGCGGACGCGGGTCGAAAGATTGTAGTTGGTCGCAATGTCGTAGCCGCCATAGAGGCCGGGATCGAGTTCAAGCTGGTCGAGCAGTTCCGGCGTCACGCGAAAACTGGTGCTCCCAAAGAAATTCCGGAAATCGCGCCGGAACACGGCGACCGAGAGCAGGCCCACGCCTTCGAAATAATGCTCGAGACTGAACCGGTAGGTGTTGGCGCTCCACGCCTTGATGCCCGGGTTGTTGACGCTGATGCGATTGGACGGGCTGGGCGGCGACTCGGTGTCGGGCAGCGCGGTGCCAGCGTAGTACTGGTTGTAGCTCGGCCGCCCGAGCGATTGATAGAAAGCGCCGCGCAGGATCAGGTTTTCACGGAGATTGAAGCTGCCATTGAGGCTCGGTAAAACCCGGAGGTATTCCTTCTGCGTCTGCCCGCCGCGGCTGAGGTACGTGAGCTTGGAGTATTCGAGCCCGGCGTTGACCGGCACAATCAGCTGCGGTCGTCCGTTGACGAGCACGAGGTTGCCGCTGGCGTCACGCCGATAGGCGCGGGTCGGGTCGGTCAGCGGGCCCTCGCCGCTGACGTTGGTTTGTTCGGCGCGGTAGCCTCCCGTGAGCTTCAAGCGACGATTGATAAACTGGGCGTCCACGCGGAGGAACGCCGACGCGATGACTTCATCCGCGTAGCGCTGGAGATTCACCCTCGAGCGGTAGATCGCGTTGGGATCGGTGCGGAAGTATTCGGGATGATCCGTGTAAAGCTGCGCCGTCCGCTCGGTGCTCAGCCACTCGGTGAGCGGAAAACCGAACGGCGGCGGGCGCTGGGAATTGGGCCGGTCGAGCAGGGTCGAGGTGAGATTGGTGGGGCCGACGTAGGTCGCCGCCAGCGTGCCGCCAGTGATGTCGCGCTGCGACTGGCGCACATCGAGGCCGCCTTTCACCGAGAGGGGAATGCCCCGCCAGTCGAAATCGCGCCGGAGAGTGGCATAGGCGCTGCGCTTGTGTTCGAGATGGTCGCGATAGTCGCTGAGGTTGCCGATCGAGGAGAGCGTGTAGCTGCTGAGCGAATACGGATCGACGGGCGCGCCCGTCGTGCCATCCCGCACCGTGATGCGACCCGGGCCGAGGAAGCTGACGTCATCGAAGGAAATCGCGACGTTCGGGCGGCGGGCCAGAATCTCGCCGCGCAGGAAACCCTGGTCGAGGTCCTGGTAGTTGGTGGTCGAGGCCGAAAGCCCCGCCCCAGCCTCGGCCTTCCAAATCGATCCTTGGTGCCGCCAGACCAGCGCCGGCGCATAGGTCGAGCTGGTCCACCGGCGCGCGTTGACCGCAGTCTGGAGCTCGCCCGCGCCCGTGCCGGTGGCGCCGTGCGTGAAGGTCGGGCCGAAATTTCCCGGCGTCACCCGCTGGATGAAGAACCGCATGGCGCGGTTGTAGTTGGCCGTGTCGAACTGCGTCCAGCTGAAGGTGAACGCCAGCCGGGCGGCGGGCGAAAGCTTGTAGTCGAGGGTGACGCCCGCCGAGCTGCGCGTCGTCAGGCGCGGCCGGTCGCCCATTTGAATGGACGTCAGATACGGCGCCGCGACGCCCGGCGCCGGCAGGTTGGCGCTGGCGGCGCCGCTGACCCCGGTCCAGGTGTTCTGCCAGAGGTCCTGCGGCGCGATCTGCTTGCTGTAGCCACCCGTGAGCGTGAATCCGAAGCGGGCGTTGATTGGTACGATATACGAAAAATCCGCGCCGGGCTGGACGTGGTGATTGTAGCCATCGTTCGGCCCGGGTCTTTTTCGGAGCGACCGATCGTTGTCACGGAACATCACATACGCGGTGCCGTTGAACAGCGGTTTGGCGCGCTCGAACGCGCTCCGCGGAACCAGGTTGATCGAACCGGCGAGCGAGCTGCCGGAGGTCTCGGGCGTGTTGGAATTGGTGACCTCGACGCGCGCGACATTGTTGATCGAAACGCCGTTGAAATCGAGGTTCCGGTTGTTGCCGGACGCCGGCAGGTTCGCGAGGTCGAAGCCGCCGATCGAGACGGGAACATAGCTGCTGCCCACACCGTTCAGCGACACCCCGCGCGCGTCGCCGCCGGCGTATTCAATCGTGACTCCGGGCAAAAATTTCAGGAACTCGGCGGCGTTGCCCTCCGCCACCATGCCGAACTCGTCGGTGGAAACCACCGTGACCATATTGCGCGCGAAGCGCTGCTCGTTGATCGCGATGGCCGCGCCGTCCATCTCGCGCGACGTGGAGACGACCATTCTCTTGAGCCGGAGCGGATCGCCCGCCGTGCCCGCCGTGCCGTCGGCCGCGAGGAGCTCGAAATCCTGCTGCGCCGTCCGGCCGGCCGCGACGGCGATGGTGCGGGTCTGGGCCGCGAGCCCGGTGTAAAAGACGCGCAGCCGCGCGTCGCCGGCCGGCACACGGTCGAGGCGGTAATAGCCGGTGTCGTCGGTGAACGATTCGATCGTCGTGCCGTCGACGGTGACGCGCGCATTACCGAGGTAGTTGCCCCCGGCGGGATCAAAAACGCGTCCGGCAATGCTGCCGGTAGTCTGAGTGCTGGCGTTTCCCGCGCCGAGGTCGGGCGGGGCGGCGAAGCCAGGTGCGCCGACGAGGGCCAGCCAGCAACCCAAAATGGCAAGGGGCTGGGGGCGCGACGTGAATTTGATCAACCTGGCGGCGGCGCGGAAGAAGACGAGGGAGTACAAGATGCGCATGGCGGGAGCGGCGGGGTAGGTGGGAAAGTCCAGTGCGGCACCGGACAAAAAGCGGCGGGGAGGCGCTCGCAGGCTGGGGCGCCGGGGATGCCGCCGCCACAAAAATAGGTGCGCAAAATCCAACCCAACGGCTCCGCGACGGAACTCCAGCAACCTCCCCGCTGCGACCCCCTGAAATCCAGTTTCCCCTCAGTCGGCGGAACTCACCGGGCGGACGCGCCTGCCGGCGCAGCGCAACCCCGCGGGACGCTTCGACGCCATCGCCGACGCCGCGCGCGGTCAGCCCAGGAAACCGAGATTGGGTTTCGCAAAACGGCCGATGTTCGGAAGGACGATCGGCAGGTCGGTGGCGCTGACCCCAAACCAGGTGGCGAGGGTGGCCGCATATTCATCGACGCTGGTGGTGGGAATCCAGCGACCGAGGCCGGTGTCGTCCGGGCCATTGATCGAGAGGGTGGGCATTCGGCCATAGATGTCGGCGCCCCGGACGGCGCCGCCGACGACAAAGGCATGACTGCCCCAGCCGTGGTCGGAACCGTCGCCGTTGGAGCGGAAAGTGCGGCCAAAGTCGGAGGCGGTGAACGTGGTGACCTGATTGGCCACACCGAGCTCATCGGTCGCGGTGTAAAACGCGCTTACCGCCAGGCTGATTTGCGAGAGGAGGCCGGCATGGACGCCGGTGAGCGGGTCGGAATTGACGACCTGCGCGGCATGAAGATCCCAGCCGCCAAGCTGGACGAAGAAAATCTGGCGCTTGAGGCCCAGCGTCTGAGACGCCGCGATGAGGCGCGCGGCCATCTTGAGCTGGTTGCCCGCGGTGGTGTTGGGAAACACGGTCGCGAGCGACGGGGAGGCGCTGAGAATGGTGTTGAGGAGATCGGAGCTGACGATGGCGTCGCCGGACGCGCCGGCGAAAGCGGTCTCGAAGAGCGTGGACTGGCTCTGGGCGAAGAGGTCCTTCTGCGCGCGGAAACGGACGCCGTCGGCGTTGGTGGGCGTCAGCGACGTGGTGCTGCCGGTGAGCCTGGTCGCACCGCCGGTGCTGATGGCGTACTGGCTGACCCTGGTGCCCACCTGAAATGTATTCTTTCCGGCGATACTGATCGACATCGAGATCTGGTCGCTGGTGTTGAAGGTATTGACGAGATCGGCGACGCGGCCACCCCAGCCGGTGGAAGTGGGTTTGTCGGGCACACTGTGCTGCCACTGGACCTGCTGGTCGCTGTGGGAGAAAAGCTGCGGGGGGAGCGGAATGCTGCGGGCCGTATATTGCGCTTTGTTCGTCGGGTAGACGAGGGTGCCGGCGTTGGCGAGAAAGGCGGCCTTGCCGGAATTGAAGAGACTGTGGAGTTCGGTCACCGCGGGATGGAGACCCCAGGTGCGGCCGTCGGAGGTGCGGGGCGAGATCGGGAGCAGGCCGGTGCGCGGGAGGGCGAGGTTGGAGCGGGCGGCGGCGTAGGCCAGGTAGCCGGCGGCGTCGCCCGCGGGACCTGTGCCCATGGGAACGATGAGGTTGTTGGCGTCGTTGCCGCCGTTGAGGAAAAGGCAGACGAGCGCTTTGTAGTCGGACGGAAGGGCTCCGGCGGTGGCCGGGAGCCGAGGACCATTGGCGGGATTGGCGGCCGCACCCATGAGGCGGAGACTGCCGAGGGCGGAGAGGAGGCCGGTGGCGCCGACCGCGGCACAGCAGGCGCTGCCGAGGAATTCGCGGCGGGAAACTTCAGGGGCGGACTTTTTGCTCATGGGAGGAGGGAAGAGGGAGGGAGAGACTTGATAGTTTTGTTGATCGTTCCTCGTTCTCGTAATCTTTCCCGTTCTCTCGGGTGACTTGGTGGAGGCGAGAACGGTTACGAGAACGATTTTCTTACTTCTGCACCGCGGCCGAGGGGGAGGTGAGGACGAGGAGGATGGCGGACTTGACGCGGTCCTCCGTTGTCGTCGCGGTCGGCAGGGCGGTGAGCGCCGTCGTGATTCGCGTGAGGGCGGCCGTCGAGAGCGTGCCGTTCGCCAGCAGGGTGCTGACGTGGTCGAGGAGGGTGGCGGGGTTGCTCGCAAGCGTCTGCTCGTAGGCGAGGTTGAGCGTGAGTGTGTAGGGCGCGGCGGCGGTGGGCACGCCGTTGGTGGTCGGGAGGGCGGCGAGGACGAACGCCCGGTAGTAGTTCGGCACGCTGATCGCGAGGTTGTCGTCCGTGATTTCGAATTCGGGCGCCACGAGCCCGGCGGCCGCGAGCGGTCCGGGAAGAACGTAGTCGGGATGATAAAAATTGAACACGGAGGGTGCGCGCAGCGCGGCTTGGGCGATGTTGCCGATGGCGCTGTAGACAAGAGTGGTCGAATTGAGGGTCGGGGTGATTTCGGCCTGGGTCGCGGGTCTGGGCGTCGTGCCAGTGATCACGACGTTGTTCACGGTATGCCGATAGCCGAGGAAGCGACCGCTGGTGGAGGCAGCGCCGAAACTGCGCAGGACGCCAGTGAGACGGAGGAGGGGTTCCTTTAACTTGCCGAAGTTGATGTTGCTGGCGACGACGGGTGAGCGGGCCTCGAAGTCGGTCAGGATCGCGCGGACGACGGCGCCGAGTTCGCCTCTCCTGCCCGTGCCATCATTCTCGAATTTCTGCGCGACGCGGTAAACGTAGCCGGGGCTGGGGTTGCTGGTGACGAGGCGCTGAATGAGCTGCTTGGAGATGAAAGGAGCCGTGTTGGCATGCGTGAACAGGGCGTCGAGCGCGAGCTTGAGGTCCTGCGTGCCGCCCTGGCCGGCGGGAATGGGCGTGAGGCTGACGGGGGTGAGGTTCTTCGCCGTATCGTCGTGGAACGCGGGGAACAGCTGCATCGGGCTGAAGTGGTTGCGCGGCGCGGAACGAAATCGGCTCAGGTCGGTCGAGGGGTAGCCCCAGCCGGTGAAGACCTTGGCCATCTCGGTGATCGTGGTCTGGTTGTAGGTCGGGATCGGCAGGGCGTCGGCCCCGAGGACCAGCGTGCCGTCGGGCTGGAGTTGCACGAGACCGATGGTGAAGAGCTGCATGACCTCGCGGGCGTAATTTTCGTCCGGCGTGGTGAGGGTGTTGCCGGCTGAGTCGACCGTGGCCTTCGAGTTGCGCAGTGAGCTGAGGTACTCGCCCATCATCGGGCTGAGGGTGACGTTTTCGAGCAGCGTGCGGAAATTGCCAAAGGCGCCATTGCCGAGGATGTCGTAGTAATTGGCGAGCGGCTCGGCGCGGTCGTCATCGCCCAGGGCAATGTCCGAGGTGACGAGGATCTGACTGAGCGCGAAGGCGACGCGCTGGCGGAGCTGATCAGGCGCGGTAAGGGCGAGTTTGAACCACGCCGACTGGCGGTTCTGCATGTGGATCGCATTCCAGTTGGTGAAACTATTGCTGCCACCAAACGCGGTGCGGTCGGCCACGGTGGCCGTCCGGTGTGAGCTGAAAGGCAGTGCCATCTGCGCGGTGATCCACGTGTCGATGCTGCCACCCGTGAGGGCGTCGATTTCGGTCTTCGTCGGGCCGAAGGTGGCCTGCGTGAGGAAGCGCGCGGCGGCGGTCGCGGTGACACTGGTCAGCGAGACGGCGGGCGCGGCGGCGGGCGGCGTGAAGGTGCGCGAGCCGGTGCCCACGATGAAGGAACCGCGCACCTCGCCGGTCGGGTAATTGCCCGTGTCGATGCCGACGTAGATGTTGCCCGTCCGAAGGGCCTCGCGCAGTGCGGCGCTGGTGTAACTGCCCGTGGGGACGAATGTCCATTGCGCGCTGCCGCTGGAAGCATACGGCAGGGTGAAAACGAAGTCGCCGCTGGGATTGATGCGAAGGTGGGCGGAGGTGACGGCCGCGCTGAGGTTGGAGACGGTGACATTGACGGCGGCAACGGAACCGTCGGAGCTCAACAAGATGGTGGCGATGCCCGAGGCGGTGGAGCCGGTGGCGTTGGACTCGGGACGGATGCTGGCGACGTAGAGGGTGGCGGTGCTGTCGGCGATGCTGACGGTGGCGCTCGCCGACGCACCGGGCACGTATGTGGTGCCGGAGACGAGCGTGACGACCACGCTGTCGGTGCCCTCGTTCTGCAAGTCGGGATTGGGGAGGAGCGGGAGCCTCACGCTGGCGGCGCCGGCGGGAATCGTGATCGTGCCGGGAAGGTTGATATAGTCGAAGCCGTTGACGGCGGAGCCGCCGACGCCGTAGCGCACGACGAGCGGTTCGAAAATCGGCCCGGTGCGGGAAAACGTATATTCACCATTGTTGCTGCCCGATTCGTCGGCGGCCGGCTTGGTGGCGGTCACGGTGACCACCGCCGGCGAGTCAGGCGTGAGATCATAGACCTCGACGAGGGCAATTCCGGTCGCGCCGCCGACCCCGGTCGCTTGCACGCTGTAATTTCCGGCGACGAGATCAACCAGCAGCGCGGCGTCGGTGCTGTTGGGCTGAAAGGCAAACGCACCCGCCTGGGCAAACGCGCCACTGAGCACGTCAGCCGGCGCCGCGCCGGCGCCCACCGGTCGGCTCCAGTCGTCGTTAGTGGCCACGGTGGTCGGCGGCGTACCGATGCGCGTCAGGGTCAGCACCGGATTCGAGAGCGCGCCGGGGACGCCGAACTGCGTGAGCGACGTGCCGGCGGCGCGAATGAGAAGTTTGCGCGTGCCGGTGCCAGGCGTGATGACGAATCCCGGGGTGAGGACGCCGGCGGCTCCGCCGACCTGCGCGCGCGTCGAAAGATTGGCGAACTTCCCGCCCGTGTTGCCGACCTCGTAGACCTCGACGATGGCTGTGCCCGTCGTCTCGGCGAACCCGCTCACTTGCGCGGAATACGCGCCCGGCGCCAAGGTGGCGACGAGTCCGGCATCGCGCGATCCGGCGTTGAGGGCAAACGCGCCGACCGAGTTGAAGGCGGTGGCGTCGCCGGTGCTCCAGTTGTCATTTCGCGCGGCCACAATCGTGCCGGAGTTGGGGCCGTAGACGATGAGCTGCGGATCCACGAGCGTCCCCGGGACGTTGAACGGCGCGGTGGCGAGGCGCGGGCCGACGGCGCGGATGACGACCTGCTTGGAGACCGTCCCGCTGATGACGAAGCCGGCGGTGAGCACATCATCACCGGAACCCACGCGGGTGAGCGTGGAGACGTTGGCGAGGCGAGACTCCTGGGCGGAGAGACCGGCCAGGAGGCAAAGCGCGAGGGCCGCGAGGCTGAGCTGGGCGGCGCAGTGAGAGCACGGGTTTTTCATGCAACAAAATGAGAGGAGGCGTGGGATTGGTCCGAGGAGGAGGGATGCCGCCAAATCGGCCGCGCGATCCGTGGATTACTTTGAGGTCGATGTCGCCGAAAAAATCGGCGCCACTTGTGAAAGAATCACCAATCTTTCTTTCCCACGCGGCACTTGCCAATCCGAACTTCCCGCTCAACTTTCTGCCTCCATGCATTTCGACAACCTCCAGCCCGAACTCGCGGCTCCACTTCCCCGGCTCGACGACGAAGATGACGACGACGAGCAACCGGAGAAAACCGACGGCCGGAAGCACGGCCCCGTGGCGATGCTGATCCAGCGAAAATTCCTGCAGCAGCGGAAAATTTTTCTCTGGGGCGCCGTCACCGACGAGACCGCCAAAGACATCACGGAAAAGCTCCTTTACCTTGAAGTCGACGCCCCGGGCAAAGACATCACCTTTTACCTCAACTCCCCCGGCGGATCGATTACCGCGGGCATGGCGATCTACGACACGATGCAGCTCATCACCTCACCTGTCACCGTGGTGGTGACCGGCATGGCGGCGTCGATGGGTTCGATTCTGTTGAGTGCCGCCAAGAAAGGGCGCCGCCTGCTCTTTCCCCACTCGCGCGTGCTGATTCACCAACCGTTGATTTCGGGGCGGATGATCGGCCCGGCGAGCGACATCAACATTCAGGCGAGGGAAATGGAGAAGATCCGCGCGGAGCTGAACCAGATCCTCGCCACCGCCTCCGGCCAGCCGCTCGAGCGCATCAACCGCGATACCGACCGCGATTTCTATCTGAACGCGCAGGAGGCGATCGACTACGGCTTGGCCGACCGGATCGTGGATCGGGTCTGACGAAGCTGCGCCTCGGACCACGACTTCATTTTTTCTCCACAGCGGCGGTGAGCGCCGCCAGTTCAGTCTGCCACACCTTCATTTGGACGTCGTCCTTGGCGGCACGGGCGGTTTTCAGCGCCTCGGGCAACCACGCCAACCGCAGCTCCACCGGGAGCGACGGCGCTCCGAATAGCGTACGCCAAACATCGACCGCGCGATTCGCCCGACCCGCGGCAGCGAGCAACTGCGCCGCTTCGCGGGCCAGCGCCCACTCGTTCGCGTCAAACGCCGTCAGCAGCGGCGCGAAACCAAGCGCCTGGCCCGCGGCGTCGGGATCTCCCGCGTCCATGAATCGACGGGCCAGCGTCACCCCCACGGCCAGACCCGGCACCTGCCGCTGGGCGGAAATCCCGAGCGCCGTCGCTGCTTCCCGGTGGCCGTCGTCGTCGAGCTGATGCATTTTGCGCAACACCGCGTACGGTGCCAGACGGGGCGGCAGCGACGTGAGGTTGGCGAGCTGCTCTTCCAGTCGCACCGCAAACGGCCGATAGAGCGGATCGCCGATCAGGACCGCGTGCCAGCTCAACGCCGGCAGCGCAAAGTAGGCGGCGTCCACCAAGTTCGCGCCCCGCGCGAGGGCGCGCAGCAGCAGGTGCGGCGGATGGGTGAAATGCAGATACGGCTCGTGCACGTTGCCCACCGTGGCCGTTACCCCGCGGGCCACGAAAGATCCCGTCCAGGCTCCCGTGGACTGACGCATGGTCGAGGCGGAATAGCTGTAAAGGTGCAGCGCGATCGCCCCCGGCGCGAAACGAAATCCCGGCAGGAGGAACGGTCCGTCGACTGACCCTGCATACCAGCCGAAGTAGAGCACGGGGGCATCGATCCGCGCCGCCAGGGGCATCGTGCCGGACTCGCGGTCGACCGCCGTGTCGAAACCGAGGGCGGTGAGTTGCTGCGCGGTGTTTTCGAACCACGGATCGCCAACCTTGTCGCGGTTGGCGATGTCGACGTAGGCGCGGCCCAGCAAGCCCGTGCGTTCCGCCGCCACCGCCCGATCCACCAGCGCGTTGGCATCCTCCGCCGTCGGGCCGTCGAGCCGCGAAACCTTCACCACCTGCCCAAGTTCGTAAAGCGAGGGACGTTCATTCTGGAACAGCGAATTCGGCACGAACGCGTTGATCGGATAATTGGGCACCGCCAGCAGACTGAGTTCGGCGTCGACCGCGCCCGCGTTGGTGCGAAATTCGCCGCGGGCCGTAAACGGCTTGACCTCGGCAGACAGGGCGGGGTCGTGCTCGATCTTGAGCGGCACGCCGCGGCACACCACCAGCGCGGCGATGCGGTGCCGGTACGGGGCGTATTTCCGGCGCCCGATGGCGTCGGTCGCCGTCATCGGAATCGCATCGACCCAGCCGGCGGCCACCAATTGATCGAGCAACGGCTGCCAGAGCGTCGCGATGAACTCCTTCCAGGAAATAATCTCGCCCAGCGGCAGCTTGAGCGTGATCAGGTTGGCCTCGGGCACTCCTCGAACTTCGGCATAGTGCCGCGCAATGCGCCGTGAATCCGGATCGTCGCTATTGGCGAGGACGAGCACCCGCGCCGCCAGCGGCGGGTCGGCGGCGGCGCCCACCGGTCCAATCGCCGCCGCCACACCGCCGAGCAACGCCAAGAAATGCCGCGTCGCGGGCCGCCGGAAAATCATGGCACCGCCTTGGTGGGAGGCACCGGCGCACCGGCGGTCTGCCGCCGGATGAGCGCCGCCCGCAGATAGTTGTCGGCCACGGCGTGGCGATAGGCCGTCAACCAGATGTCTCCGAGCATCCGGCCGCCCTCCAGGAGCCGGGTCTCGATGAAGACGCGCGCCTCGTCGCTCACGGGCTGGTCGCCCTGCCCCAGCTTGCCGTCCTTTTCGAGCACATACAGCGGCTCAACCTGCCGGTGTTGCCGGAGCAGGTATTCAACCAGGGCCACGAACATCGGATCGCGGGCGTCGGCGCGATTCCCGAGCGCGATCGGCTGGGCGGCGGTCACGCGGGCGGCCAGCTGCGGAAACCGCAGACCGGTCTTCCCTGTAATCCCGCCATCGATCCACGAGTGGAGTCCGGCCCAAATGGTGTAACCCTTGGGATTGTCGCCCACCCAGCCGTTGTGATGCTTGGTCGTGTGCAGCGGCTGGGCACAATCGCCGACGTAGTGGCCCATCACCCCCATCACGTAGAGCAGGTTCGACCGCGCATTCGCGATCTCGTCCGCCGTGCCGAGTTCCTCGAAGACCTTCAGATAGGAAAAGCCCGAACGAAGTTTTCCAAAATACTCCGCGATGGCCCACGGCGCGAAACCGGGCCACTCGCGCGTGTGGTCGGCGTTCTTCGCCGGATCGATCGGCGCGAAATTCCGCGCATGGGCCGCGCGCCCGGCGGCAAACTGGACGATGAAATCATAGCGAAACGACGGCACCGTCGCCCAGTCGAGCCCGGCCTCCGGGATGTACTCCATGTCGCAAAAATGATCGGTCCAACTTCCGCCGGATTGTTTCAACACCAGATCCGGAACATTGCGCCAACGATCCGGCTCCCCCGAGAGAAACATGATCCGTTCGGCCTGGACCCCATCGTGAACGAAACGGGGAAAATCCGCCGGGAGCGAAGCCAGCGCAATCTGATTGACCATGCGATGCCCCTCGTAGTCCCAGGCCCGGAGGTCCGGCAGAAGCACGCACCCGGCTACGCCGGTGAAAAGGGCAAGACAACGGAAGGAGATGATCATGGAGAGGAAGGCTGGACTGGTCTTCATCAAAATTGGCCCACGCGGCGACGCTTTTCGCGCAGCACGCCTCGTTCGGAAGTGTGTCCACCGGCATTGGGCCCCGCATCGAAGAAAAAGATGTGGGGGAGAAACCAGAGGCCGGCTGCGACTTCGCCGCGCTGGAGGAGCGGGTTTATCCCGCGAAAGGCGGATTGGAAAATCGATCGGATTTTCGCGGCATGAAGCCGCTCCTGCAAAACTCTTTTCCACCTTCGGTTGCGACTGCCACGTTGGGTTACTATTGGTCTACTTCGACCATCGTTGGAATGATTTTTTCGTCACAGAGATCACGGAGAGAAATGAGAGGCCACTGAGCAGAAAAGCGGGCATTCTTTTCCGGTGGTATTCTCGGTGACCTCCTGCCGGGCCTCAGTGACCTCTGTGACCAGCGGTTCGATTCCTTCGATTCCGCTTGCCGCGCTAAAATTGAATCGGCTCAGCGAGCAGGGGCTGCCGTGGTGGGCGCGGCTCCGGCCGCTGCCGGAGTCCGCAGACTGTCGAGCGTGGCGACATAGTCGCCGATGCCGGCCGCCAGCGCGACCGCGATTTGCTGTCGGTACTCGGCGGTCGCGATCTTGCGGGCCTCCGTTTCGCTCGTCAGAAAACCACACTCCACCAGAATGCCCGGACAACTCAAAGGTCGGAGCACGGCGAGATGCATCAGCTTTTTCCCGCGGTCCGGCGTCTTGAGGTCGGCCACGAAACGCCGGTGAATCGCGTGGGCGAAGACCACGTTCCAGTGGTCGAAACGATTGCCGGGCGAAGCGTGGTGCTCCGTGTCGTTCGTCTCCGCCGGACCCCAGGCGTTGGTCGAGCGCTGAAAACGCGGCGCAAAGGTGTAGACCTCGACTCCCGAGGTCCTGGTATCGTTGGCGAGGGCGTTGAAGTGAATGCTCACAAACGCATCCGCGCGGGCGACGCTCGCGATCACCGCCCGCTGGGTGAGCGCGACAAAACGATCATCCTCCCGGGTCAGCACCACGCGATGTCCGCCCGCGACGAGAAGCTTCCGGGTCCGGAGCGCGACATCGAGGGCGAAGGTCTTCTCGTTCACGCCGAGCTTTGTGTTCGTCTTGCCCGGGTCGCTGCCGCCATGGCCGGGATCGAGGACTATGATTTTGGACGACGGACGGACGGCGATGCCGTGACCGGGGCGCAACATCGGAGTGAGGCACCGTTCGAAATCCACGCGGCTGACGTACAACTGGCCGCCGGAGTTCGCGATCGGATCGCCGAGAAACACCCGGACCCCGTTGACAGAAATGTCCCGGGTGTCGGCTTCAAACTCCGCCCGGGTGGAACGGCCCGTGAGCGTGAGTTTCTTGCTGCCCGTGGCCCCCGCAAGGGTGAGGCCCAGGTACCGGGCGACGTCGGCGACCGCGACATAATCCGTGCCGGCGAACTTTCTGACCGCCGGAAGCGGCGCAGCGGCCGGCGCCACCGCTGCGGTCGATGCGGCGCCGGGCCGCGACGGGGCGGAGCGCGCCGGCGAATCCGCCATGCGCGCATCCCCGGGCGTCAGCAGCAGAGCCACCCCTAGCCCGAAGATTTCAGTCGACGTGCGTTTTCTCCATGAAAACGAAATCGCCGCACGGCGGAACCCGAGGTCCTCATCGGGTTTTGCATCGCAGGCTCTCAAACCAGCCCGTTGGGGACAACGGGCTCCACCTCCAACTGAATCAGTGCGGCTGGGAATGAACCGCCGTCGTGCCGCCGCGGACATGGCGGCCGGAAGATTACGCCGCCGGCGACGACGACTTCGGGCCAGCCTCCGGCCCGTGCTCGTCCTCGCCGTGCGACGAATTGTGCTCGGCCCGTTGCTCGTCGGGTTGGTGAAACCGGGGCTTGCGCTTGTTCACCGGCAGCGGCGTGAGCATGACATGAATATTGCGCCCAATGAGCTTGGGTTCCGCATCGGGGTGCGCCATGCCCGCGAGGTCGGCCACCGCGCGCTTCATGATATCGAAACCGAGTTCGGTGTGCGCCATTTCCCGGCCGCGGAACTTGAGGCGCATCTTCACCTTGTTCCCGTGATCGAGAAACGCCTCTCCATGCCGCAGCTTGGTTTCGTAGTCGTGCTGGGCGATGCGCGCCGTAAACTCGATTTCCTTGATCTTGCTCGCGGTCGACTTCGCGCTCGAGTGCTTCTTCTGCTCCTCGTACACGTACTTGCCGAAGTCCATGATCCGGCAGACCGGCGGCGTGGCATTCGGTGCGACTTCGACGAGATCGAGCCCGTTTTCGAGGGCAAGATTGATGGCCTTGGCGGTATCCAAGATACCCAGCTGCTTGCCCTCGGGTGAGATCAAACGGACCTGCGGGACCTTGATACGGTGATTGCGGCGGATGGCCGCGTAGGGATCGACATTGCGACGCTGATAAGAACCGGGGCGGCCGCCTGCGGCGGAAGGAAACGAATTGGCCATCAATAAGGGTTGGTCTGGTGTTTGGTCGGGGAGGCTTCTCGCCCGGACCACGCCCGGGAGCAAGGGTTATTTAACCTAGGTTTTTGCTCCGCAAAAACCTAAACGCTGAAACTCTCGCCGCAGGAGCAACTGGCCTTGGCATTGGGGTTCGAAAACTTGAACCCACCCGCCACCAACGCGCCCGAATAATCCACCTGGGTGCCCTTGAGATAAAGGGCGCTCTTGCTGTCGACGACCACGCCGACCCCCGCGGTGCGCACCAAGATGTCTCCGCGGCGCGGTTCAGGCACAAACTTCATCTTGTAACTGAGGCCGTTGCACCCGCCGCCGCTGATGGCGATGCGCAGCAAACCGCCCTGCTGCTCGCGCGCGATGAGACTCTGGACTTTGGTCCCGGCCGGCGGCGTCAGCAGGACGAGATTTTCGCTGCCGCCTCGCACCCCCTCGGGCAGCCCGACGGGGGAGACCACCGCCTGGGTTGGGGCGGACAGTTCGGTGGCAAGGTCAGGTTTCATCCGCTCCATCAAACGCGAACCGCCGCCGGACGCAACTTTCGACTGGGCTGCCCGGGCAAGAGGCGCAAAAAGAGCGTGTCTGGTTTTGTGCCTTTTTGCGGCCAACCGGCCTCGAAGAAATCTTCGCGGCAGAACAAGAATCACATGCGGTGTAATACAGATGAATACCCCCCGGGCCTCCGCTTCCGCTGCCTTATATCCGGTTCGTATCTGTGGTTGAAAATCGTGCGTTTCGAAAATCGTCGCAGACCGGAACGATCCTGACGGATAGTGGCACGCGGGGCAGAACGCCGACTCAAGGTTCGCAAAAGTCCTCGCCGGTGAACTGGCGGCTTTGCGGGGTGTATTCCTGCAACTCGCTGAGATTGCCGTCGGGATCCTTGACCCACGCCTGGCGCGAGCAATCGTTCCCGGTCTCGCGGCCCGTCACCGTCACCCCGCACGATTGCGGTTGCGGAATTTCACGACGGCGCCAAGGGCGTCGCAATGAAACGCCATCATCCGCTCGAGCTGGCTGGTCTTGAGGCAGAGGTGCGCGAGTTGCTTGATCACGGGCCCAAAGAAGCGAATTCAGGCTGAGCGCAATCCGTGCGATCGCGCGCCGCCGCACCGCCACCGCTCAGTTCTCGTTTTCCACGTCCGGATCGATCACGCCGACCCGGCCGTCGTCGTGTTGGACCAGGATCACAAGCTTCCATGTCCTACCGCGCCCGTTCACGTGCCTCGCAGTCATGGTGATCGTGTGGTTCGCCTCGTTATGGCTGCGTGAATTGAAGTTAATGTGACCGTCCGGATCAGCAGTGCTTACCTTGGAAATCAGGGCGAACCCTTTCGGTGTAATCATCCCGTCTGATGGAAAGTTCACACTGTCGCCAATTGTAATCGCGATCGGTCCTTGCCCGTTGTGGACAGCTCCGTCGTTATAAAACTTGGTGCGCCAGACACGGACGCGTCCGCTGTCGTTTTTCAGGTTTCCGGCATTGTCCGTGTCGATCGTGATTTTTTGCACGGTACAAAATCCCGCGCCGATGTTCACGAACGTGATGTTTCCGTAGGTGAGTTCTGCCTTGGCCATGGGTTTGATGAGTTGAGGGTTTCGTTGCGGTTGGACTGACAAAGGATTCTGGCCGACTACGGCCAGGGCTCGAGCGGCTGGTAGCCGAATCGCTGCAGGCGCTCAATGAGCGCACGGCTTTCGTCACTGCGGCCGAGCAACGCCAGCGCCCGGGCCGCGGGATCGAGCACCCACCAGTGGTTTGACTCCCGCAGGCGCGGTCCGATGGCATCGAGGCCGGTCTGCCAGTGTTGGCGTGCAGCCTCCACCTGCTCGGCGCGGCGCGCCAGTATTCCGGCCACAACGCACGTGGTGGCATAAACGTACAGATTGGCTTCGTCGGCCCGGTCGAGCGCGTGCAATGCCTTGCCCGCAGAGAGGGCCTTCGTAACGGCCTCGATCGCACCCGACTCGCCCGCGGACTCGCGTCGCTGGGCCTCGAGCCGCCAGGCCGTGGCAAGCGAAGTCGTGATCCCTCGATTCGGCGAGGCGCTCTTTGCCAGCTGTTCCACCGCCAGCCGGCACTCTTGTACGATCTGATCGGCTGGCGCCGCTGCGCGCTGTGCCCGGAGCAATATCGCATGCTTGAGGTGCGCGTTGAGCGCCGAAGCATGCAACTCGCGGTTGGCGGCATCCTGACTGGCAAGGGCGGTCAGAATCTCCAGCGATTGCCGGCGCTGCTCCACGGCGGCAGGCAGTTGCCCGGCGACCGCCATCACCTCCGACTGCAAGCCCAGCGCATTGGCCAGCCGCCGGCGCATGCGGGCCGATCGCGGATCGGCCCTGACCTGCGCCTCGAGCCGGGAAATCTGCGCACCGAAGCGTGCAACTGCCTCCGGGTAGTCGCCCACGCGCTCGGCCAGGCTGCCGAGGTAGGAGTCGACATTCGCAATGCTGGCCTGCAGTTCCGCATCGGTCGGCATCAGCGCCAGCAGCTTTTCGTGCCCCGCACGTTCACCGAGAAAACCGTCGCGCGCCGCCGCGAGGTTGCCGCGCCTCAGTTCGAGCGCGGCGAGGTTGTGGAGGCCCGACACCGCCTCCCGCTGCCATTTTGGATTGCTGGGATCGAGGCGGGCCAGCGCCACTCCGGAGTCACGGTAGGTTATCCACCACTGGCCGGTCGCGGCATACTTGCCCTGCAGGTAATAAACATCGCCGATCCAATACTCCGCCTGCGCACGCTCAAAAAGCATCTCGCCACTTCGCGGGTGCCGCGCGACGAGCGCAGCGGCCCGGTTGAGGGCCGCGGTAAACGATTCGACGGCCACGTCGTAGTGCAGTTGTGCGAGGTAAATCTGGCCAATCTGCGTGAACAGTTTGGCCTGCTGGGTGTTCGACCGGTCGGTCAGATCGCGCGGATCGAGCGATTTGAAATAGACCATCACTTTCTTCGCCGCGTCGTCGAGCGCTTCCAGCTGGTCCGCCTTTTTGAGGCGGCTTTCCAGGTCCTCCAGCATCTGGGCCATCACCAGCTCGCTATTTTCCTGGCGGCGTTGGGCATCGTTACGGGCGCGCATCGCCAGCACGGTGAGCCCCATCATGATCGACATGCCGGCGGTCGACGCAATCGCGATCCAGGTCATCCGCCGGTGGCGGCGATGCAGCTCGCGCTGCCGCAAATCGTCGAAACCCACTCCAAGCATTCCGGCAATCAGCCGGACAAACGCATCGTGCCGGCCGTCGCCCTGCTCGCGGGCATCGGCGGCAATCAACTCCACGGGCTGTTCCGGCAGCACTCCCTCCGCCCCCACCTCAAAACGCAGCGCGGGCGGGAAACACTCGCGAGCCGGGTCCTTCGCATTTGGCTCGCCGGCCACGATGAACGCAAACACGCGGCGGCTGCGCCCGAGCCGCTTGAAATGCGCCACTTCCTCGTTCACCCACCGCGACCGCGCCGCCGCCGGCGAACAAATCACAATCAGCGTCGCCGACTGCTGCAGCGCTTCCTGCACCGCTTCGCCCAAATCGTCCGCCGTGGGCAGCTCGTCGCGATCCCGGAAGATCGGGGCGAGCCGCGCGCCGACTTCACCGATTGGCGCCACGCGACCC
>SXGU01082447.1_pt1 | contig 22890 bp, 26 predicted proteins | sample 3174531 | NCBI WGS metagenome assembly SXGU01 (sample SAMN11356863, study PRJNA531348) | freshwater metagenome | isolation source: freshwater sample F1-140 | place: China: Fuxian Lake, Yuxi | collected 2017-12-25
CTCGCAGAGCGGCGCGTACTCCAGGTTGGTCAGGCCGGCGCCGTATTCGCTGGCGGGCAGGAACAGGTTCCACAGGCCCGCCGCGCGGGCCTTGGCCTTCAGCTCCTCGACAATGGGCGTCGGCTGCCAGCGGTCGCCCTCGGCGACCTGGCGATGGAACGTCGCTTCGTTCGGATAGACATGCGCGGCCATGAACGCCGCGAGCCGGTGAGGTAAAGTCATGCGCGGAATGATAGTGCACCTGCCCCTCAGCATCCTGGCCGAGCGGGCCGGCGAGGAAATTGGCGTCAGCGACTGGCTGGTCGTGTCGCAGGCCCGCATCGATCAGTTTGCGGAGGCCACTGGCGATCACCAGTGGATCCACCAGGACGCCGCCCGCGCGGCTTTTGAATCCCCGCACGGCACCATCATCGCGCACGGGTTTCTCACGCTGTCGCTCGCGACGACGCTGCTGGCCAAGACCGTCGCCGTGGACGAAGCGCGAATGATCATCAACTACGGCTGCGATCGCGTCCGCTTCGTTTCCGCGGTACCGGCCGGCTCGCAGGTGCGCGGCCGATTCACCCTCGCGACCGTTGAGGACAAGGGCGACAGCCTGCAGGTCACCTGGGGGGTCGTGATCGAACGTGACGGCCACGACAAGCCGAGCGTGGTGTTCGACTGGAAAGTCCGCTACTACCCGGCCGCGGCCGCAGCTCCCTGACGAGCCAGTTGAAGCACGCGGACATCGAACTGCGCGAAGCGTTCGTCGCGGGTCTGCCCGTTCTGGTAGCGGAAGTAGATCTGCTGAATCACGACGGCGATCTTGAAGAGCGCGAAGGCCTCGTAGAACGCCAGCCGTGAGAGGTCTCGCCCGCTGCGCGCGGCGTAGCACTCGATCACTTCAGCGCGGCTGAACCAGCCCGGCCGATTGGTCACCGACGCCAGCGCGTCGTGGGGCGCCAACTTCGCTCCCTGCGACCAGTACGCCAGGAAAATCCCGAGATCGACCAGGGGATCACCAAGGGCCGTCATCTCCCAGTCGAAGACCGCGACCAATCGGCCAACGTCGCACGGATCGAGCATCACGTTATCGAGCTTGAAGTCGCCGTGCACAATGGCCGGAGGATCGGCGTGGGGCGGCAGTTGCGCCGCCAGCCAGGTTGCGAGCGCCGCCATCTCGGGAATCTCGTCAGTCTTCGAGCGATGCCAACGCTCCGTCCAGCCGCGAACCTGGCGTTCGACGAAGCCGACGGGCTTGCCGAGCGGCGACAGGCCGTTGGCCTCGACCGCAATGGCATGCAGATCGGCCAGGGTCTCGACCAGCGCCCGGCTCAGGCGGTGGCGCGCGGCAGGCCGAGCAGCCAACGCCGGCGGTTCGTCGGTGCGCACCACGAGGCCGTGCCGGCGTTCCATGACATAGAACGGTGCACCGGCCACCTCTGGATCCTCGCAGAGCAGAAACGTGCGGGGCGCCAATGGAAACAGCGGATGAATCGCATCGAGCCACCGATGCTCGCGGGCCATGTCGTGAGCCGTGGGCGGCAACGGACCGAGAGGCGGACGCCGCAGCACGAGTTCGGCATCCTGGTATCGCAGCAGATAAGTCAGGTTGGAATGACCGCCGTGAAACTGCTCGACGACCGGCTCACGTGACAGGTCGAGGCCGGGGATGCGAGGGGGTGCCAGCTGATCGCGAAGGTAGGCGGCCACGCGGGCCCAGTTGAGCTCTTCGCCCGCCCGGACCGGCCGCACATCCTCAGACACGCGCCCCGAGGCCAGCCGCGCCGGTGAGGCCCCCCTTGAACACGCCCATCGCCTGGGCTTCGGCCCGCGGGGCGGCCGACAGCAGGCCCACCACACACAATGCCACCACGCACATCCGCTTCATCGCTTCTCCTCACACTCGTTCACGGCAGCGCCGGTGAACAACCGCTGCCCTTCCGTCACCAGCCACTGCCGCGCCTCGACGTGTCTGGGGCACACGGCGCGCACGTGCCGCCAGAACCGCTCGGAGTGGTTCAACTCGCGCCGGTGCATCAGTTCGTGCAGCATCACATACTCGCGCACAAAGTCGGGCACCAGGATCAGCCGCCAGTTGAGCGTGATGGCGCCGGCCGCCGAACAGGCGCCCCACCGCGATCTTTGGTTACGGATCGAAATCCGCGTCACCGTGATGCCATGCGTACTGGCCAGGGCCTTCAGCGTGGGCGGCAGGGTCTTCAGGGCCCGCTGGCGCAGGGCCGGTTCGTCGGGGTGCACCACTGCGGGCCGTGCGCTCCGCACCTGGCGTTGGCGGTCAATCCACGCCTGGCTCGTCTCGACAAACGCCAGCGCTTCCCGCTGCGAGCCCCACCGCGGCACCGTCACCCGCAACGTGCCATCGTCGAGCACCCGAAGAATGTAGCGGCGAGCCCAGCGATGACGAACGAACACCGTCGGGGCCATGCGTAATGGCAAATCCAACTGCATCGGTTGCTGGGAGGATAGCAGCAAAGTAGCCGATGAGGGGTGGTGTCCGGCTTTCGCCGGACCGTTATCGCGACGACCGGCGGGACCAGCCCGCCAGCAGCACGTGGCTGTTGACGCCGGGATTGGTGAACAACTGGTTACCATTCGAGAAGTGCTGAAAGCGGTATGAGAACACGACACTGTCTCGCGGTGAAGTGTGCCACCGCACGCCCCCACCCCAGTGCGCGGTGAAGTTCACTGGCTTAGTGTCCTCGGGGAGCGGGTCGGTGGTCCACAACCCGCCCATCGACATCTCGCCGAACACCGACCACCGCCGCAGCGGCAGGAAGTTCCACCGCCACACGACCGGCGCAATCCCGACACCGTAGATTTGCGTCGGCGCAAATTGTCTGAGGAGCGGTGTGCCTTCGACCGCCCACGCGAAACAACCACGCAGCCAGCCCGGGCCATGGGGCCGGGTCAACGACCGGCCCCACGACACCGTTTGCACACCGTAGGTGCGATCGGCGGCGGATTGAAACAACGCCACGCTGCGCGCGGCACCGGCCGACACCATCCACTCCGACCGCAACTCGCCAGTACGGCCAGGCTGCAGGCACGTCGCGACCGGCGTCATCGCCAGTTGCATGGCCACGAGTGCCGACAGCAGCATCAGGTGCCCGACCCGCGTTCGGCCAACGCGGTCACGTGTCGGCCTGGATTAATGCTGAGGTTGAGGGCGACGGAGACAAACATGAAGTTCTCCAGGTGGTTATGGTGCCCTAATTCCCCATGGTTTTGCTGCTATGCTGCGGGAGATGGCGCGCGGGTGGGAAAGCAAGTCGATTGAGTCGCAGCAAGACGAGGCCGGACGCAAGCCCATGGGCGGCCGTGACCTGACGCCGGTCCAGCGGGTCAGCCTGCAGCACAAGGCCGGGCTGCAACTGGCGCTGGCCGAGACCCAGGCCCAAATGGGCGCCGCCTGCCGGCCGGCCCACCGGGAAATGCTGAAATTGCGCCTCGAGGCGATTCAGGCCCAACTGAAAGACTTGTGAGTGTAGAGTGGATTTGCTAAGCTGCCCGCCCAGGCCAAAGCCAAACCAACATTCCACATCCACGTTGGATTTGAACAAGAACACTCCATTGCCTTCAGCCGTCACCCGTTAGAGTTCACCAGTGCCACCAGTCCGATTGTTCGTGGGCAACTTGCCCTACCAGGCGACCGAAGACGATCTCCGCAACCATTTTGCACAGGTTGCGCCACCCACTCAGATTGTGCGTCCGCTCGACCGGGAAACCGGCCGCGCCCGCGGATTTGCATTTATCGAGTACGCGGAGCGCGCCCCTGCGGAAGAAGCCATCAAGAAGTTCGACGGCCAGTTGTTCATGGGCCGTCCGCTGGCGGTCAGCGAAGCTCGCGCTCGCGAAGCTGGCGGACCGCCGCGGCCGAGCGGTGGCTTTGGTGGTCCGCCGCGACCGGGGGGCTTCAGCGGCGGCGGCTTCAGTGGTGGTAGCGGTGGGTTTAGCGGCCCGCGGCCCGGCGGCTACGGCGGCGGCGAGGCCACCGGTGGCGCCAAGAACTTTGGTCCGCCGGCTCCGCCGAAGGACAAGAAGAAGCCCTTCACGAAGAAGGAAGACAAGCCGCGTGGCCCCATTCCGACCAAGTTCACCGGCCGCATGTACGACCTCGATGACTCGGAAGAAGACGCCATCGACGCGCTGCCCGACTTCATGAAGCCCGACGTCCCGGACCTGGACGCCGCAGCCGAAACCGCCGTCGACGCGACGCCGGACACCGACGGCGGCGAGTCCGAAGGCGGCGACGAGCCCGCAGGCGGAGACAACAAGGAGTAACGAGTCATGCCGAAGCGCGAGGAGGTCAACTTCTCGTTCGCCGGTGAGGTCAGCCTCGCCTACGTCTCGCGGGTGGTGAACACCGCCGCGCAGCAGGGCATCGCAGGCCTGTTCGCCCGCTCGTTCTAGTTCAATCCACGTAATCTGCGTTACATCTGCGGCCTAGAAGCGCGAGCCGAACGCGCCGCGGAGGCCACCGGGTGCCGGCCATCCTGATTTCCGAGACGCTCGCCGTTACGCAAGGTATTCTGTGGGCGCTGGTCGCCGTGTCCATTGCGCGGCTGGTCACCGAACATGTCCACTGATTCCCCCATTCTCACCGCTGCCATTGACGAGTTCCAGAAGATCAAGAAGCTCGCCGACAAGGCGATCGAACAACTGTCGGATGAACAGCTGCACGTCACGATCGATGCCGAGGCCAACAGCGCCGCGGTGATCATGCGCCACATGGCCGGGAACATGCGATCGCGCTGGGTCGACTTCATGACCAGTGACGGCGAGAAACCGAGCCGGATGCGCGACCAGGAGTTTGCCGCTCCCACCCAGTCCCGTGCCGAGCTCATCGCCGAGTGGGAGCACGGGTGGCAGTGCGTGTTTGACGCGCTGACGCCGCTGACCGACGCCGACCTGCAGCGCACGGTGGTCATCCGAGGCGAACCCCACTCGGTCTACCAGGCCATCAGCCGGCAGGTGGCCCACTATGCGGGCCATGCGTACCAGATCCTGTTCCTGGCCAAGCACCTGCTGGGCCCGGGCTGGAAGACCCTGTCGATTCCGCGCGGCCAGTCCGAAGAGTTCAACCGCCGCATGCTCGCCAGACTCAGGACTGAAGGCTGATGTTGCGCTGGGGCATTCTCGGCACGGCGCGGATCAATCGTCGTCTCATTCCGGCGATTCGGGTTGCGCCGAGAAGTGAGTTGGCGGCGGTGGCCAGCCGAACGCGAGCCAGGGCCGACGCCTACGCCGCCGAATGGCAGATCCCGCGCGTGTTTGAAGGCTACCAGGCGCTGCTGGACAGCCCAGCGATCGACGCGGTCTACATCTCACTGCCCAACAGCCTGCATGTGCCGTGGACCCTGGCGGCCATCGCCGCCGGCACGCACGTGCTGTGCGAGAAGCCGATGGCACTGCACGCCGCCGACATCGATCGCATTCACGCCGCCTCAACCGCGACGAAACTAGTCGTCGAAGAAGGCTTCATGTACCGTCATGAGCCGTTGACGGCGAAGGTGATGGAACTGGTGCACGGCGGCGCGCTCGGCACGGTCTGCGCCATCGAGTCTGGCTTCACGTTCGCGCTCACCGAGGCCGGCAACTCGCGTCTCGACCCGGCGCTCGGCGGCGGGTCGCTGTGGGATGTCGGCTGCTATCCGGTGACCTACGCGCGCCTGCTGACGGGTCGCGATCCCAAGATGGTGTTTGGCTCGGCGCGCTGGCATGCGGCAGGTGTGGACGAGGAGTTCATGGGGATGCTGCGCTTTCCTGGCGGCACGACCGCCACCGTCTATTGCGGCTTCCGCGCCGCCCTGCGCACGTGGCTCGAGGTGATCGGTAGCGACGGTTCGCTGACGGTGCCCAATCCCTTCAAGCCGGGCATTTGCGAGATTCTGGAACTGGAGCGCGACGGTCGCATCGAGGCCATCGAGGTCGCCGGGTCACCCGAGTTATTCGTGCGGCAGGTCGAGCACTTCGAAGCCTCGGTCCTCGACGGTGCGCCGTCGGTCGTGACCCATGCGGACAGCCGGTATGCCGCCGCCACCATGTCGGCGCTGCTCGACTCGGCTCGGGGCACGGCGGCGATGTATCCTGACTAGGTGGAGACGGCGGCTCCGACGGTGCTGTGGCGCCTGTTGAAGGTCGGCAGAGAACATGCCCGCGCGGTGATGCTGCCGGGCGGGCCGCCCTACATCCTGGCCTTCTTTGCCAACGACCAGCTGGACCGGGTCGAGAACTTTGACGCGATCGATATGGCAATCTTCCGCGCGGACGGGATCAAGCGGTCGCTGACCGCCGACGGTTGGTACGAGGACTAAGTACGGCATGTTGAGTATCGACAAGCGGCATCGGACGGTCGGCGTGAAGGTCGGCCACGTCATGGTGGGCGGCGGCGCCCCCGTGGTGGTGCAGTCCATGACCCTGACCGACACCGCCGACGCCAAGGGCACGGCGCAGCAGTGCCTTGAGCTGTGGCAGGCGGGGTCGGAGATGGTGCGAGTCACCGTCAACGTGCCTGACGCCGCGGCCGCGGTCCCCGAGATCAAGCAGCGCATGCTCGACGCCGGCTGTACCGCGCCGTTGATCGGCGACTTCCACTACAACGGCCACCTGCTGCTCAGGCGCTATCCCGACACCGCACGTGCGCTCGATAAGTACCGCATCAATCCCGGTAACGTCGGCACCGGCAAGAGGCGCGACGAGCAGTTCGCCACCATTTGCCAGGTGGCAATCGAACACGGCAAGCCCGTGCGCATCGGCGTCAACGGCGGCTCCCTCAACCAGGAGCTGGTCATGGCCAAGATGCAGGAGAACACCGACCGCAATCTTGGCAAGGAGTCGGACGACATCATCAGCGAGTGCATGGTGCTGTCGGCGGTGCAATCCACCGAGCTCGCCATCGAGACCGGGCTGCGACCGGATCAGATCATCATCTCGTGCAAGCTGTCGCGGCCACGCCACCTGATCGAGGTCTATCGCGCCCTTGCGAAACAGACCACGCAACCGCTGCACCTGGGACTGACTGAAGCCGGCATGGGCACCAAGGGCCTGGTGTGGTCGTCGGCGGCCATGAGCGTGCTATTGGCCGAGGGCATTGGCGACACCATCCGCGTGTCGCTCACCCCCAAGCCTGGCGGCGATCGCCGCGACGAGGTGTATGCGGCGTGCGAGTTGCTGCAGTCACTGGGCCTGCGCACCTTCGCGCCCAGCGTCACCGCTTGCCCCGGCTGTGGCCGGACGACGAGCTCGACGTTCCAGGAATTGGCCGAAGCCGTGCAGGCCTACATCCGCGAACAAATGCCCGCCTGGAAGAAGACCTACGAGGGCGTGGAGTCACTGACGCTGGCCGTCATGGGCTGCGTTGTCAATGGCCCTGGCGAATCGAAAGCCGCCAACATCGGCATCTCGCTGCCCGGCACGGGCGAAGCGCCCAACTGCCCGGTGTTCATCGACGGCGTCCATGCGACCACGCTCAAGGGCACCTACGAGGAGCTGGCCCTTGCCTTCCAGCAGTTGCTGGACGACTACGTCGAGCGCAAGTATCCAAAGAAAGCCGTGGCGGTCGCCGGATGACCATTCGCCCCGCGCAACCCGCCGACCGCGATTTCGTCCTCGCCCTCGCCGACCGGCTGGTGTCGTTCGACGTCCCGGTTTTCCGGTCGAAAGAGGAATTTGCCGACGGCGATCGCCGCGTGCTCGCCGCATGGTTTAACCGCCTGCCGGACGATAGTTCCGCCGAAGCGCGAAGGGCGGAGGCGGATGAGGCCCTGTTCATTGCCGAACTCGACGGGCACCGAGCGGGTTGCGCCTACCTGGTCACCCTCGTCGACTTTTTCACCGAGCGGCCGCACGCTCACCTGTCGGTACTGGCGGTGACGGCAGTGGCCGAAGGCCGCGGCGTGGGTTCGGCCCTGCTCGACTATTGCCAGGCCTGGGCCCGCCAACGCGGCTCCGACCATTTGACGCTGAACGCACTGGTCACCAACGCCCGCGCCCGCGCCTTCTACGAACGCCGCGGCTTCGCCGGCGAATACCTCCGTTACCTCCTGCCGCTCAAGTAAAAACAGGAGGCCAGGAGAGAAAAAGTTCTCCTGATCTCTTGGCCTCCGGTAAAACAGCCTAGAATGCGGCAGCATGATTTTGCGCATCCCGTTGGCAGCGTTGCTCTCGTTGGTCTCACTCGCGGCCCAGGCTCCCCCGCAGTTCGACCTCCTGATCAAGAACGGCCGCGTCCTCGATGGCACCGGCAACCCGTGGTCTCGCGCCGACATCGGCATCACCGGCGATCGCATCCGCGCCATGGGCACGCTGACCGGAGCTACCGCCAAGACCGTGATCGACGCCGCTGACCGGTTCGTCACGCCGGGATTCATCGACGTCCACTCCCACGCCGGTGAGGGACTCGCCACCGAGCAGTTGAAGCACGGTCAGCCGTTGCTGGCGCAGGGACTGACCACGGTGTTCGTCAATCCCGACGGCGGTGGTCCCGTTGACCTCGCCGCGCAGCGCGCCACCTACGAGAAGCAGCGCCTTGGCACCAACGTCGGCCTGTTCGTGCCGCACGGCTCGATTCGCCGGGCGGTGATGGCGATGTCGGATCGCGATCCGAATGCGACCGAGCTCGCGCGCATGGTGGAGTTGTCGCGCCAGGGGATGGTTGATGGCGGTGTCGGCCTGTCGAGCGGCCTCTACTACGCGCCCGGCAGCTACTCGAAGACCGCGGAAGTGATCGCCATGGCCAAGGCGACCGCGCCGTTCGGCGGCGTCTACTCCAGTCACATCCGCGACGAAGCCGATTACACCATCGGCGTGGTCGCCGCAGTACAGGAGGTGATCGACATCGCGGAGCAAGGCGGCGTGATCGGTGTGGTCTCGCACATGAAGGCGCTCGGGCCGGCGAGCTGGGGGCTGTCAAAGACCTTGATCGAGCGGATCGAAGCGGCCCGCACCCGCGGCGTGCAGGTGTTTGCCGATCAGTATCCCTACGAAGCCAGCGGCACCGGCATCGTCGGCGCTTTGATGTCGCGCTCGGCGCAAGTCGGCGGTCGCGAGGCGATGATGAAGCGCGTGCTCGGCGAACTTCGACCCGAGATTCTGGCGGACGTGAAGACCAACATCGCCCGGCGCGGCGGCGCCGAGACCTTGATGATCAGCCGCTACCGTGCCGACCCGTCGTTCGAAGGCCAGCGGCTGTCGACACTGGCCGCCAAGGCCGGGCTGCCGCCCGAAGAGTTAGCGTTGCAGATGCTGGAGAATGGCGACGCCAGCCTCGTGTCGTTCAACATGTCTGAAGGCGACATCGAAGGCATCATGCGCCAGCCGTGGACCATGACCTGCACCGACGGCGACCTGGTGCCGATGGGCGTCGGCGTCCCCCACCCGCGCGCCTACGGTGCCTTTGCGCGCAAGCTCAAGCGCTACGTCCGCGAGCGCAACACCATCGACATCGCGGCCGCGGTCCGCTCGATGACGACGCTGCCTGCGACGGTGTTTGGACTGAAGGATCGCGGGCAACTGCGCGCCGGCGCGTTTGCGGATGTGCTGATCTTCGACCTGGCTAAAGTCAACGATGTGGCCACCTATGAGAAGCCTCACCAACTCGCCGAAGGGATGAACGACATCATCGTCAACGGTGAAGTGGTGCGGCGGGATGGCAGGTTCACGGCGGCGCTCGCCGGCCGCGTGCTGCGGCCGGAGCGGCGCTAGGCACGGTCACCTCCCTTCGGGGAACTCGACCTCACGATCTTCGAGATCGCCATTCGGCGGCGGCGCGGGCTTCGCGCCTCAACCGCTGGCGGACTAGCCGGGCTCGCTCCGGACCGCCTCACTGAGGATCACCACTTGGGTAGGTGAGCCATCGCCTATATTCTATTGGCTATGGCGAAGCCTGGTGCCGCTCCCACTGAGTCCCATGTGCAGACCGCGTGTCCGCTGGATTGCCCCGATGCCTGCACGCTGGACGTGACGTTACGCTCGGGGCGCATCACGAAGATCGATGGGTCGAAAGACAACCACATCACTAGCGGCTACATCTGCGCCAAGGTGCGCGGCTTCCACGAGCGCATCTACGGGGACGATCGCCTGCTCTATCCGGCGGTGCGCCGCGGCGCCAAGGGCAAAGGTCAGTTCAAGCGCGTGAGCTGGGACGATGCGCTGGACTTGATCGCCGAGAAGATGCGGCACACGCGCGACACCGACGGCGCCGAAAGCATCTTGCCCCTCTGCTATGGCGGGTCTAACGGCTTCATGACGCAGGACTATGCCGACGCCATCCTGTTCCGGCGACTCGGCACGTCACGGCTATTGCGCACGGTGTGCGCCGCGCCGACCGGCGCCGCCAACATGGGCCTCTACGGCAAGATGGCTTCGGTCGTCTACCAGGATTACCCCGCAGCCAAGATGATCATCATCTGGGGCGTAAACCCCGGCGTGTCGGGCATTCATTTGATGCCGTTCCTGAAGGAAGCGCGCGACCACGGCGCCTACGTGGTGGTGCTCGATCCGCGCGCGACTAACGTGGCACGCCAGGCCGACCTGCACCTGGCCGTACGTCCCGGCGCGGACCTGCCGGTGGCGCTGGCCATTCATCGTCATCTGTTTGAAGAAGGCCTCGCCGATCAGGCGTTCCTCGATCAGCACACCACGGGCGCGGCCGACCTGCGCAAGAAGGCTGAGCCATGGACCTTCGCGCGTACCGCCGAAGTCAGCGGCCTCGACGCCGGGCAACTGCGGGGACTCGCGGAACGCTACGCCAAGACGTCGCCTGCACTCGTGAAGTGCGGCTGGGGGCTGGAGCGCAACCGCAATGGCGGCAGCGCCGCCGCGGCGGTGCTCGCGCTACCAGCGGTCGCCGGCAAGTTCGGCGTCCGTGGCGGCGGCTATTCAATGAGCAACGCCGCCAGCTGGGACATTGACCGCACGTGGCTGGCCGACGCCGAGCCGCCGACCCGCGCCATCAACATGAACAAGGTCGGCCGCCTCCTCACGGAACCCGAGAGCGCGCCGGTCAACATGCTGTTCGTCTACAACTGCAACCCCGTAGCGATTCTGCCCGACCAGCACCGGGTCATCCGCGGCTTCGAGCGCGAAGATCTCTTCACCGTGGTCTTCGACCAGGTGATGACCGACTCGGCGATGTATGCCGATGTGGTGCTGCCGGCGACGACGTTCATGGAGCATTACGACTTTGCCCGGGGATACGGCGCCATCACGCTGCAACTCGGCAAGCCGGTGATCGATGCCGTCGGCGAATCGCGGCCCAACAGCGACGTATTCCTGGAACTGTCGCGCCGGTTGGCGTTGTCGGTCGAGGGCGACCCCGCAGACGATCTCGAAGCCATGCTCGCCGTACTCGGCCACTTGCCGGAGCAGATCGGAAATGACTTGCGCGAGAACTGGATGGCCAGGCCACCCTACGATGGCCGGCCCGTCCAATTCGTCGACGTGTTTCCGAAGACGGCTGACCACAAGGTGAACCTGTTCCCGTCGCACCTCGACCAGGAGGCGCCGCTCGGGTTGTATGGCTTCCAGGTCGATCCAGCGACCACCGAGTTTCCGCTGGCGCTGATCTCACCCGCCAGCGACCGCACCATCAGTTCGACCCTCGGTGAGCTGGCCAGGCCGGAAGTGAGGCTCGACATCAATCCTGGCGATGCGGCGGCGCGCGGCATCGAGGAGGGCGACTCGCTGCGGATGTGGAATGCGTTGGGCGAAGTCCACATCAAGGCCCACCTCACCCACTTGCTGCGGCCGGGCACGGTCGCCATGCCCAAGGGCGTGTGGCGGCGTCATTCCGCCAACGGCTATACCTCGAACGCCCTGTCGCCGGATACGTTGTCGGATCTCGGCGGCGGCGCGTGCTTCAACGACGCGCGGGTGCAGGTGGAACGACGCGACGTTGAGGCGCGACCCACGGGATCCCGACGGCCACAGCCGACGACCATCGAGTGATGTCCAAAGCGAAACTGGGGCTCGTCGTCGCACTTGCCTTGCTCGTCGGCGCGGCGGCCTTCTTCAGCCCGCGAGGACAGGCGTTTGCCGGCTACCTGCAGGAGAATCGACGCTGCTGTCAATTGCCCCTCACCCGGGCGTTCGCTATTGCCTGGCAGGAGACGCTCGGCACGCCGCCGTACCCGTCGGAGATTGGTCAGGACAAGTGGGTGGCCGAGGCCATCTTTCCCGACGTCCACGACGGTGTGTTCCTCGACGTCGGCTCGGGCCATGGCCAGATCGGGTCGAACACGCGCGCCCTCGAAGACCGCGGCTGGACCGGGATCTGCGTCGATCCATTTCCCACCGCCATGGCGGGACGCACCTGCCAGATGACCACGGAGGTGGTCTCGAACGAAGCCGGCAGGAAGGTGCTGTTCCACACCCACGACGGGCTCGGTGGCATTGCCGACACTCTCGGGAAGTGGAAGGACGAAGCGTCGAAAGCGCCGGCGGTTGAGATGACGACGACCACGCTGGGCGAGCTGCTGGCGCGAGCGAAGGCACCTGCCTTCATTCATTTCCTCAGCCTCGACATTGAAGGCGCGGAGCTCGACGCCTTGCGCGGTCTTCCGTTCGACCAGTATCGATTCGGCGCCATGGCCATCGAACACAACGAAGAAGAGCCGAAGCGGACCGAGATCATCGCGTTCCTGGAGGCGCGGGGCTACCGGCGCGTCCACACCTACCAGCAGGACGACTTCTTCGCGCCGCGGAACTAGGAATCGGCGCCTGGCGGCCGGCCTGCACGCTTCGCCTTGAAGACGTCGCAGCCATCGCAGTTGCGCAGGTCGAACTCGTAGCGAACGACGGGCCAGTACATGGGGTGGGCGCAGTAGACCAGCTCGCCGTCCACGATGGTGTGCGAACCAATATCTTCAGGCAGGTCGGCCGTCCGCCGGCCATACCAGCAGCTCCAGTGTCGTTCCTCAGGCCCCACAACGCTGATGATAGCCGGGAAGCAGGGCCGGGGTAAGATTACCGCGGAGGCGTCAACGATGAGTATGTGCGGAGGACCGTCCGGTCCACCCAATCAGGAGACCACCAACAAGTCTGGCCGCAAGGTCTTCTGCGTGAAATTTCAGAAGGACTTGCCCGGCCTCGACGCCGCGCCCTGGCCCGGTGAGATTGGCCAGCGCGTCTACGAAAACGTCTCGGCGCAGGCCTGGAAGCTCTGGGAAGATCGCCAGAAGATGATCCTCAACGAATACCGCGTGATGCCCTGGCAGAAGGAAGGCCAGGAAGTGATCCGCACGCACATGGAGGATTTCTTCTTCGGCGCCGGCTCGGCGCTGCCTCCTGACTTTGTGCCGGTGCAGTCCAAGTAGGCCGCGGATTTAGTACAGCCGCAGATTTACTGCTTCACGACTTCCAGCCTCGGGTCAATCGTGACGCGCAGGCAGGCATGCGCGTCCCGCACGGCACGCTCCGCAGCCTCTGGCGTCAGCGCGTGCGCGAAGATGAACCCCAGGTAGCTGGCGCCTTCCGGTAACGCAATCAGGTGCTGGTCGGGTTTTGCCGTGATCAACGCGTCATCGATTCCGGCCATTGCCGTCGCCTCGTCCACGCCGGTGACGCCGCGAAAGACACCACTGCGTGGGATCGGGATCATCATCACGGCCGACGCCGCGGCCTCGCGTTGCCACTCGCCCACCGGTTCTCCCAGTGCCAGCCGCAGCAGCAACTGCTCGAGGCCAATTGACGCCTCGCCTGGCTTCACGAACCGCAAGGCCTTCGCACACAGGCCGCCAATCGGTCGCGCCGCCACCTCAAGGACGTAGACGCCGCGAGCGCTGACGCGACACTCCGCATGAATCGGCCCGTGCTGCAGGCCGATGGCTGTCGCGGCGCGCGCGACCACTTCCCTGATCTGACGTTGCCTGCCGGCGTCGGCCCGCGACGGCGTGACGTAGATCGATTCCTCGAAGAACGGCCCCTCGAGAGGATCCGGCTTGTCGAAGATCGCCAGCGTCCGAAGCTCACCGTGCTCGAGTAGGCCCTCGAGCGCATACTCTTCGCCCGGGATGTACGACTCGACCTGGATCACGTCCAAATCGGCATCCTGCAACTCGCGCACCTCAGTCGAGGCCAGCAGGCGCCGCACCCGGTCGAACGCCGTCACGAAGCTCAGTGCATCGTCAGCACGAATCACGCCGCGGCTGCCCGACAACACCGTCGGCTTGACGACTACCGGAAACACGACCCGCGACAGGATGGTCGCCGGGTTGATCACCGCCGGCACGGCGAAGAACTCGGGCACCGGCAAGCCGGCGGCCCTGAGCCGCTCGCGCGACAACCGCTTGTCGCGCGCGGCCGCTGCGGCTTCAGGTGGGTGACCCGCAAGCCCCAGCAACCGCGTGACGTGCGCGGCCAGCACCGTGGGACGGTCCCCAACCACCAACACGCCAGAGACCGGGCGCGACTCGAGCGCCTTCAGGATCACATCTACGGACCGCCACTCCTCGTGAAAGCGAACGGGAATGGCACCATCGCGCCAGGGATCGTCCAGATGATCGCAACGATCGGTCGCGTAGACGATCTCCACGCCCAGCGCCGCCGCCGCTTCGGCGAACATGCGCGTCTGGTACCCGGTCGTCGTCGCCAGCAACAGCACGCGTTTCATAACAGAGCAACCTGCTCTGCGGTGGGTTCCGCTCAACAGTACCAAGGCTCGTCGAGGTACGGGACCTCGGTGCGGGGTCGTGGCACCGATGCCAGCGCCATCATCTGCTGCTGAAGTGCATCGACGCGGGGATCGGGGTGGCGCCATGGGAACGTCAGGGTCTTCTGGTCGAATGGACCAACAACGTCCCTGATGTCATCCAGTTCGAGCAACCGTGATTGCCAGGTCACTAGCAGACGAATGCCCCACTGGATGGGCGAGACGTGCGCGGTGAGGCCGAGTGCTTCGACCACTTCCTGCAAGTCGCGATAGCCGTCGAGCGTCGTCCACGGCGTGAACGCCACGAACGTCGGGATCAGCGTGAGGCCAGCGTCACGGCACAGGGTGGCCGCCGTGATGAAGTCGGCACGCGTGTGGCCCTTCTTGAGCTTCGCCAGGACCTCGTCGTCCACCGACTCCACCGCGCTCGTGACGAACAGGCAGCCGGTGCGCACCAGCAGCGGCAGCAGGTCGCGGTGCTGCAGCAAGTGCTCGACCTTGATGATCGCGTCGTAGGTCAGCGTCGGGAACTCGGCGTGCAGCGCCTCGATCAGCTTGCGCGCGTGAGTTGGGCCATTGAAGAAGTCGGGGTCGCCAAACGTGATGTGCGTCGCGCCCTGCGCCACTTGCGCGCGAACGTCCGCGAGCACCACGTCAACGGGAACGACGCGGAATTGTCCATCGTAGACCGGCACAATCGGGCAATGCCGGCACCGGTGCTTGCAGCCACGCGTCGCCTCGGTCGCGCCAACGACCTTGCGGCTGCCATCCGGCATTTGCAGGCTCGCATAACGGTCAAGTGCCGGCAATCCGCCCCGGTCGGGGCGGATGAATGCGAGCCTCGGCAGCGAGTGTCGAGGCAATCCTTCAGGGTGGCCTGTCGCCCACGCCACCAGGTCTTCTTCTGCTTCCGGCCCCAACACCACGCTGACCCCATGCTCGCGCAGCAGGGTCTCATTCAACGGCGCGTAGAGGCCGTACGCCGCGATGGTGATCGACGAATTGATGGCCCGCAGGCGCCCGATCACCGGCATGGCCAGCCGGGTGGCCGTGTGCATCGGCAGATAGAACGCCGCCAGCTGAGCGCTCGCGATGACCGCGGCGTCGAGCTTCTCGCGCGACAGGTCGACGCACGTCACCTCGCACCCGGCCCGCCTCAACCAGGCCGTCGGCGACGCCAGCCCAAACGGCTGGTGGCCAAGGTCGTAGGTCGAGATCAGTAACACGCTCACGGCCTCAGGTCTCAAGCCCCAAGTCCCAAGCCCCAAACCTCAAGCCTTCGTCAGCTTCCGCATCGATGGCACCAGGGCCAACAAAATGAAGCCGGCGACGATGGCGAAGGCGGCGACCGATCCGAACAGCGTCGGCAGTGCGAACGACTCGTAGAACCCCGATACCCGTCCGCCGATGAAGTTGCCGACCGAGGTCGCCAGGAACCACACGCCCATCATCAACCCGCCAATGCGGGCGGGCGCCAGGGTCGTCATCGCGCTCAAGCCGACGGGGCTGAGCACCAGTTCGCCAATGGTGTGGAGGAAGTAGGTGGCGGTCAGCCACATCGGGCTGACCAGCGCGCCCTGCTCGGCCGTGCGGGCCGGGATCACCAGAATCAAGAAACCGGCACCGACGAAGATCAAGCCGAATGCAAACTTAGTCGGGCTAATCGGTTCCTTGCCGGTTGACGCGAGCCTGACCCACAACCACGCCAGTACTGGCGCGAAGGCGAAGATGAAGAGCGAGTTCATCGACTGGAACCAGCTGCTGGGGTACGCCATGCCAAACGCTTCGTTGCGCGTGCTGCGATCGGCAAACAGGTTCAACGTGGATCCCGCCTGTTCGAACACTGACCAAAACAGCGACGCCGCGAAGAACAGCACGGTGATCACGTAGAGGCGCTTCTTCTCGTCAGGCGTCCATCCGCCGGAGAACATGAGCCAACCGAAGAAGCCGACAACCACCAGTAACAGGAAAACCCCAGCGGCATCACTGACCTGCGTGGCCGACACTTGCAGCAGACCGAAATACGCGGCGAGGGCGGCCACCACGACCAGCGCAGCACCGCCGCCGACCCAGCTCTGTACCTGGCGCTTCCACTGTGCGGCAATCTCCGGCGTTGGCGCGGGGGCCGGGGCAATGCCCGCGTCACCGAGGTTGGTGCCGCCCATCACGTATTGGATGACGCCGATCAGCATGCCGAACCCCGCGGCCGCGAAACCAAGGTGCCAGCTGACCTGCTGGCCGAGGTAGCCACAGACGAGCGGCGCCAGGAACGCGCCAAGGTTGATGCCCATGTAAAAGATCGAGAATCCCGCGTCGCGGCGAATGTCGGCCGCGCCGTAGAGCTTGCCGACAATGACGCTGACGTTGCCTTTGAGCAGGCCGGTGCCAATCACAATCAGAAACAGGCCGAGGTAGAACGTGGCGAGCGACGGGATCGCCATGCTGAAGTGGCCGGCGGCGATGATGATGCCGCCGTAGAGTACGGCGCGGCGCGGCCCGATCAGGCGATCGGCGATCCAGCCGCCCGGCATCGTCGCCAGGTAGACCATGGAGGTGTACAAGCCGTAGACGGCCCCGCCCTGCGCGGCATCGAAGCCGAGTCCACCGGCCGACAGCGGCGCCGTCATGTACAACAGCAGCAGCGCGCGCATGCCGTAGTAGCTGAAGCGCTCCCACATTTCTGTGAAAAACAGCGTCGACAGGCCACGGGGGTGGCCGAAAAACGCGCGATCCTGAGCAGTCGGGGTGGTCATATGCGAAGCGTATTCTACCCTCCAATCCCGGATCTGGAGCCTCGCCCAGCGGGTATGATTTAGCCAACCGGTGTCGTCACCGTTAATGCTTTTCATGAGGAAATACATGACCATTCATGCACGTCTATCCGCGCTCATCCTCGCCCTTGCCGTTGTCGCCACCGGAGTCGTCGCTCACGCCCAGAACACCGCGATTGGCGAATGGGACTTCACGACCGAATCGCCCGTCAGCACCACCAAGTCCGTGCTGGTGATTCGTCAGGAGGGTGACAAGGTCGTGGCCTTCGGCAAGAGCCCCGCCGGCGAGCGCAAGTACGACAGCATTGAGGTGAGGGGCAAGGACATCACGCTGGTCATCACGATCCAGTATGAGGGTTCGCCGATGGTCATCACCTACGTTGGCGAGATCACCAAGGACGGCATGGCTGGCGCTGCGGATTTCGGTGGGATGGCGACCGGCACCTGGTCGGCCGTGACGCGCAAGTAGGCCGCAAAGACTAGAGTCGGAACAGCTTGGTTACCTTCACCACGAAGCTGCGATTCAAGATCGGCGGCGCAAAGCCGGTGTTGTCGGTATCGCGCGCGTCGCTGTAGACGATGAACAACTCGCTGCCGGGCTGATACTCCCAGCGGAAGCGCAAGTTATTGGTGACCGCCTTGACCGACGACTGATACTGCAGCAACGCGCTGACAAACATGCGCGGCGTCAGCGTATAGGTGGCGCGTGCGCCGACCACGTTGGTGTCGCCAATCCCGTAGGGTGTGTCGACGTGGTTGAGGGACATTTGCGGCTCGACCGACAGTTGCGGTGACAGCTCGACTCGGCCCCGCCAGGCTAACTCACGCAGGGTGCCACCATAGAACTGGCCCACGGTGGCGCTGGCAAAACCCGACATGCGGCGCGAGGCTGACATGAACCACGTGGCCTTGGTCTGCCCGAACTGGTAGTCACCAGGCGGGATGGTCACGCCGGGGGCCACGGTGAACGCGGTGGCCAGATGCTCGAACGCGTCGGTGTACTCGATCCCGACCTGGTCGCTGGTCGTCAGTTCCATGCGGAACTGGCCCTGGATCTCGCGCGATTCCACTTGGCCGGCGGTGCTTTCGTAGTAGTCGAGGCTGGACTCGAAGAACGCCTTCCTGAGCCCGCGGACACTGGTCGGCCGCGGGCTGTAGCGCGCCTGCCCGTACGATCGCTTGAACGCCGAACGACGGACGAAACCGATCTCGGGGTTGAAGTTGTCACCGACGTACAGATGCTCAAGTTGCAGGCCGGTGCGGTCGGCATTCCAATTGAACTCGCCCCGATAGCTGGAATCGCGGCCGTCACGGCCGGGGGTGTCGGACTTCGACCAATAGCCGGTCATCGACAGATCGGTGAAGAAATTGAACGCGGCATCGGCACCGTAGGCGTAGTTCTCCGCGATCCCGGTCGCTATTCCGGGCGCGCGCCGGGTGGCAATCACGCCGAAGCGACTGCGCTGAAACACGTCGCGATTAATACGCAGGACGGTGAAGTCGGTGGCCACCGCACCGGCGAGAGGCTCATCCTCGGTGCGGATCTGCAGCGCCCCTATTTGGAAACCGCCGCCACGGCCGAGCAGCCGGCCGCCGCCAAAAATGGGCACGGCGATACCGTTGGAGAGTCCAATGCGACGGCTGTAGAACATCAGCGGTGCCGGGTTGTAACCGCCTCCGCCTCCGCCTCCGCCTCTGCCGCCACTGCCACCGCCGCCACCGCCCGAGGCGCCGAAGTTGAAGTAGTCCTGCCCCTCGAGGAAGAACTCGCGCTTCTCCGGAAAGAACAGGCTGAATCTGGTCAGGTTGACCTGCGCCTCGTCGTCTTCCACCTGCGCAAAGTCGGTGTTGTAGGTAAAGTCGGCAACGACGGACTGGGTGATCGCCCACTTGGCGTCGGCGCCAAACTCGCCGTTCAGGTCGTTGTCAGTCGGCGGCGTCGCCAGCCGGTTGGTGAGCAGCGAGCCGAGCCCGTAGGGCTTGACGTCGACGTTGCGCTGCTTCGCGGGCGTCGACAGTCCAACGAGCGTGCCTTCCGACGAAATCTTCGCCAGCCCCCGGCGCCCCCACGAGCGAGGCACGGCCGTCAGGAACGTGCTCTCGTTGTTCCACCGCACCAGGCGGCGGAAGTTGACGCCCCAGGTATCGCCACCTTCCCTGAAGCGGACCGAGCGAAACGGGATCCGGATCTCCACCGTCCAGCCGCCATCGAAGTTCGCCGTACGCGCGTCCCACAAGGTGTTCCAGTTCGGATTGGGTTGTTCGTTGATGACCTGCGAGTCGCTCATGCCGCCAAGGGCATTAACGAAGAAGCCGTAGCCGTTGCGTCGATCGTTGAACGTGTCGAGGCTGACGGCAAAGTGGTCGTTGTTGTACAAGTTGTACGAATCGCGGCGCATCTCGTTGGCGACGCGGCGCTCCGGATGCAGCTCCCACAACCGGGCGCTGACATACAGATAGTCATCGTTATAGAACACCCACACTTCGGTCTTGTCCGTGGGCGGGCCGCCTTCGATGGGATCCTGCTGGATGAAGTCGCCGAACGACGACACGTCGCGGTAGACCGCCTCGTCCAGCCGGCCATCAAACGTGAGGGGCGCGGGCAGCGGCATGGTGCGCACCGTGGCCTGCCCCTGTCCATCGCGCACGATCGTGGCCGGTGGCACCGGCACCATCGGCGGGGTCGCCGCCGCGGATGGCGTCTGTGCCCTCGCTGGCCCGGCGAACAGTATTACGAGTCCGACGCTCAGTGCCGCTCGAGTCGCGCGACGAAGACAATTAGAGACAAAGCTGCAGCTCAGTGGCATGTTGAAAATGCTCGAATTATACTTCGCCGACTCCGGCAATCGGTATTTGTATGGCACTGGACGACTATCGAAAGAAACGCGACTTCACGAAGTCGCCCGAGTCTTCCGGAGATGCGGCGCCGAAGCGGACGAAGGCCGGCAACAGCTGGCTGTTGAGCGAGCACTTGGACGACTGGTCCGGTCCCATTGACATTGCCGAGTTCCCACCGCTCAGCGTGAAGACACCGAACGCCGACTTTGCCGAGATTCTTCAGGGGCGCACGCCCGACTTGTGGCTCAACAACCCACCCGCGAAGACCGGCGATACAGGCGAGGCGGCCAAGGCGCATATTCGAACAGCTGACCCGGAAGAGTCGTATCCTACAAGAGATGGACAGTTCGAACAGCGGACCACTCGCCGACACCTTGCACGATCTTCAGCACATCTTTGGCGATCGACTGGAAGCCTTGGTGGCCTACGGCCCTGCGCACGCGTCATTGGCGCCCAGCGTGGCCTTGGTCCGTACGCTCACGAGCGACGACCTGACGGCCTGCGCCGCGCGCGTCACCGCCTGGCACCGCGACGGCTCCGCCACTCCGCTATTGCTGACCCGCGACGAGTTCGCGGGTTCATGCGACGCGTTTCCGATCGAGTTCGGCGAAATCATCGACACGCATCGGTTGTTGTTCGGCGTCGATCCGTTTGTCGGCCTCTCGATTCGGCCGGACGACCTGCGCCGCGCATGCGAGGTCCAGGTCAAGAGCCACCTGTTGCACCTGCGTGAGAACTTTGTCGATTGCGGTGGGCGGCCCTCGTCGGTGGCGACTCTGGTCACCGACTCAGCACCGGCATTCGGGTTGTTGTTGCGTCGGCTGGCGCGCCTCGACGGCTACCCGGCCGACAGCCACACCGACCTGGGCACCTACGCCGAGCGACGGCCGCGGCTCGACCCGCGCGTGGTCGGCGATGTTCTCGCGCTGGCCTCGGGCGCTTCATCCGGTGGCGTCGACCCGGCTCGCCTGTTCCCGGCATATCTTGCGGCCGTCGAGCAACTCTCGCTCTTCATCGATGCCTGGAAGCTGGCGTGAGCAGCCCCCGCCATGCGGTGTGGTTCGTACTGTGTCTGTTTGCAGGGGCCTTGCCGGCCCAGGCGCAACCGGCACTCCCCGAGCTCACAGCGCCCGTGAACGATTTCGCCGACATCATCGACAGCGGATCGGAACAGCAGATCGATGCGCTGAGTCGACAACTGCAGGCGGCCTCGGGCGACGTCATGGTGGTCGCGACCGTCAAGACGTTTCAACCGTGGGCCGATTTCAAGTCGTACGCCGTCGAGATGTTCGAGAACGGCGGCAAGGGCATTGGCGCCAAGGGCCAGGACAACGGCGTGCTGATCGTGCTGGCGCTCGACGATCGCCAGGTCTGGATTGAATCCGGGTACGGTCTCGAAGGCTTCATCACCGACGGGTTCGCGGGCGAGACCAGCCGTGCCATGACGAAGTTTTTTCGCGGCGGTGGCTATGGGCAGGGGCTGCTCGCCGGCGCCACCAGCGTGGCGCAGCGCGTCGCGCAGGGGCGTAACGTCAATCTCGAGGTCGCGTCGATCCAGGCGCCGCGCGCCGAGGGGCGAAGCAGCGGGCGCGGCAACTTCCCGGTCGGGTTGTTCGTCATCCTGATCATCATCTTCCTGAATATCAGGAACGGTGGCGGCGGTCGGGGCATGCGTCGCGGCAGCCGATGGATGAGCGGCGTGGGGCCTTTTGGCGGTGGGTTCGGTGGCGGCGGCAGTTGGGGGGGCGGCGGTGGCGGATTCGGCGGCGGGTTCGGCGGCGGCCGCTCAGGTGGCGGCGGCGGTGGCGCCGGCTGGTGAGTCTTTGACTCCTAATCTCCTGTATGTCTTTTGATCTGTAGAAAGGTAGCTATGAAGAGTCTGAAGCGATTGCTCGTGGTGGTGGCCCTTGGCAGTACGGCGGTCGCCTCGTCTGGCTGTTCGTACAACACGTTTGTAAGCCAGGAAGAGGCCATCAAGACCCAGTGGGCGCAGGTCGAGAACCAGCTCCAGCGGCGCAGTGACCTGATTCCCAATCTGGTGGAGACCACCAAGGGCTTCGCGGAACAGGAGAAGGGTGTCTTCCAGGCGATTGCCGACTCGCGCGCGAAGCTGGCCGGCGCCACGACGCCCGACCAGAAGATGGCCGCCGCCAACGAGCAGGGATCGGCCCTCGCCCGGCTGCTGGTCGTCGTCGAGAACTACCCCGTGCTCAAGTCCGACGCGACGTTCGCCCGGCTGATGGACGAACTGGCGGGGACCGAGAACCGCATTGCCGTGGAGCGCATGCGGTACAACGAGAGCATCCAGGCCTACAACACGGCCCGCCGGCAGTTCCCGGCCAACATCACGGCCGGCATCTTCGGGTTCAAGGACACTTACAAGCTGTTCGAGGCGCCGCCCGAGGCGAAAGTCGCGCCGAAAGTCCAATTCACCAAGCCTCAGTAAGGGACAGGGGGGCAACCCCCTTCCAACTCTTCTTTATCTCCTGTCATCCAATCAGGGGTCAGCATCGCGTTTCGAATCGTCCGAGCCTTATCGAGCCTCAGGGCGCTGAAGGCCTCAGGAGTTCCAGGCCGGGATCGAAATGCAGTACTTTGCGCCGGCTGCAGTGGCCTGCGTCGATGCATTCC
>SXGU01109319.1_pt1 | contig 22890 bp, 20 predicted proteins | sample 3174531 | NCBI WGS metagenome assembly SXGU01 (sample SAMN11356863, study PRJNA531348) | freshwater metagenome | isolation source: freshwater sample F1-140 | place: China: Fuxian Lake, Yuxi | collected 2017-12-25
GCTCTGTACGGCAAAGGCCGATACCTTCAGCGCCGAACTCACGGGCCTTCGCTGAGTCCTCTGGGAGGTCGGCATTGGTTCTGACTTTGAGTGTGCGGAACGTGTCAGCCCAGCCAAGCACGGTCCCGAAGTCGCCCGTTGGTTCCGGAGTAATTACTGCGACCTCACCAGCTACGACCTCGCCCGTTGTACCGCTAATCGAGATGACGTCGCCCTCATTGATGGTGACGCCGCCAGCAACAAATTGCTTAGCCTTGAGGTCAATTTCGACTGCTTCTGCGCCACAGATCGCAGGAGTCCCCATGCCCCTAGCGACAACAGCAGCGTGGCTCACCAAGCCACCGCGACTAGTGAGGATGCCCTCGGCGGCAATCATCCCGTGCAGGTCGTCTGGACTTGTTTCTGGTCGAACGAGAATCACACGCTCGCCGCGTTCCTTGGCTGCTTCGGCATCGTCGGCTGTGAAGTAGACCTTGCCTACCGCGGCCCCAGGACTCGCGTTCAGACCGTTAGCAAGTGCTGTGTACTCGGCCTTCGGATCGAACTGCGGGTGTAGGAGTTGGTCGAGTTGCGCTGGCTGCACACGTAGCACCGCTTCGCATGAGTCGATCATGCCCTCTGCTTGCATCTCAACTGCCATCCGCAACGCCGCCGCTGCTGTGCGCTTGCCGACTCGAGTCTGCAAGATGAACAACGTGCCTTGCTCAATCGTGAACTCGATGTCGCACATGTCCTTGTAATGACCTTCTAGACGGCTCATGACATCGATCAGTTGTGCGTGGCATTCGGGAAATACCGCTCCCATGTCGGCTAGCGGCTCGGTGATTCGGATTCCGGCTACAACATCTTCACCCTGCGCGTTGGTGAGGAAGTCTCCGTAGGCAACGTTCTCCCCTGTTGCAGGGTTCCGCGTGAACGCAACGCCAGTCCCTGAGTCTTCGCCCTTGTTACCGAACACCATTGCCTGGACGTTGACCGCTGTACCAAGGTCGTCGCGGATGCCTTCCATCTTGCGATAGTCGCGCGCACGGCGGCCGTTCCAACTCTTGAACACTGCCTCGACCGAGTACCGAAGTTGCTCTGTCGGGTCGTCTGGGAAATCGACTCCGGCGTGAGATTTCACTATCGCTTTGAAAGTGACGACAAGGGCTCGCAGATCGTCGCTGCTCAGCTTTGTTTCGTTATCGACCTTCTTTTCGACCACGAGGTCGTGGAGCGCCTCTTCGAAGAGGTCGCCAGGGACATCGAGCACGATTTTGGAGAACATCTGCACGAACCGGCGATAACTGTCGTAAGCAAAGCGTTCGTTGCCTGTCTGCTTAGCGAGGCCCTGCACGGAAGCGTCGTTCAGGCCGAGGTTGAGGACTGTGTCCATCATTCCCGGCATCGAGAACGCAGCGCCAGAACGCACGCTCACGAGCAACGGGTCGGTGTCGTCACCGAGGCGCTTGCCCATCTTGGCTTCGAGTGCGGAGCGCTCTGCCGCGATTTCGTCAAGTAGCCCGGCAGGTAGTGCTTCGTTAAGGCGCATGTACTCGTTGCATGCCTCTGTGCTGATCGTGAAACCACCTGGCACCGGCAAGCCAAGGTTGGTCATCTCGGCGAGGTTCGCACCTTTGCCTCCGAGCAGAAATTTCTGGTCTCTGTTGCCTTCTTCGAACGCGTACACATACTTGGGCATTAGCTGGATTCTCCTGAAAGTTTTCTCGTGAACTTGTGCTGTGTTAGTCGGCTGCGACGATGGTCTTGGCGAAGCGGTCGTGCCAACCCTGGCGGCGCGCATTGCGGTTGAAGCTTGTGACACCGAACATGGTGGCCATTAGCAAGATCATTCCGGGCATCTGGAACAACATCCCGAATGCGACGACGACAATGACTGGCACGTATCGCTTGAGAGCTGCGACTAAGCCCGGTAGCTCGCCAGTTTCCTTGCGCAATCTGATCTTTCGGGCAAGTTTGCCTGGAGTTCGACCTGTGAGTGCGCTCGGAATTGCGAACACAAGCACGGCGACTGCTGCCGCGATCCCAATGAGTGTCAATGAAAGTGGCTGACGCTTCCTAAGCAGGTCGTCGAACACCAAGTTGATGTCTTCGTACTCCTTCTCTGTGTCAGCTACAGCCTGTTCATCAACGGCTAACTGACTTGTGAGATCATCGATCTCGTCTTCGGGAGCCTTGGCGTCTTTGGCCTTCTCGAGGGATGCCTCTGTGTCTTTGACGGCCTTCTTGGCATCATCGACCTCGCCCTTACGGTCGCTCTGGGCTTTGCTTATCTCGTTAGAACAGTCGATGGCGTTGAGACCTGGTAACTCTTGCACGCAGTACGGAACCAGGTGGCTGTCATTCACGAACGTAGGCATCGCGAATTGAGGTGCGATTAGCACGAGAGCGAACAGGATAAGGCCATCTATCGCCATCGCGATTCCGCGGTCCTTGTTGCTTGCAAGTTGCACGCCATTGACCTCGGTCTCTTGCACGATCATGCGACGTGGCTGGCGTGCACGCGCGCCCTTTGACCCACGAGCTGCGACAGCTACGTCGCCGTCACCTTCCACAAGCGTCCCGGCGTCTTTTGCTTCTGCGAGTCGATCGTCATACTTAGCGCGTTGAGCGTCGTCTGACAGTACGTTCCATGCACGGTTCAACTTGCTCGAGTGCTCAGAGCCACCGTCTGGGCTTGCTGCGTCGGCTGCTGCTTTACGCTCGCGGTATGCCTCGCGCACAACCTCGCGGTTGTCGTCGGGCTGCACGCCAAGAAGCTTGTAGTAATCCTCCACGGAAATCCCCCGGTCTAGATGAAACTGTTAGTCGAACTGTTCGCGCAGGTATGCGACGACATCAGCAATCGGTATACGAGTTTGTTGCATCGAGTCACGTTCTCTCACCGTTACCGCGCTGTCTTCGAGCGAATCAAAATCGACGGTGACACAGTACGGCGTACCGACCTCGTCCTGACGACGATAACGGCGACCGATTGCACCAGAAACATCTGAATCGATCATTAGGTACGGACGAAGTTTCGAAGCGATCTCCGACGTTATTGGCGCGAGTTGCTCGTTCTTTGAGAGCGGCAATACTGCAACCTTGATCGGAGCGAGCCTCTTGTGCAGGCGCAAAACCGTGCGCTTGTCGCCGTTCACTTCTTCTTCGTCGTAAGCAGAAAGCAAGAACGCCAGCGCGGCACGGTCGGCGCCCGCGGCTGGTTCAATTACATGAGGCACATAGTGCTCGCCGGACTCTTGATCGAAGTAGTTGAGATCTTCGCCGGAGAACTTGGCATGCTGTGTCAAATCGAAGTCGGTGCGTTGCGCGATTCCTTCGAGTTCGCCCCAACCCCATGGGTAGGCGTACTCGATGTCTGAAGTGCCAGTGCTGTAATGACTGAGTTCGTCGGTGTCGTGTGGCCGCACCGTGATCGACGATTCGGGAATGCCGTGCTCGATATACCAATCGTGGCGTGCTTGCACCCAGTAGTCGAACCATTTGGGTCCGTCCGCTGGCGGAACGAAAAACTCCATCTCCATGTGCTCGAACTCGCGTGTTCGAAAGATGAAGTTGCCCGGCGTGATCTCGTTACGGAAACTCTTACCGACCTGGGCGATACCGAACGGCGGTTTCAGACGCGAGGTTGTCTGCACATTCTTGAAGTTCACGAATATGCCTTGAGCCGTTTCTGGTCTCAAGTACGCCGCGTTGGCTTCGTCCTCGACAGGACCGACATGGGTCTTGAACATGAGGTTGAACTGGCGTGCCTCAGTGAATGAACCTTTCGTGCCACAGTTCGGACAAGCGCCACTTTCGGGTAGGTGATCTTGGCGAAACCGTGACTTGCACTGCTTGCAATCAACGAGCGGGTCAGAGAAAGTTGCAACATGACCGCTGGCTTCCCAGACACGTGGATGCATCAGAATCGCAGAGTCGAGGCCCACAACGTCATCGCGGAGTTGCACCATGGAACGCCACCACGCGTCCTTGACGTTGCGCTTGAGTAGCACGCCGAGCGGTCCGTAATCCCATGTAGACCGGAACCCGCCGTAAATGTCGCTAGACGGAAATACCAAGCCGCGCCGCTTACACAAGTTGACGACTCGCTCCATCGAGTCAGGCTGCTTGGGCTGTTTGGCCATAAGCGCACGAGGCTAATCGGCGCCTAGTAGTTGGCTCTCACAGAAGCGTTGTGCTCCGCAGGCGCCGCTCGATGTGGTGTTCGATTGCTGCGATCGCCAAGCGCTCGACCTCGGCTGTTGTCTCGCCCACCGTCTGTGCGAGTGCCTGGTTGAGGTGTCCACCGAGAATCTGGCGCATGAGGTCTAGCGCCTCGCTCGAGATCGGCACTCCCCCGCCATAAGAACAATTCGTGCAGACTGCTCCGCCCGACTGGAAATCGAAGGCACTGAGAGACTCTGCCGCATCGCACCTCACGCAACTGTCGAGTCGTGGCTCGACGCCGGAATAAGCGAGAAGTTTCCAGAAAAAAGCTGTCGTGACAAGCGGCGTGCGCCTGTCGTTCAAGGTAGCTAGGGCGCGTGTAAGCATGAGATAGACCGCTACGTCTGGCTCATGATCTTGTGCCATCTGATCTACCGCTTCGAGCATCGGCGCTGCGTGCACGAAAAGGTTGTAGCCCTCGCGTATGTCACGGTTAGCTGCGATGATCTCAGCGTCGGTGACAGTGTGAAGTTCACCCTTGCCCTCGTAAAGCGCCAAAAGCACCTGAGACGCAGGTTCCAAGCGAGCACCGAACTTGCTCTTGGTCTTGCGAACGCCTTTAGCGACTGCCCGAACCTTGCCGTGCGCCTTGGTCATGAACACAATGATGCGGTCGGCCTCGCCGAGTTTATAGGTGCGTAACACGACACCTTCGTCGCGGTACTGGCCTCTGCTCACGACAGCATCGTAGAGCCACCTACTCCTCGATAGCTCCGTAGCGGCGGTCGCGTTTTTGAAAGTCTCGGATCGCTTCGAAAAGGCTCTCTCTGCGGAAGTCCGGCCAAAGCTCGTCTGTGAAATACAGCTCTGAGTATGCGATCTCCCACAACAAGTAGTTCGAGATGCGGAACTCACCAGAAGTCCGAACCATGAGATCAGGGTCTGGCATATCTGGGCGATAGAGGTAGCGCCGAATCGTTTTCTCATCGACCTTTTTAGGGTCGAGCGTTCCGGCGGCTGCATCTTCGGCAATGCGTTTTACACCATCGGCAAGTTCTGCTCGTCCGCCGTAATTGAATGCGAAAGTGAGCGTGAGTTTGCGATTGCCTGCAGTCATCTTTTCGGTGTCTTCGATGATGCGCCGGACCCGTCCAGGCACTCGCCCACCACGGCGACCCATGAAACGCACACGAACTCCCTTGGCATGAAGTTCGTCTCGGCGACCGAGCAGCAAGCGTTCGTTGAAGTTCATGAGGAACCGAACTTCGTCGAGTGGACGCCGCCAGTTCTCAGTGCTGAACGCATACACGGTCATCCAGCGCAGACCGATCTCGAGCGCGCCATTCACTGTGTCGAAGAGCGCTTCTTCGCCGGCCGCGTGACCATCGGTACGTTTCAGGCCCTTGCGCTGCGCCCAACGACCGTTACCGTCCATGACGATGGCAACATGCTCGGGGATGCGTTCAAGGTGAATGCCATGGAGCTCTGCCACGTATCGCACCGTACTCGTCTACTTGGGACTTGATCGGCCTGTAGCGACTATCTCCACGAAGTCTTCACCTCGCGTGAGGACACGCCTAAGCGTGTGCCTCAGTCGGAGCCTCGCTAGTTACGCCATCGCCCGTCACAGTGAAAGTGGCCTTCATGCCAAGATCCGCATGGCTTCCAACATCACACTTGATTTCGTATTCACCGGGAGCGATCTCGAAGGACTTGCTACCCAAACCAGAGAACTTGGGGAATGGCGCAGGAGACGATTCGAAAACCAACGTGTGCCCAGCGGCACCGCCGAAGGAGATCTCCAAACAGCCGCCAGGGACACTCTCCGCATCTAACACAAAACTGAAATCGTTAGTCCCGTCGATAGTAAGCGTCTGCGTAGGCGTGTCGCACGGAACACCGGCTGCCTCCGCGACCTTCTCTTGGGCATCGCCGACGCTCAACCAGCCAGCGAACGACACTGCGCCGAGAGCAACAGCTGCGAACACGGCGAGAGTGTGACGACGCATCTTGCGCGCAGTCGAAAATGTTGCAGCGAACACAAGAATCGCGATCGTGATTGTGGCTGCGATCAGAACCGGGAGGATTGCGTGTCCTGCCTTCTCTGCGCCTTCTTCTGCGTGTCCGCCACCTGTGCCAGCGAGCAAAACGCGAGAGATGTTGAGTACTACAAAGATGATCGCTCCGACTGAAGCGATCGGCAAAACGACTGGGCTGATGAACCTGTCGAACAGCGTTTGGCCGCCGGTGGTGCGTGCCAACTTGCGCACAGGCGCATCGCGTGTGGTTGCGTCAGCGTCGGTTGCTGAGTCCTGTTGGACTTCTTCAATCGCCTTGGTGTCTTGGGTCATGTTCCTACCAGCCTCGTTAGTTCTATGGCGCTTGCGAATTTAGCTGACCTGCTCGGACAGCCCGTGTGCACTTGGTTCGAGTTTTTGATTGCGCCGACGAGATTGACGGCTCGGTTCCTCAGTTTCGTACCAGCGGAAGAAGACGATAGCTATCACGATCCATAACACTCCGCCCGTAGCGGACTTCATCGCTACGCCAGCCATGCGCATATCAGAGAGCGCCGAAACACCCCAAAGTCGATCGAACCTTTCGTACACGCGATACAGAACATGTTCGTTGTAGCTAAGCCACGCAGCCGGGATTGTCGGCAGTACGGATTGCAGAAACAAGAAAGCCATCCCGACGGGAGCGTAGAACCGAGGGATCTCAGGAAGCGGCGACAGTATCGGGAGCCAAACGACCAACGCCGACAGCAACACGATGGCGTGTATCAAGAAGTGGATCGCGGCATTGCGGACCGCATGATCGACCACCGCCGGAAGGTGCGTGCCAACCAATACGACGTTGAACAGAAGGGTGGCTGGCAGAAACCGTGCAGCGACCCTCAGCACCCGGAGCGCACGACCACTGCCGAGCATCGCCCGGGCCATCCACGCCGGTGTCGCGATGAGTAACAGCGGCGCCACGACAGTCGCGTATAAAAAGTGCTGCAACATGTGGACACTGAACAGGTAGCGCTCGGCTACGTCGTGGATTGGCCAATCAGAAGCCAACAGGATTGCGAGCGCGGCCGCTCCAAGCGCGCACTGCTGAAGTCGGCTGACAGGCATATCGCGATCTGGCGCCAGACGCGGCCCTAACCGCACGACAGCAACTGCATACCCTGCCACCAAGGCAGCAACCACGAGCCAGACATCCGGGTGAGGTGCCCATGCTGGTATTTCTGCCCGGGTCATCTCAAGGTGCGAGAGTTGGCGGTGTGTTGTGGTCGCTCATAAGTGCTTGCATCACCGCAGTTACTACGAAATACAGGAGTGGCGCTCCAACTAGCCCAACATAGAAGAACCGTCGCAAGATCGCGAGGTCGGTCTTGAGGTGCATGTACCAGCTGATTACCAACACGAACTTGACGAAAGCCATTCCGAGAAGCATCACGATGATGACGTTCGAGCTAAGCGCATCGCGATCGATGTAACTCACCGCTACCTCAAGGCCCGTGATGACTACAAGTATCACGGCAATAAACACATACTGGCTCGGCTTCGGATGAGCGTGAGCTGCGTGCTTCGGTGCGGGCGCCTCAGCAATGGCCACATCGCCACCTACGGCTTCTAGTTCTGCGACCTCAGTCATATCGTGCGTTACCTCGTGAAGTGAGAAATCGTTAGTTGTATGGGACTAGGTAGATGACCGTGAAGATCACGATCCAGACGATGTCGACGAAGTGCCAGTAAAGACCCGCTATCTCGACAGCCTCTGAGTGCTCTTGGCCGAGCTTGCCTTGCAACGAACGGTAGTAAAGCTGCAAGAGCCAGAAAATACCTACGGTCACGTGGGCGCCATGGAGTCCGGTCATCACATAAAAGGTCGGCCCGAACAATCCTGTCTGCAGCCGAATGCCCTCGCGGTAGAAGTTCGTGAACTCATAGACCTGACCGGAAATGAACGTCAACCCAAACAAGGCGGTCGCTGCAATCCAGATGCGTAGCTGGCGCATGTCGCCACGCTGGATCGCAGCAAGCGCTAGGACCATCGTGAGAGAACTCATAAGCAAGATGAACGACGTTGCAGACGTGAACGGGATGTCGAACACGTCTTCGATAACGATGCCAGCGTCCGCGAGCCTGAGCGTGTCACGGCCGCGGTAGATCAGGTAGGTGCTAATGAACGCACCAAAGAACATGCACTCAGACGACAGAAACGCCCACATAGCAAGCTTGACGTGGCTTACACCAGTGTTTGTGTGGCTATGGTCCGGGTCGATCACAGGGACTTCTTCATCTTCTGCTGTAACGACTGTTGTGCTCATCAGTGGTTCTCCTCGGCTGTGTGCGGTTCGATCGCCCAAGCGGTCATGCCGACCATCAAGACCGCTACGCCGACTCCGAGGATCCACCAAGCCTTGAATACAAATCCATAGCCCATGATCGGCAGGCCCAGCGCAAGTACGCACGGCCAGTATGACGGCGATGGCATGTGGATGTGTCCATGTGGCTTGCTCGGGGCCTCAGGCACTGTCAATTTCACAAGGCGGCCATCTTCGTCTTCGGTGTACTTCTTGTGCCAGAAGTCGTCGAAGTCGTGGACTTCGGGGATTACGTCGAAGTTGTGCTCCGGAGGCGGCGATGTGATTGTCCACTCGAGTGTCCGACCGTCCCACGGATCGTTACCAGCGGGAACCCTCTTCTTGGCAGACACTGCGATGTTGATTACGAACAACAACACCGAGACTGCAATGACCACAGCGCCTAGGGACTCCAACTGGTTGAGAGCTTCCCAGCCATAACCTTTGCCATAGGTGTAAGTCCTTCGAGGCATGCCACGAAGCCCTACCAAGTGCATTGGTCCGAACGTGAGGTTGAATCCAATAAGCATGAGCCAGAAGTTGATCTTGCCCAACTTTTCGCCGAGCATGTGCCCGAACATCTTCGGCCACCAGTAGTAGAAACCGCCGAAGAAAGCAAAAATAAGACCACCGAATAGCACGTAGTGGAAGTGGGCGACGATGAAGTACGTGTCGGTTTGCTGCGCGTTCGACGGCACGATTGAGTGCATGACACCCGAAAGCCCGCCAAGCGTGAACATCGCGATGAAACCGAGCGAAAACAGCATCGCTGTCGTGAGGCGAACTGCACCACCCCATACGGTGCCGAGCCAGTTGAAAATCTTGACACCTGTCGGCACGCCGATAGCCATAGTGGCAACACCGAAGCCTGTAAGTGCGGCGGGGCCAAGACCAGTGGCATACATGTGGTGAGCCCACACGCCCCAGCCGACGAAACCAATCGCGATACCAGAGAAAATCACCACGCGGTAACCAAAAAGTGGCTTGCGCGAGAACACAGGCAAGATCTCTGAAACGATGCCCATACCGGGCAAGATGAGGATGTACACCTCTGGGTGTCCGAACAGCCAGAACAAATGTTGGTACAGCAGAGGATCGGCGCCTTGGGCTGAGTTAAAGAAGTTCGTGCCGAAGTTGCGGTCCATGTAGACCTGGATAAGTGCTGCCGTAACTGGAGGCATCGCGAACAACGTTAGGAAAGCAATGATGAAAATCATCCAGACGAAGACAGGCATGCGCAAAAGCGTCATGCCGGGAGCGCGCATGTTGAGCACGGTCACGATGAAGTTAAGGGCAGATGTGACTGAACCAATACCCATGAAGATCAGACCGACGGTCCAAAAGTCCGGGCCGTGTCCCGGCAGGGCACCAAGAGCGATCGGCTGACTTGTGAGTGGCGCGTAGCCGAACCAACCACCGTCTGGCGCTGAACTCCAGAGGAAGCTTGAGTACATGAAGATGCCACCGAACAAGAAGATCCAGTAACCAAGCATGTTGATTCTTGGGAACGCGACGTCGCGCGCTCCGATCATGAGCGGCAAGAAGTAGTTACCGAACGCCACCGCCATTGGCATTCCGACCAGGAACACCATCGTGGTGCCGTGCATTGTGAACATCTGGTTGTAGACCTTGGCGGACATGACGGTGCCGTCTGGGCCCATGAGTTGCCAGCGGATTAACAACGCTTCGAGTCCGGCAATCACGAAAAAAACTAGTGCCGTACTGCCATACAGGATCGCGATCTTCTTATGATCGATCGTTGTTAGCCAGCTTTTCCAGCCGGTCGTCTTCGTAGGTCGAGCGAACAATCCGCTTGTGACCGCCGCCGGACTTACTGCGTCGTCTGCAGTTGTCACTGTTCACTCTCCAACAAGAATTCGGCTATTTCTGTGGCCTGGGCCTTGGTCATACCGGTTTTTTCGAAGTTCGGCATGCCTTTGCAACGCGTAGCGCTTTCCCCGAGCGTCTTGTCGCACTGGGCTGGTTTTAGCTCCGGGGCGTGGAAGATCCACTCTGCGAGCTTCTCTGCCGTCAGGTCGTACTTAGCTCCAGCAAAACTGGTGCGGTCGCCGAGGTGCGTCAGGTTCGGTCCGGGGCGAGCGTTGGCTCCGCTGCCATCTGCAATTCCTTTGTCGGCGTCTTCGTTGGTGCCGCCGAGGAAGTGACAGCTCGAACAGCCCCACTTATCTGTGATGCCAAGATATGCCGCTCGAGCGACACGCTCGGCCGACCAGCCTTCATTCTGATGGCGTGCCCACTCGACGAAATCTTCTGGCGAGTGCACGTAAACCTTCAGGCGCATGTCAGCGTGAGAAAGTCCGCAGTACTCGGCGCACTGACCATAGAACCACTTGCCTTCATCATCCTTATCTGCGATAAACCAGACCTTGTTGTCGCGACCAGGAACAACATCTTTCTTACCCGCGAGACTAGGAACCCAGAACGAGTGCATCACGTTGTCGGACTTAAGAGTGAAATACACAGGGCGGCCAGATGGAATATGGAGTTCGTTCGCGGTATTCACCTGAAAGTCGATAGCTGGATCAGCTATGTCGAGGTTCGTGTACTGATACTCCCACCACCACTGCTTGCCGTAAACCGTTACTTCGAGTGCGTCTTTCGGCTTTGCATCGAGATCCCAGATGAGTGCGACAGTCGGTACAGCCATTATCGCCATGATGAGGGCAGGAACGATTGTCCAGCCCAACTCCAACGCTGAGTTACCGTGGATCTGCTTCGGGTTTTCGTTACCCGGGCGCTCGCGGTACTTGATTGCAATGATCACGACGGCCGAGAGCACTCCAACCGCGATTACTGCTGCTGGGATCATCCAGAACTTGAGGAGTCCGATTTGTCGGCTAGCTACATCGCCTTTTGGCTCTAATGGGTTCTGTTCTTTCGTCGAATCATCACCACACGCGACAAGCAGTAACGCTGATGCGCCAAGCAATGTTGCCCGAGCAAAGACGCGGGTTGCACGCTGTCGCCACTTGAGAGTTTTCATCTAAATGTTCCTGTGGCCTTTCCTTCTACCGAGCCTAAATCCGGTGCGCGCAGCCATTTCAGACGATGCACATTGCGCGGCACTCTATCGGGGCGAAACTTGAGTTAGCCGGATTCTGCGGTCGAGTTGCGCAGGAGCCGAATTGGCCTAGTTCGCACCTCGCGCATTCTCAAAATCACAAGGTCAGCTGCACTGTGACGCTCTAGAACCCCATGCGGTCGAGACTCTTCGGCTTACGCTGCCAATCCGGGTCGACACGCACCGCTATTTCGAGATGAACGCGCGCACCGAGCAACTTCTCGAGTTCCATGCGAGCATTCGTTCCAGCACGTTTGAGCCGTTCGCCACCTTTGCCGATGACAATGCCCTTCTGGGAGTCGCGCTCTACCCGCACGACTGCACGCATCGCTAGTAGTGGGTCACCGGACTTCGTGGTGCGCTCTTCGAACTCATCGACAAGCACCGCAATGGAATGCGGGAGTTCTTCGCGCGCATCAGCGATCAACTGTTCGCGCACAAGCTCAGCTGCCAGAAAAGTCTCTGGTTGATCGGTGGTCATTTCCTCTGGGTAGTACCGCGGACCGATCTCGAGGCGCGACTCGATCTCTGCAACTAGCGCATCGATTCCCTCCCCACTGGTTCCTGACAGCGGGACGAATGCAGCGAACTCGCCGAGTTCTCCACTGCCCAAGCGCGTTAGTTGCGCAATGAGTAGGTCCTTGTCGGCGAGATCGATCTTGTTGACTACGCAAATCGCTTGAGTACCAGCGCCTTTCACGAGATCAGCAATGAAATGGTCTCCTTTGCCGAGCACTGTGTGAGCTTCGACTAGGAAACACACAAGATCAACAGACTTGAGCGAGTCCGTCGCGCTGCGATTAGTGCGTTCGCCGAGCATCGTGCGAGCGCGATGAATTCCTGGAGTGTCTAGGAACACGATCTGACTGTTGGCAGTCGTGCGCACGCCACGAATCTGAGTGCGTGTCGTCTGCGGTTTATCGGAGACGATCGCTACCTTGCGCCCGATAATGGAATTAAGCAGGGTGCTCTTGCCTACGTTTGGACGCCCGACAAGGGTTACGAAACCGCTACGAAAATCTGCTGCAGTTTGGCCGAGCACTTCTAGTTCCTAGCACTGTCAGCGTGCGGCGAGTCGCCTTCGTCGTCGATGGTTGGCAAGACGGTCACGAGTACTGAGACGATCCTGCGACTTTCGACGCGCTCTGCACAAAACTCGAGTCCAGCAAACTCAACGCAATCGCCGTCGTCCGGGACGCGGCCGAGAAGGTTGAGGACAAGTCCGCCGACTGTGTCCCATTCGTCATCCGGAAGTTCGACATCCAGTGCAGTATTTAGGTCATCGATGTTTGTGCCACCGGGCACACGCACCACGAGGTCTGTGAGACGTTCGATTTCCGGTTCTTCTGTGTCGTACTCGTCTTCGATCTCGCCGACGATTTCTTCGAGCAAGTCTTCCATGGTGATGAGACCAGCAGTGTCGCCATATTCGTCGACGACGATTGCCATATGGAACTTTTCGGTCCGCATCTGTTGCAAGAGCTCGGCGACTTTCTTGCTCTCTGGGACGAACTCTGCCTCGCGCAGCGACTCAGTTAGATCTACATCGCCCTTGCCAGCAGCGGCGGCTTTCACGAGATCTTTGAGATATACGAGCCCGACGATGTTGTCCGACTCGTCGGCGTAAGTCGGAAGGCGTGAGTATCCGGCTTCGATCATCACCGCGATCGCATCGTTGACCTTCGAGTTGACCTCGACGGCGATGATGTCGGGTCGGGGCCTCATGACTTCTCGGACCACCGTGTCGCCGAACTCGAAAATTGAGTGAATCATTTCGCGTTCGTCTGCTTCGATCTCATTCTCAGCCACAGCAACATCGGCCATCGCCCGAATTTCTTCTTCGGTGACGAATGGACCGTCTTTGAGTCCCTTGCCGGGGAGAATCAAATTGACGAAACCAAGTAGGCCGGTGACGAGAACGCGAAGCGGCCAGAAACGCGACAGCACATACAAGAATGGCGCGACCGTAAGAGCGGCGCGCGTTGAATGCTGCAGTGCCCATGTCTTCGGAGCGGCCTCTGCGAATACAAAAAACACCACGACGTTGAGCACAAGGCTCAGCACCAAGCCCCACGCCCCGAGCCCGTTCGACAGCAAATAGCCAAACAAGTTCGCAGTAATAATTTGTGCAGCGAGCGCCAACAAGGTGACGGCGTTGACCGTCTGTTCTGGCTGATCCAAAAGCTTGACGAGCATCTTGGCGCCACGACGATCGTCTTCTGCCAGAGCCACGGCTTTGAGCCGGCTCATTCGTAACACAGCAGTTTCCGCAACTGCCAGAATTATTGCCACGACGAACAGGACGATGATCGCTGCAATTGCGAGTGCGTTGCCGCTACCCATTGCTATGCCTCCACAACATCTGAGTGGAGGAGCTTGTATGTGGACCGGGCTTCACCCGCTGGCCTTCCCATCATCGTCGTCGGAGCCTGATTCGCTAAGTGCGAATTCTCGAAGGAGTTCCGTTTGTCGAGCTTGCATTAGTGCTTCTTCGCTCGGCTCGGCGTGGTCGTAGTTGAGCAGGTGAAGGACTCCGTGCACGACAAGTAGGGACAACTCGGCCTCAAGGTCGATTCCGCGCTCTCGTGCTTGACGTGCAGCAAAGGCAGGACACACCATTACATCGCCGAGAATCGCTGGCGGTTCTGAATCGTCGGAATTCGGTGAACCTGGGCCATTGTCGCCATTGTCTGGTGACCGCCCCGAGACAGGCATATCTCCAAGAACCATGTCGGTGTCCATCGGAAACGCCATCACATCTGTGGGACCGGGCTCGTCGAGAAATCGTTCGTGGTACTCAGACATCGTCTCCTCATCTACGAACACGAGGGTGAGTTCGGCATCTATTCCGAATCGCTCCGCGCCGAGAACGTGGCGCGCTAGACGCACAAAGCGATCGAGGTTGACGACCTCATTTGTCTGCTCGTCGAATGCTTGGACTAGATGCGCGTCTGGATCGGAAATGCTCATATAGAAAACTTCAATTCTGCTGTTCTGGTTGCTGATTTCTTGGTTCTGCTGACTCGTAGGCCTCGACGATGTCTTGCACGATTCGGTGGCGAACAACATCTGAACCTGACATGTCGATGAAGCAAAGTCCGTCGATACCTTCAAGAATCTTGCGCACAGCCAACAAGCCACTGCGACCTCGGCCGTCGGGGATATCGATCTGTGTGACATCGCCGGTCACGATGGCTTTGGACCCGATTCCTAGTCGGGTCAAGAACATCTTCATCTGTTCCGCGGTGGTGTTTTGTGCCTCATCGAGAATAATGAAACTGTCGTTGAGCGTCCGGCCGCGCATGTACGCCAGCGGCGCAACTTCTATTGAGCCGCGCTCCATAAGCCGCTGAACTGCCTCGGGTTCGAGCATGTCGTAAAGCGCGTCATACAGCGGTCTTAGATATGGGTCGACCTTGGCGAGCATGTCGCCCGGCAAGAACCCGAGACGTTCGCCGGCTTCGACCGCTGGTCTCGTAAGAATGATCCGATTCACCTGCTTGGCCTGCAGCGCTTGAACAGCGAGCGCGACGGCCAAATAGCTCTTGCCGGTTCCTGCCGGGCCGACCGCGAAGGTGATCGTGTGAGATGCGACCGCATCGACGTATCGCTTTTGTCCAGCGGTCTTGGCCCGCACCGTCTTGCGTCCACGTACAACTTCGGTATTTAGAACTTCGCTTGGAAGTTGGTCTGCCCGCATCATCGCTATCGACCTGTCGACACCACTGATGTCGAGACGCTGACCGGAGCCGAGCACAAGGACCATCTCTTCGAACAGTTTCGATACAGCTGCGGATTCCTCACCACGAATTCTTATTTCATTGCCACGAACAAGGATCTCGACATCGAAGGAATCTTGGACACGACGGAGATGCTCATCTCGATGTCCGAGCAAATCGACCATGAGGTCATTGCTTGGTACAACGACCGTGAGCTGCAGAGACGAGGAGGCTTTCAGTATGAGATGAGCTTACGCGTTCGAGCGCAAACCAAGTTGGTCGAAACGTGCGCCCATGTCTTCGATGCCAAGGCCTAATACCGCTGCGAGGACGCGGAGGTCGTCCCGACGAATGGTTAGCTGACGGCCATTGAAATCCTGGCGTTCAAGCTGGATAGTGCTCGCGTAGCGGGAAAGGATTACGGCTTCCGGGTCATCGAGTTCGTGGAGACGCACCAGATCGACGGTGTAGCCGGAAGCGAGTTCTGCCGCTGGCCTGCGCTCGCCGATAGATAAGTCGATTTCGGACTCTGTGACGCGTGGCAAAAGTTGATCCGGCGGCACCTCATAAATCTCTGACAGACGTAGGAGCCGTGGAACAGAGATAGCTCGCTCGCCACGTTCGTATGCACCGAGTACGGATGCCTTGAATTCGTCGGTCGACCTGGCCTCGACATCGTGTAGCGAGAGGCTCTTTTGGCGACGGATAGCGCGAAGTCGCTCGCCTACCTTTGCACCGGAATTTGCCAATTGCGTGCTCCTTGGCGTCGTTCTCACACTTGTCTATCGGCAACTTACCATTACTCTGAGTGAACTGCGATGACCCTTCGTGCGTTATTTTCTCTAACGCACAGCGCAAAGTCGACCACTGAGAGCGCAAATTCCCGACAATTATTAGCCGTTTTGACTACACGAGTGCACGCACGGTCGCTACGAGTGGCGCGGTTTCCGCGCGGAGGACGTAGTCGCCGAGCGACCAACTTCGGGCGCCAATAGAGGCAAAGTAGCCACGTTCCGTGGCTTCGATCCCGCCTTCAGGGCCCGAAACAATCGTCACCGCACTCCCGGGCTCTATCGCATCGATTGCCGAAAGGTCCCCATCGTGCGCCGCGACCAACAAGTTTTCGATTTCGGTAAGTGACTCAATGCCAGCCACATGCCACACCGTCGGGAGCCATGCCCGCCTCGATTGCATCGCGCCGGCCCTAACCGCTGCCTCTAAACGTGCCTTCAGTCGGCCTGCGCCTAACGCATCTAGGCGCACTACAGATCGGGCCATCTGTAATGGTCGGATCCCCGAAACGCCTAGCTCGGTTAGGTGCATCGCAACGTTTTCGAGTTTCGTCCCCTTCGACAGTGCTGCGGCGATCGTGACTTCGCGGTTCGCAAGAGTTTCGAAGTGTGCCTCGGCGACCGCCGCTATTTCAAGTGTGCCACTCGTTACGCCAGTCACTATGTATCGCCGCCAGTTGCCAACTCCGTCAGCGACAGTTAGATGCTCGCGTAGGCGCAGCCTTCGGACCCTTTGCAAATGATGGCCGTCTTCACCGTCGATACGGAGTTCGGTTTCGAGCCCAATCCCACGAACAACCAAGTGGGCAGCAACACCGACTTCGTGAGCGGGACTCGTCGGGATCATCTATCGCCGAAAGCCGAACGCAGTCTCGAAAAAATTCCTTCGCGTGGTTCGTCAACGAGTTCCCCTCGCAGCTCCGCGAACTGAGCGAGCAAGTCAGCTTGCTCAGCGTTGAGCCTCGTCGGAACTTCGACATCGAGATGCACATGGAGATCGCCACGCCTGCCCGTCCGCAACGAAGGGACGCCCCGGCCCTTGATCTTGATTATGTGACCACCCTGAGTTCCCGGAGCGACTATTACTTCTTCGTTGCCGTCGATCGTAGAAATGTTGAGAGTGATCCCTAATGCCGCCTGCGTCATCGCGATTCGCTGTGCCATATGCAGATCGTCGCCGTCGCGCTCAAAACGATCGTGCGGACGGACTCGGATAGTCACATAAAGATCGCCACTCGCCCCGCCCCGCTGTGCGGCCGGACCACGCCCGGACAGACGCAGGCGCTGGCCGTTATCGATACCGGCAGGAACATCTACAGGCAAATGAACCGTGTCCCGAACACGCCCCTCGCCACGGCACGTGGCGCATGGAGCTGGAATCGTCTGCCCTGTCCCTGCGCACGTTTCACACGGACCGGCGGTAACGATCTGGCCGAGAATCGAGCGACGCATCATCCGCACTTCGCCACTACCAGAACACGCAGAGCATCGTTGTGGGAATGTGCCCTGCTGGCATCCGTTGCCGCTGCAATCTTCGCAGGCAACTTGGAGGTTCAGGTCGAGTTCATGCGTTGCGCCTGCTGCGGCTTGTTCGAGTGTCAGGTCGAGGACATACTCCGCATCGGGGCCGCGCCTCGGGCCACCTCCGCCGCCACCAAAGCCTGAACCACCGAAGAATGCGCCGAACAGGTCGTTTAGTCCGAAACCGTCTGCTGGCCCGCCTCCGCCGCCGCTGTTATCTGGGCCGAACATGTCGTAACGACGGCGTTTTTCTGGATCGCTTAGTGCCTCATATGCGACCGAGACTTCTTTGAAATGCTCAGCAGAAGACGCATCATTTTGGTTCGCGTCTGGGTGATACTTGCGCGCCAAAGCCCGGTAGGCACGCTTGATCTGATCGTCTGTGGCATTGCGATCGACGCCAAGCACTTCGTAGAAATCTCGGGGAGTAGCAGTGGGCATTCGAACCTCAGCTCGGGAGAGACCTTGAAAGTTGCGCCGAGATGGTCGCGACCGCAGCTTGGGCCTGTCGATAATCCATTCGGGTCGGGCCGAGTACGCCGATCGTTCCCGCAGCCTGACCTTCGACGAGATAAGGCGCTAGCACAAGTGAACACTCAGCAAGGTCGGCGCGTTCGGACTCAGCACCTATACGAACCGTGAGGCCGGGACCAAGCAATTCGCGAAGTACTGCTACAACAACGACCTGATGCTCGAGCAGTTCGTACAAGCGGGTTAGTTGCGCAGGCGACGTGAAACCCGCGCTGTCAGCAGCGAGTTTGCTCGCTCCACCGATGAATACAGACTCAGCTTTCGTTGTGGAATGGGCCTTCAGAGCAGCCACGGCAGCGGTCAAAACCGTTTCGGCGAGTGTTGGTTGATGCGAAATCGCTGGGGCGACCTGTTGCAAATCAGCCAACGGCTTGTCATTGCCAGCTGACCGCAGTTTAATCGTTGCGTCGTCGATGTCAGCTTGAGTGACGTCCTTTTCGAATGCAAGCGTCTCTTTCACGACAGTCCCGTTAGACAAGACCGCTACGGCGAGCACGACCCTCGGCTGAAGCGGTACGAGTTGCACACTCCGAAGTGTGGCGACATCGGATTGTGGGCCAACCACGACGGCGGCATGGTCGGTGATGCGCGCTAGCAGCTGGCTCGTCTCGTGCAAAAGGTCGTCGACAACGCGCGTTGTTGAAGTGAAGAATTCAGCCACTTCGCGTTTTTGCGGATTAGAGAGTTGTGTCGAGCCAGCGAAGTGATCGACAAAAAATCTGTAGCCCTTGTCTGTGGGGATACGACCCGCAGATGTGTGCGGGTGTGTTATGTAGCCCTCGCGCTCTAACGCCCCCATGTCGTTGCGGACCGTCGCTGCGGACACTCCGAGTTCTTGAGTTTGGACGAGTGTCTGGCTACCGACTGGGTTGGCGCTATGAATGTACTGCTCGACTATGGCGCGAAGAATCTCAGCCTTGCGAGGCTCTAGGTGATCTGTGGAGTCCTGCGACATGGGCAAATCCAGATTCGGCGCGAATGGGGTTAGCACTCAATGGTACAGAGTGCTAGCTAGGAAACGGTTGTCGCACCAGCAAGCAACAGCCGAGTTGTCACGTCGTTTGCAAGCAAGCGGCCACTTTGCGTCAGCCTTATTCCTGATCGAACTCTTGCAACTAGGCCAGCGTCAACTAATTCGGCTACGCAGTCGGCTGCAGTATCAGAGATCGCTACACCAGTACGTAGGCGTAGCGCAAGGCCGAAAGCTTCTTCTGCGCGACGGTGAGGGTCGAGCGATTCGCTGCCAGCAACCGGAGACTCCGCCGCACCGATTCGCTCTATGTATCGCTCGGGAGTACGTACGTTCCACCACCGTTCGCTGCCAACATGTCCGTGCCCTGCGCAACCGATCGCGACATACTCACCCATCGTCCAGTACAGAATGTTGTGGCGCGATTCGCCTCCGGGTATCGCCCAGTTCGATAGCTCGTAATTCTCGAAACCGTGCTCGACAAGAAAATCATCTGCGATCAAATACTTGTCGGCTTGGTCATCGTCATCTGGTGCTGCTGCTTCTCCAGACGCGACGGCCTTGCCTAACGGTGTGCCGGTCTCAACGGTTAGGGCATACGCGCTTACGTGCTCTACGTCTAGATCTGTTACGACCTTGAGCGAGTGTCTCCAGTCATCAGCTGACTCACCCGGTGTCCCATAAATCAAGTCGAGACTTACGCGATCGATGCCAGCTACATGAGCCGATTCGACAGAGCGCTGCACGTTCGAAATGTCATGCGTCCTATTCAGCGAGCGCAATACATGCGGACTAAAAGACTGCGCTCCCAGACTCACCCGGTTCACACCGCCATCGGCGTAGATAGCGAACTTTTCGGCATCAACCGTGTCCGGATTGCATTCAACCGTGACTTCAGCATCGTCCTCCACGGCGATCTCGCTAAGGATTGCGACGAGATTCTCGGCATCGATCAGCGACGGCGTGCCCCCGCCAAAAAATACGCTCGATGCCAGGGGCATTTCGTGCTTCCGCGCTCGCAAGTCGGCGATGCATGCAGCCACGTAAGAGTCGATGAGGTGGTCGCGGTCTGTCCAGGTGGCGAAGTCGCAATAATCGCAACGATGCGCGCAAAACGGGATATGGACATAGACACCGAACGACACCAACCGAGGATAGGTGCGCTCACTAGTTCGTTCCCTAGTTTTGTATTTGTGAGGATGACGTCGCTTGATTGGCCAGAGTCCGCGGACGCCGCACGCGAACAATTCAAGGCGTTCATCGCGGAACACGCACCCGACGGCAACTGGCCGCGCGGCTGGAACAGCATTCTTGCTAACGCTGGTTACGCAGCTCCACACTGGCCGAAGCCATGGGGCCTCAATGCTGGCCCTTGGGAGCAACTCGCAATCGACGAAGAGATGCGGGCGATAAATATGCCGCGCCCAATGAACCCGATCGGTATCGGATGGGCAGGCCCGACGCTATTGGTCGCCGGGACAGTCGAACAGCAACAAGAGTGGCTACCCACGTTGCTCGATGGCACCAACATCTGGTGCCAACTATTTTCCGAACCAGAAGCCGGCTCTGATCTCGCGTCGGTGCGAACAACTGCAATCCGTGACGGCGACGAGTTCGTGGTGAACGGCCAAAAAGTTTGGACGACACTTGCGCACGTCGCGCGTTTTGGGATCTTGCTCGCGCGTACCCGATTCGACGAGGACGTTGTTGCACAAGAATCGATTTCTTATTTCGTACTTGACATGCACACTCCTGGCGTTACCGTGCGGCCACTCGTCCAGATGACGGGTACGCACGAGTTCAACGAGGTGTACTTCGATGATGTTCGGATACCCGTAGCCAACCTCATCGGCGCAGAACACGACGGCTGGCGTCTCGCCAAAGTCACTCTTGGAAACGAACGCGTTTCACTTTCTGGCGACGGCGCACTCTGGGGTCGAGGGCCGACAGCCACCGATGTGCTCGATCTCGTGCGCGCGAATGGTGGAACACAGAACCGCGTGCTGCGCCAACAACTAGCGGCGCTCTATGTCGAGTCCGAGGTTCTTAGTCTTATCAGACTTAGAACTCTCTCAGCCCGGTTGCGCGGTCTCGAACCGGGTCCCGAAGCCTCTGTTCGCAAGGCGATCTCAGATGAACACGGGCAGCACGTAATGCAACTCGCCATCGAACTAGCCGGAAGTGACGCTCTCTTAGCGAACGGCGGTCCATACGGTGATCGCAGCGGGATGTGGAACTACGGGTTCTTATATTCGGCCGCTCTCACCATCGGTGGCGGGACTAGTGAAGTGCAACGCAACATCATCGGCGAAAGAGTGCTCGGGCTGCCAAAAGACCCGGCTTAGCAAACCGCTTTACAGGCGTTAGTCGTCGAGCCGGAGCGCAGCGACAAATGCTTCTTGCGGCACTTCGACACGACCGATCTGCTTCATCTTTTTCTTGCCCTCCTTCTGCTTCTCAAGGAGTTTTCGCTTCCGACTGATGTCACCGCCGTAGCACTTCGCGATTACGTCCTTGCGGCGCGCTTTCACTGTCTCGCGGGAAATAATGCGGCCCCCGATCGCAGCCTGAATCGGAACATCAAAAAGTTGACGCGGAATTAGCTCACGCAATTTCGTGCTCATGCGGCGTCCGTAGTCGTATGCCTTGTCCTTGTGCACGATCGAGCTGAACGCATCGACAGCAACATTGTTTAGCAGTACATCGACTTTCACGAGCGCGCTAGTCCGATACCCGATTGGTTCGTAGTCAAGTGATGCGTAGCCCCGCGTGCGTGACTTCATTTGATCGAAAAAGTCCGAGACGATCTCGGCTAAAGGCAAGATGTACACGAGTTCGACGCGATCCTCGCTCAGATAATCCATGCGTTCCATCTCGCCGCGGCGTTGCTGAGAAAGTTCCATCAGCGTTCCGACATATGTCGTAGGAGTAAGGATCGTGACCTTCACGTACGGCTCTTCGATATTCGCGAGTTTGTTGGAACTTGGGAGCGCACTTGGGTTGTCGACTATCTCGACAGCACCATCAACTAGGACGGCTCGATACTCAACGTTGGGCGCTGTCGCAACTAGCGACAGGTTGTACTCGCGTTCGAGTCGTTCGCGAATGATTTCCATGTGGAGCAATCCGAGGAAGCCGCAACGGAAACCGAAACCAAGAGCACCTGACGTCTCTGGCTCATAGGTGAATGAACAGTCGTTGAGCTGAAGCTTCACAAGACTCTCGCGAAGTTCCGGGTATTCATCGCCATCGATCGGATATAGACCGCAGAACACCATCGGCTTCGGTTCACGATAACCCGCGAGCGCCTCACCAGGCTTCGCGGCTTCGGTGACAGTCTCGCCAGCTTTTGCTTCCGCTACATCTTTGATTCCTGAGATCAGGTATCCGACTTCGCCGGGCCCGAGGAACTGCACAGGTGTCGGCGCAGGGAGACGTACCCCGACCTCCTCGGCATCGTGCAACACTCCAGCATTGATGTAGCGGAGACGGGTCCCCGTGCGCAGCATTCCGTTGAATACGCGCACAGCGCTAATCACGCCGCGGTAAGCGTCGTAGTAAGAATCAAAAATCAGAGCCTGCAGCGCGGCGTTGCTATCGCCTTTCGGCGCAGGGATTCTCTCTACGATTGCATCAAGCAGTTCAGGAATACCAATCCCAGTTTTGGCACTAATGCGGAGTGTGTCGCTCGCCGGAAGACCAAGCACGCGCTCGATTTCTTCTGCGCGGCGATCTGGTTCGGCTGCAGGAAGATCGATCTTGTTGAGCAC
>SXGU01054040.1_pt1 | contig 22881 bp, 20 predicted proteins | sample 3174531 | NCBI WGS metagenome assembly SXGU01 (sample SAMN11356863, study PRJNA531348) | freshwater metagenome | isolation source: freshwater sample F1-140 | place: China: Fuxian Lake, Yuxi | collected 2017-12-25
GCAAATGCGCAACATGGGAGGGATGAATGCGCTGATGGACAAATTGCCCGCACAGTTCAGCCAGGCGGCGCAAAATGTCAAAGTGGACGACAAAGTGATTGGCCGCACCGAAGGCATTATCAACTCCATGACCAAACAGGAGCGCGCCAAGCCCGAAATTCTGAAAGCTTCGCGCAAACGCCGGATCGCTGCGGGAGCGGGCGTTACGGTACAAGAGGTCAATCGGCTGCTGGCGCAATTCGAGCAAACGCAGAAAATGATGAAAATGATGAACAAAGGCGGCATGGCCAAGATGATGCGTGGATTGAAGGGGATGTTGCCTCGCATGCATTAGGAGGCACCGGTAATCGGCTGCATAAGCGATTTGCTGCGTTGAGTGGCGTTCGACAATTTGCCTATCGCGATGATATGTCTCATTTCCTCCGCTCCATCTGTCCTTGCATCTCATCTCATTCGCCGAATTTATTCAACGTTTTCTTAAATGCTTAAATTGCCGGGAGAATTTGTTTCTGCTTCTTAATTTACGCTGACGGTAAACGTGATTTACTGAGAACCTACCTAACCGACCGGAGGTTTCTCATGGTGAACAGAAATTTTTCGTTTGAAAATCCTGAAGCGTTTTATCCCATTGAGATGGATGATGACAGCGTGCTTGCCGACGGTATGATTCCGGACAGCCGCATCATCGGGCTCATCGATGAGTTGGATGCGACCGGGAGCTATGAAAGCGACGCGGATGACGAAGATCCCGGATTGACATTGGAATCTTTGGGCGTGCAATACGACGACAAGGAGTGAATCCGGTTAAGCTTTGTTGCTTGCTTCGAATGCCGCTGCGATTATTCGAGAGAGTCTGTGCATACGCAATTGCGGCCTTGCCGTTTCGCGCGGTAGAGTTGTTGATCCGCTTTGGAAATCAATTCGTCCAGAGACATGTTGATTGCTTTGACATGCGCGGCGCCGAAGCTTGCGGTTAACGTAAGCGTTTCCTGATGATCAATCGGAATTTGCAGCGTTGAGATTTTTTTGCGCATCCGTTCCGCGATGCCGATGGCGTTGTCCAGTCCGGTATCCGGCAGCAAAATGAGAAATTCCTCGCCGCCCCAGCGCGCCAGAATATCCCCGCTGCGTGCTTCTTTTTTCAGCGAATCGGCCAGTTGCACCAGTACACGATCCCCGATGGCGTGACCGTAGCGGTCGTTCAGCGATTTGAAGTGATCGATGTCAATCATAATGGCGGATGAATCGCTTTGATTTCTTAAACTTCTTGACCAGATCGGCTGGGCAAATTTATAAAACGAGCGCCGGTTGTTTAAACCGGTCAGCGCATCCGTTCCGGCCATTTTCTCGGCAATCAGTTTCTCCCGCTGGATCACGTTAAAACGATCGGCTAATGCCAGCGCCAATAAAATAGCGTCGATCATCATGCCGATATCGATAAAGCGGTAGGTCATCAAATTGAAAGGGATAATCCCCCCTACGGCAGCGGCGGTCATTGCCGCGCCGCATACGGCGGATATCGATGCGAGCAAAAAATATTTGGCATAACGATTGTTTGCGCGCAGCGAAACGATTCCCAGCATGATCATGAAGCTGGTGAAGGGGATTGCGCAGATAAAAGCCACCCATAAGGCTATCGTCTGATCCGTGGAAAACATCGACAGCAGCAACAGGATGCCCAGTACGATGCAAGTTCCGGTAACGATCCGGTAGATAGCGGGAAAGGTTGTTTTGATGTTGAGAAAATACAGGGCGAAGACAAGTCCGCTCGTCATGTATGCGTACATGAGAGTATGGTTTAACCACTGCTGCCATTCCGGCGATTCGGACCAGAGCCATTGATAACCGTGGCCTGTATAGGATGCGTTCATCAGCAGAAAAAACAGCAGATAGATGGAATACAGCAGGTGATGATTGCTGCGCATTCCGACATAAAGCATCAAGTTATAGGCGATCATGGCCAGGATGACCCCGTATACCAAGCCATAACTATAAGCTTGCAGGATATTTCTATCGTTAAGGGTTTCCGTATCCAAAAAATAAATGGGCAATAACATCGGATCCGGTGTTTCCACACGGATCAGCGCAACGGTTTCACCTGGCAAGTAATCATGGCCGAACACAAAAAAACGATTATTGATCGGCCGCTGCGAGAACGGTTGCCTGTCGCCGGTGTGATAGCTATCGATCAAGCGGTCTTGGTGAAAGAAATAGGCATCGATTTTGTCCAGCCAGGAGGTTTCAAACAGCAGATTGCGGTGTACGGACAACTCCTCCGGGTTTTTGATGCGAAGCGCAAGCCATACCGGAGGCGAGCCTATGCCGAAGTTGAGCACCGATTGGCCGACAGGCGAGAACTCGCCGTTCTTAAATGCGAACCAAGCAGCTTCTATATCGGCATGAATATCGGCCGGCTGGTAAACGGAGATATTTTGGCCGACAGCGCCTGTATGGCCGATTGCAATATCTGCCGCCGCATTTGCCGGATGGGACGGGTAAACAAGCATCAGTGCCGCGATCGCCAAAACAGAAAAGGAAGTCATGAAATTTGCGATGAATTCAGGGATTGAGGGTATGCAGCGGAATTTAATGGCGGAACTTGAGTATCGGCGGCCTCGGTCATCGGCATTATTATGCCGCAGAATCGGGTATGATAGCGTGTCAACGATAAACGGTTACGAAACATAACCGGACTGCATAATATTCTGGCCTATGACTATGATGAAGTCAGCAAAAAAGAAACCAATCAAACAAAATAAACCCGATTATACCTCCCGAAGTCTGAAATTTTCCTGGATAGCGGCATTGATCACCGCATTGTCCGTGCTGGGGCATCGTTTTTCGGTTATCGATTTCCAACCGGCATTGTTCGGTATTGCAATCGGTGTGCTGATCGGGCTGACCGCTATCGTTACCGGATTAATCGGGACACTCCATGCCATCAAGGCTAAGCAACCGGAAATCGTGTCCACGATGGCGGGATCGATGCTCGGTTTTTTGGTGGTGGCACCGTTTTTTGTCACGTTATTGTCAGGCGCAGGGGCGCCGCAGATTCACGATATTACAACCGATCTGGAGCACCCGCCCGAATTCGTCGCGATCAAGCCGTTACGTATTGCGGCGCATAATTCGCTGGATCGCCTTGAGCCGGAGAATCTGGCCGCTTTGCAGAAAGCGGGTTATCCCGATCTCGGGCCATTGCTGCTGGACAGATCGTTCGATCAGGTTTTCAACCAGGCGGTTGCATTGGTAAGGCAGCGCGGCTGGACGATCGCCTCCGCTTCCGTTTCGGCAGGCAGGATTGAGGCGATCAGCACTACACCTCTGATGGGTTTTAAAGACGATGTGGCGATACGCATACAAGCGGAAGGAAATCGCACGCGTGTCGACATGCGTTCCGCCTCGCGCGTCGGTAAAAGCGATCTGGGCGCCAATGCGGCGCGCATTCGCGCATTCATGGCCGATTTGGATCGGCAGTAAGCAATAGCAGTGTTATCATTGCCGGTATTTTTACCACCCGCTTCAATTTTTAGTTTCCATAAATTATGAGTCCAACAATCATTCAAATGACCGCTGCATTACTGTTCGCTTTGGCAGTAATCCATACCTTTTCGACCAAATATTTTGAACATCTGGCGCATAGTCAACCCAAACATGCCGGGATCTGGCATTTGCTGGGCGAAGTGGAGGTGGTTTTCGGTTTCTGGGCGATGATTCTGATTGTTTTTATGCTGATCGTGAGCGGCAAGCACGAAGCGATGACTTACCTCGATTCGCGCGATTTCACCGAGCCGATGTTTGTTTTTGTCATTATGGTGATTGCCGGTACGCGCCCGGTTCTGGATTTTACGGCCTCATTGGTCAAATGGATTGCCAATTACATGCCCATCAATCGCGGGATGGCGATGTATTTTCTGGTGTTGGCTTTCGTTCCGCTATTGGGTTCATTTATTACCGAACCGGCTGCAATGACACTGGCGGCGTTGATGTTGCGCGATACTCTGTTCAGTAAAGAGGTATCCACCAAGTTGAAATACGTGACTGTAGGTGTGCTATTTGTCAACATATCCATCGGCGGTACGCTGACACCTTTCGCTGCGCCACCGGTATTGATGGTGGCGGCAAAATGGGACTGGGATATCTGGTTCATGATTTCCACATTCGGCTGGAAAGCCGCAGTGGCGGTTTTTATCAACGCGGCTTCGGCCACGTTGTTGTTTCGGCGCGAGCTGGGGCATATGGGACAGAAAAGCACCAATTCCGATGAACCGAAAATGCCGGTTTCCATTGTGCTGATCCATTTGATATTTCTGACATTGATCGTTGTATTTGCACATCATCCTTCAGCATTTATGGGTATCTTCCTGCTTTTTCTTGGATTCGCAACCGCATACCAGCAATATCAGAATCCGTTGATTTTGAGAGAAGCGCTATTAGTGGCTTTTTTCCTGGCGGGATTGGTGGTACTCGGCGGGCAGCAGCAGTGGTGGTTGCAACCGCTGTTGATGGATATGGACGATACAGCAGTATTTTTCGGCGCGGCGGCATTGACGGCTATCACCGATAATGCGGCATTGACTTATCTGGGTTCGCTGGTTGAAGGATTAACCGATGAATTCAAAGTAGCACTGGTAGCTGGTGCTGTAACTGGCGGTGGCTTAACAGTGATCGCCAATGCACCGAACCCCGCCGGTTTTGCCATTCTGCGCGGTAAATTCGATGAGCAGACTATTCATCCGTTAGGTTTGCTAATCGCAGCATTGCCGCCCACATTGGTGACAGTCATTGCATTTCGTGTGCTGTAGAAATAGGCGCAGAAGACATCAAGAGTGTCCATAGCGGTATTTTTTTGTGCTATCGCTTTTTAAAGCGAAATTTCATGTGTGAAAATCGATTTTCCTTACTCGCCGTCATGCAAATAAAATACGTAGACATTGAGTAAATAAAGCGTAAACAAACCGAGGCTGATCCATCCGATACTAAAAAACAAGCGGGTGCTGGGTCGATAAACTAAGCCGACGATGACGATACCGTTCATAATCACTGCCGATATGACAGAAAAGACATGCAGCGGTGAAATATAGGACAGCAGGGGGCCGGTCAGAAAAATCAAATCTTCCAATGCCAGGATCAAAATGTTGAACAGATTGCTACCCAGCAGATTGGCGATAGCCATATCCAGTGCTCCCATGCGAAATGCGGCAATGGTTACAGCCAATTCGGGAAGGGAAGTGATCGCGGCGACAAACAGCGTTCCTACGAAAGTATTATGCCAGCCCATTATTGCAGCCAGCCGTTCGCCTGCAAACGGTAAGTATATGCCGGCTGCGATAATGGCTATGGCGGATAACGCATAGCGCCGGTATGCTTGATTCAGTGTCATTTCCGGATAGCGATCCGCTACCTCTTCGACGAATTCTTTGACTTGTGCGTACTCGTGGATATACAGGGATCGCATGGCGACGATGTAAAACAATATGATCGCCGGGGTATAAATACCCACATGAGCGATACTGAAAGTTGCTTTGCCCGCCAGCAATAAACTCAGGCCCACAAAACCGATCAATATCACGCAAAACCCGATAGACAGGATATGGTTCGGACTGGCGCGACGGTATAGCGATTCGCCGCGTACCAGAAAATCCAATATCACAAGAATGGCCAGATTGAATACACAACTGCCAAGTACGCCGCCTACCGCTATATTGGGTACATTAGCCAGCGAAATGGCACTGATGCCGGTGACCAGCTCCGGTAGCGATGTGACAGTGGCCAACATAATTAATCCGATCCAACTGCGGGATAGGTGGGTCTTATCGGCGATCACATCGGCATAACGACACAATTTGGCGCCGGCCCATCCGATGAGTGCAGCACAACAACCGAATTCAAGCCAAATTAGTAGAGCGCTGGACATGGTTTCATTTTTGCACGAGTAATCTCGCAGTTAAATTGAGCCGGGCAGATTGCCGAGTATTCTCGTCGTGACAGGATCGGTTGTGAAATTAACCGATCCTGTGTGAATGTTAGGGAAACGCTGAATGCGTCATTCCGGCGAAGGCCGGAATGACGCATTCAGAATAAGTCGGCGATTCCTTAGGTTTGTTTGACCAAGACCGAGGGTGCCGCCGGTATAGAAGCCGGATCAGCTTTGTCCGGTACTTTTTTATCCGGTATGTCGTCAAACCAGCGGTAAATCATCGGCATCACCACCATCGTCATCATCGTCGCGGTCGTCAATCCGAAAATGACCACAACAGCGAGCGGTTTCTGTATTTCTGAGCCTAATCCCGTTGCTATCAGAAAAGGGGCTAGACCCAGCACCGTCGTGGCCGCAGTCATCATAACCGGACGGAAACGCTGTGCGCAGGCTTTTCTGGCGGCTTCCTGCACACTGAAGCCTTTCTGACGCAATTCGCGCAAAAAGGAGATCAGCACCACGCCGTTCAGGATGGAAGTTCCCCATACGGCAATAAAGCCCACCGATGCCGGTACCGACAAATACTGTCCGGTTACAAACAGTCCGACAACACCGCCGACCGATGCAAACGGCAGCACCAGGTAGATGAGGATTGCCATTTTGACCGAATTGAACAGCATGAATAATAGGAAGAAAATGGCAGCGAGTGTGATCGGTACAATGACGGACAGTTTAGCCATTGCGCGTTCCATGTTTTCAAATTGTCCGCCCCACGAAAAATAATACCCCGGCGGTAGTTTGATTTCTTTTGCAGTGCGTTCCTGCAATTCGGCAACAAAACCGCCCAGATCGCGTTCATGAACGTTGGCGCCTACAACCACGCGGCGCTTGGCAAATTCACGCGAGATAATCGCCGGACCGTCGACCACTTTTATATCCGCCACCGCGCTGAGCGGCACCAGCATGCCGCCGGTTCCCGGTACACCCGCTCCACCCGGTACGCCGTTGATGGCCGGTCTGAGCAACAATTCCTTAATGGCTTCCACATCGTGGCGGAATCCTTCCGGGAATCTCAACAGCAGCGTAAAGCGCCGTTCGCCTTCAAAAACCTGCGTAACCGCCTTACCGCCGACTGCGGTGGAGATCAATTCATTGACATCGGATACATTGATGCCGTGGCGTGCAATAGCGCGGCGGTCGATGTTGATCGTCAATTCCTGCTGACCGGATAGCCGTTCGATACGAATATCGCGGGCACCGCGAGTCGATTTGACGATACGTGCCACTTGTTCGGATAGCTTGCGTAATTCTTCCAAATCGTCGCCAAAAATCTTGATAGCTACCTGTGAACGTACGCCGGTCACCATTTCATCGACCCGCTGCGCGATCGGTTGCGAGATCACGATATTGACACCCGGCAGTGCAGCCAATGCTTTTCGAATATCTTCTTCGATTTCCGCTTGCGTGCGGCCCGATCCGATCAAGTCGAGATCGGCAATCGGATCGGATTCGTTCTGCGATGCGGGATCGGCGGGCGTTTCTCCGCGACCGAGTTTGGAAACGACCGATTTAACCCCTGGAATTGCGGCAATCGCCTTCATCGCCTCCGTTTCAATTATGATCGCTTCATCCAAAGAAATGGACGGTGCGCGAATAATGACCGGCGTTACCGCGCCCTCCTTCATGATCGGGATAAACGATTTGCCGAGCAATGGAAATAACGCAAACGCCAGCATCAATGCGGAAATTGCAACGATCATGGTTTTCTTTTGATTGCGGTTGGCCAGATCGTAAAAGCTCAGATACGCATTTTTCATCACCGCGATAATCTTGGTGTCTTCTTCACTGCCGCCTTTTAGCAAATAATCGCATAGCACCGGGGAGAGCAATAGCGATACCAGCAGTGCGATGAACAGCGAAATCGAAATGGTCACGGCGAGCGGACTGAAGGTTTTTCCTTCCATGCCTTCCAGCGTCATCAACGGCAGGAATACCAGCACGGTCACGATCAAGCCGAAAATAACCGGCGTGCCGACTTCCGCAACCGCGTCGACAATGACATTGAATTTGGATTTTCCGGTGTCTTTGGCTTCGCCGAGGCGCTGATAAATATTTTCAACCACGACCACGGTCGGATCGACCATCATGCCCAGTGCAATGGTCAATCCGCCGAGCGACATCAAATTGGCGGGCATACCGTAATAATTCATCACCAGAAAAGTAATCAGCGGTGTGATGATCAACGTGAAACACACGACAAAACTGGTGCGCACGGTACCCAAAAATATCGATAGCACCACGATGACCAGTATCAGCGATTCCATCAGCGTGGTCTGAACTGTCGACAATGCGCCATCGACCAGATCGGTGCGATCGTAAAACGGTACGATTTGCAAGCCGCCGGGTAGTATTCCGCGTTCGTTGATTTCGTTGACTTTTTCCTTGATGCGTCCGACGATTTCCTTGGCATTGCCGCCGCGCAGCATCATCACGATACCGGCAACCGATTCGGTGTCGCCGTTTTTGATGCTGGCGCCCTGGCGCACTTCGCCGCCGAAGGTGACATGTGCAACGTCACGCACATAGACCGGAACGCCGTCCATTTCCCTGAGCACAATATTGCGGATATCTTCCAAACTGGAAATCAGCCCGACGCCGCGAATCAAGTATTGCTCGTAATGCAGTGCCAGAATATTGCCGCTGGCGTTGGCGTTGTTGCTCGCTAGAGCGCGGTCGACATCGGTTAACGTCAAGTCGTAATGGCGCAGCTTGTTCGGATCGGCGTAAACCTGATACTCCTTGACGTGACCGCCGATCGAGTTGATTTCCGCCACGCCGCGAATCGAACGCAGCATCGGGCGCACTACCCAATCCTGGATGGTGCGCCGTTCCATCAGTTCTTCGACGGTCAAGGCTCGTTTTCCGTCATCCGGATGCTCGATGGTGTATTGATAAACCTCGCCCAAGCCGGTTGAAACCGGTCCAAGCACCGGCGTGATGCCCGGTATCAGGCGCGGCGTGACGTCGATAATGCGCTCCATGACCAATTGCCGCGCAAAATAGACATCGGTCTGATCGGTAAATACCAGCGTAATCAGCGATAATCCGCTTTTATTCATCGAACGCATTTCGACCAATCCCGGCAAACCGGTCATGGCAATTTCCACCGGCACGGTAACCAAGCGTTCCATTTCTTCCGGGCTGCGGCCAATGGCTACCGTGGCCACTTGCACCTGAATGTTGGTCACATCCGGAAATGCATCCACCGTCAGCGTTCTAATCGCTCCGACACCGGCAGCGCATAATATCAACCCGATAATCAACACCAGCAGACGCTGGTTCAGCATTGCACGAACGATTGCTGCCATTATGGGTTACTCCAGTTCGGCAAGCTTGCGCTCGCTGTCTAAGTGAAAAGCACCTGAAATCACAATGCGCTGGTCGATCGTCAATCCTTGCAGTACCGGGCGTAAATTGGCTACTTCTTTATCCAGTTGAACCGGTACGCGCTGGAATTGGTTATCGCTGACGGCAACAAAGACATAATCCTGATTTAATTCACGCACCACGGCCGATTCCGGGACAACCAATACTTTGTGTTGCGCGTCCGTGATATGCATATTGGCCAGCATATCCGGTTTCAGCTTGCGTTCCGGATTTTCCACCATAACGCGCGTCATCACCGTACGGGTTAGGCGATTGACGGTATCCGAAACAAAAATGATTACGCCATCGAAAAGATGCGGTCCCAATGCAGGAACGTTGATTTCGACATGCTGCTCCAGTCCGACATCGCGCGCGATTTGCTCGGGGACATCGCCAACCACCCAAACGTGAGACAGATCGGCAATCTGAAACAACGGATCGGCAGGTTGTACTACTTGACCCACAATTACGTTACGTGCAATCACGTAGCCTTCCCGGGTTGATTTGATATCCAGCCACGGCAGAACTTTGCTTTTTTGCTTGAGTTCTTTAAATTCCGCTTCTCCCATGCCAAACGACCTGAGCAGGTCTGCCGCCGCACCGAGCTCAGCTTGTGCGATTTCAAGCTCGGATTGCCGCCGCTCGACTTCGGCCAACGGTATTGCATCGGCTGCGAGTAGATGGCGCGCACGCTCGAGTGATTTGGTCGTGACGACCGCCCGAGATAAGGCGCGTAAATAAGCCAATTGGGCGTTGGCTAAATCCGGGCTGGTGATACGCGCTAATTTCTGCCCCGGTTTAACGTAGTCGCCCAAAATGACGAACATTTCGATGATTCGTCCTGTGACATAAGAACCGATTTGCGCGGTTCTTTCCTCGTCGACCTGAATCCGGCCTGGGACTTGAATTTTGTCCGCGAGATCGATCACGTGCGGCTGGCCGATTTCCAAGCGATGCAATATTTCCGGCCGGGCGGTAATGCTGTTGAAATCCCGTTCTTCAGCCGATTCTTGTTGATCTTTTCCGGCGGCTTTGTTGGATTCGCTTTTGTCGCATCCGGCCAGTAATAAGGCGGCAACAGCCGTGAGGCCGATGAAAATTAACTTGAAATTCATTCTGGGATTAACTCCTTGGGATAATGGGCGCGCAGGCGGTCGATTTCGGCGGCTGCGGACTGCAATTCAAAACGTGCCAGCATGGAATCGCTTATGATTCCGCGGAAAATACGTTGCGAATCCAAAAATTCGATTAAACCGCGCTCACCGAATCGATAGGCGGTTTGCGCGACTTGTACTACGTTTTCCGCTTCCTTGATCAAACCGCCTTCAAACAAATCCACGCGCCGTTGTGCAATTTGCAGCGCTTGCCAGGCGGCTTCGAACAATTGACTGATTTCATAGCGGCGATACTCGAGTGTTTCCCGGATGCGTGCGGAATCGTGTATGGCGGTGTCGATTTCACCGCGACGACGATACCAAATCGGGATACGAACGCTCGCGCCGGCGATATTGGAGGTAAATTGCGCATCCTGATAATTGGTGTACAACACACTGATCTGCGGCAATACCGAAGCTTTTTCCTGGCTGATTCGATGGCTGGCGCGGTCCTGTTCGGCTTGCAGGCGTACTACGTCCGGATTGACTTTGGGCACTTGTTCGCGCAGTTCTTCCAGCGGCGGCAACTGAATCGGGTCTTTCAATGAGCCAATAATCTCAAAATCGATTGGGATCGCTCCTGCTGTCAATTGCAGCAGCATTACCCGCGCGCGTTGTGCCGTCAGATGCGCCGCTTGCGCGCGATTGGCCGCGCTTTGCAATTCGGTTTCCGCGCGGATCAATTCAAATCGGGCGACTTCGCCTCTTTCGACATTGGCGGCGATACGGTTGCGCAAATTTTCCAATAAATCGTAAATGCTTTGCTCTATGGTCGCCTGTTCTAGGCGCAGCAACAATTCATAAGCACGTACACGTAGCTGTGCCGCCAAATCGGCACGCACTTGATCGAAACTGGCCCGGCTTGCATCCACGACGGCTTCCGATGCATTGATACGGGCGCTGCGCATGAAAGGATTTTCAATCGGCTGATTGACCGTGACCGCGCGCTGCATTGAAGTAGGGCCGGTAACCGCCAATGAATAGCGATTGCTGTCCGGGCCTGCGGTAACGGTTACTTCCGGATTGAGAAATGCGGATGCCGCCACTACGCCAGCTTTCGCCATATTGACTTGCGAACGGGCGGCTTGGACGAGACCGTTTGCTTCTAATCCGATACGCTGTATTTCTTCGATGGTAAGCTTGGCTGATGACTGCGCTAAAACGGGGAGCGGCGAAATGAATAGGAAGACACTTAGCAACAAATAACGCGGCGGGTAAATCTGCATAAAATCCTTTACATTATCGAAAAACATTCAAATTCATCATACTTGCTTCACAAATTTTTCACATAAAATGAAGCGGCAATCTTATATGAAATTTATGGTCCAGTAACATTAATATTAAGCATAATAGGGTCTTTAATCGTTGCTTTATATTAATCGATGAATGGCGCGGAATTTAAGCAAAAAATTCCTGAACGATAGCTGAACGGAAACAAGAAACGGATGAATTTGCTATCGAAAACGACTCCCGATGGGTGAAGTGATTATGCAGGAAATGAAAATAAAAAACATACCGCCATCCTGGCATGACATCCGTGTTGATACGGCGTTGCAGGCAATGGAGACAACACCTGAAGGTCTGAATCCGCTTGAAGCCGAGGCACGGCTGAAAATCCATGGCCCCAACCGACTGCCGGAACCGCCGAAACGTAGCTCCATCGGGCGGTTCTTGCTTCAGTTTCATAATATTCTGATTTATGTGCTGCTTGGCTCTGCGGTCATTACAGCAATTCTGGATCATTGGGTAGATACTGTCGTCATTCTGGCGGTGGTACTGGCCAACGCTCTCATCGGTTTCATTCAGGAAGGCAAAGCGGAAAAAGCGATGAATGCCATCCGCCAAATGCTGGCGCCCCAGGCTTCCGTGCTGCGCGGCGGGAAGCGCTATAGCATCCAGGGAGAAAAACTCGTACCCGGAGATATTGTGCTGCTCGAAGCGGGCGATAAAGTTCCCGCAGACTTGCGGCTGCTGAAAACACATGGTTTGCAGATTCAAGAGGCGATTCTTACCGGCGAATCCGTGCCGGTACAAAAACAAATCGAAACGGTAGCTGCCGCTGCGCCCGTGGGGGACCGTTCCTGTATGGCATTTTCCGGCACGCTGGTTACGTCCGGTCAAGGTAAAGGCGTGGTGGTGGCGACAGGCGCTTCCACCGAAATCGGCCGCATCAGCGGGTTGCTAGCGGAAGTTGAGACGCTGACCACGCCGTTGGTCAGGCAAATGGGGATATTTTCCCAATGGTTGACTATCTTCATTTTGCTTGTTGCGGCACTGTTGCTGGTGTACGGTTATTTTGTCGGTCATCATGAATTCTCTGAGCTGTTTATGGCGGTAGTGGGACTTTCGGTCGCGGCGATTCCCGAAGGCTTGCCCGCCGTGCTAACCATCACGCTGGCGGTAGGTGTGCAGGCAATGGCGCGACGCAATGCGATTGTGCGGCGGCTGCCCGCGATTGAAACCATTGGTTCGGTATCGGTGATTTGCACCGACAAAACCGGTACGTTGACCCGCAATGAAATGATGGTTTCCACCGTACTGACACACCGGCATCTGTTTACGCTGCAAGGCGTCGGTTACGAGCCGCAGGGCTCCGTCTTGTTGGAAAATGCCGAAGTTTCTCCGTCCGAATATGCCGTGCTGGAAGAATTGGCCCGTGCCGCCGCTTTATGTAACGACGCATCCTTGCACGATCATGCCGGCGGTGTATGGACAGTGGAAGGCGATCCGATGGAAGGCGCATTGCTGGCTTTCGCCTGCAAGATGGGCATCGATATCCGCAAGGAGCAGATTGCCTGGTCACGCACCGACGCCATTCCTTTTGATGCCAAGCACCGTTTCATGGCAACGCTGAATCATGATCACGAACAGCATGCGTTTGTATTTGTCAAAGGCGCGCCGGAAAGAATTCTTGCAATGTGTGCCCGGCAAAGTGCGGGCGGGCGCACGGAACCGTTGAATAAGGATTATTGGCTGGAAAAAGCCGATAGCATCGCTGCGCTCGGTCAGCGCGTGCTGGCATTTGCCGTAAAGCCGGTGAAGCCGGAGCATGCGATTCTCGAGCATGCCGATGTCGAACATGAACTCACGCTGCTAGGCATGACCGGCATGATCGATCCGCCACGCACGGAAGCGATCGCAGCCGTGGCCGAATGTCATACGGCCGGCATTCGCGTGAAGATGATTACCGGAGATCATGCTAAAACAGCGGCAGCAATCGGTGAGAAAATCGGCTTGAGCAACCACATGACAGTATTGACCGGTGCTGACCTCGATAAAATGGACGACACCGCACTAAAAGCGGCTGTGCTGGATTGCGACATCTTCGCTCGAACCAGTCCGGAACATAAATTACGCCTTGTCATGGCACTGCAATCTCATAACATGACGGTCGCCATGACCGTCGAGGGCGTCAACGATGCGCCTGCTCGGAAGCGCGCCGATGTGGGCATCGCAATGGGAAAGAAAGGCAGCGACGCCGCCAAGGAAGCGGCGGAACTGGTACTGGCGGACGACAATTTCGCTTCCATCGTCAGTGCCGTGCGCGAAGGCCGCACGGTATACGACAACATCAAAAAGGTCATCAGTTGGACATTGCCTACCAGTGCAGGGGAGGCGATGACTATTATCGTGGCATTGCTATTCGGCATGACATTACCGGTCACGCCGATTCAGATTTTATGGATTAATCTGATTACCGCTATTACATTAGGTATTGCGCTTGCCTTCGAACCGGCCGAGGAAAACACCATGCGCCGTCCGCCGCGCCCAAGAGGGGAGCCGCTGCTAAACGGCGAACTGATATGGCACATTGTGCTGGTGTCCGTTTTGTTTCTCTGCGGTGTCTATGGCATATACACCTACGCCATCGAACGCGGCTACAGTGTTGAATTGGCCCGCACCCTTGCGGTGAACACACTGGTGGTGCTGGAAATCTTCCATTTGTTTTTTATCCGTAATATCCACAGTCCGTCGCTCACCTGGAAAACAATACGTGGCACCGGAGTGGTATGGATGATGGTTATTATCGTGATCGCCGCGCAGTTGGCGATTACCTACTTGCCGCCATTTCAGGCGGTATTTGTCACAGAAGCGGTTCCGCTTCTGGACGGTTTGCTGGTCATCGGTGTCGGCGTCGCGTTGTTTGTTATCATCGAAACCGAAAAACAGATTCGCTTGCGACTTAAGGTGATCAAACCATAATTGAAAAAGGTCGTTGAAAAAAACCATCTGCGTTACCGCTGCGGTGTTAGAAACAGGTTCAAGCTGCTTTTATTGGATAACTTGTACTGTTTCTCCTGTTTTTGCCTAGCATCGGCTTCCTTGAAAATGTTTTTCAGCGAACAAAATGGATCCTCCCTCAACGGCATCAGATGTGCCATATTGATTTGCGGGCGGCAAATAATCCTGCCTTTCATGGTAGATATTCCATTTTAGCAATCAGTTTCGCCCAAAATAGGGGACTCCAGCCAGTATCGGCGAATATCCCCGCCGCCAACGTCGCAACAGCGGTAACAAGAGGGGGGATCAGCAGGAGTCCATGAGTCTCCCAACGGCCCCGAACGTGAATGCGTTCGTGCGGCCACATATCTGGTCGATTGTTAAACCAAATCCGATACAGAATTGGCAAAAAATAGGCTGCATTGAGTAGACTTGAAACAGTCAATACCCAGCTTGTCCATGCCATTTCTGTCATCTCCGCGCCCTGACCGAGATATAGCTTGCTGACATAGCCTGCTGTCAGCGGCGCGCCCATCATGCCAAATGCTGCCACACTAAAAGCTATTGAGGTCCATGGCATGCGTTGCCCAGTTCCATCCATCTCACTTATCTTATGGATACCCAGCGTTTCGGCATAATTGCCGGCACAGAAAAACAGTGTGATTTTCATGATGCCTTGATGGACCAAGTGTACGATACCGCCAACAGTGCCCGCTGGGCCAAACAAAGCCACTCCCAGGATAATATATGACACCTGGCTGACAGTGGAATAAGCCAGACGCCGCTTGAGGTCATCCTGCCAAAATGCGCGCAGCGACCCCCAGATGATGGTAATCGCAGCCGCCACGGCCAGTGGCATAAGCAAATTCAGAGTTTGGGCGAATTCTATTCCGTAAACTTCATATACGATCCGTATGATGCCAAAGGCGCCTGCTTTTACGACCGCCACCGCATGAAGCAGCGCGGACACCGGCGCTGGTGCTATCATCGCTTGTGGTAACCAGCCATGCAAAGGCACCAGCGCAGCTTTCACCCCCAATCCGGCAATGAGCAGCAGGAAAATCATCTGCAATTGTGACGTGTATTCCGATCCCAATGTGGCCGTCACACCGCCATGGGTAAATTCCACCTGTCCCAGCAAACCATACAACCAGACGATACCGGTTAGGAATGCCGCGCCGCCGGCAAGTGTATAAACCAGATAAATATTGCCGGCACGTATGGCTGCTTCCGTACCGCGATGCACAACCAGGGGATAAGTCGATAACGTCAGCAATTCATAAAAAACGAAAAAGGTAAACAAATTACCCGCCATCGCTACGCCCACGGTAGCGGTAACGCAAAAACTGAAGAAGCCGAAGAAGCGGCTGCGGTGTGGCGAACCTTCCAGATAACCGACCGCGTAAAGGGTCGTCAAAAACCACAGCGCCGCTGATAGCGTAACAAAGAGCAAAGCCAATGCATCCGCCTTGAATACCAGTTCCAGGCCAGGCAACACATTGTAACGGAAGACATAGCTTTGATCGTGCTGAACACCCCGCAGCATGTAACCAATCAGCAGCAGCTTCAGTACGGCTCCTGTCAGATTCAATATTGTGCGCAGACGGATGCGTGACTCCGGCAGAAAGAAAATAATTATTCCCGGAACCAGGGAACTGGCCAGCACCAGCAACGGTAAACTCCCGTTAAAACTCACCCGGCCCCCAGTAAATGCAACACCTCTACAGACCGGAAGCCCAACAGCAGGCTGGTTAGCGCAAGCAGAAAAGCCGGCCATTCCAACATCCGTATTACCGGTTTGAATTTTATCCCCGCTATCGGCGGCAAAAAAGCCTGGCGCAGCACCTTGAACACATACGCCGCACTCAACAATCCACCCAGAATCATCACCACTACCCAGCCCCACTGATCGCCGCTCACTGCGCTGTCAATCAGCAGCCACTTGGCGATAAAACCCCCTGAAGGAGGGAGTCCCATCAGCGTTATCCCGGCCAGAGCAAAAGTAAACAAAGTCAGCGGCAAGTGGCTGGACATCCCGCTTAATAATGCAATGTCGTCCTTGCCCGCAGACAGTACCATCACTCCGGCGGCGGCAAACATGGCCGCTTTGGCCAAAGCATGCGCCACAAGCTGCATCACACCGCCTTGCAGGGCACTCTCGGCGGCTCCCGGAATAACGGGTGTCATCAGGGGGAACAATAAGAAGAGATAGCCAATCTGGGCTACAGTGGAGTAAGCCACCAGCATCTTTAATCGCGTCTGTATGAACGCCAGGATTGAACCCCACAGGATGGCAGCGGCACCCAATCCCCCCAGCAATTGGGCTGCCTGCGTAGTCACTAGCGGCGCAAACAGATCGAGCCACAGGCGCAGGATAAGATAGAACGAAGCTTTAATGACCAAGGCTGAGAGCAGTGCCGATACCGGTGCCGGCGCGCCGCCATGAGCTGGCGGCAGCCAGAAGTGAAATGGAAACAGAGCCGTCTTGAGTAACAATCCTGCCAGCATCAGCATTGCCGCCAAACATGCCGCAGCGGAAATATCAGTAGTTGCCAGTAGCGGCTCCAGCACGGCCAGCGACACGTTGCCATAGGTTCCATACAGCAATGCAACACCCATTAAATAAGCACCTGAACCCAGCAGCGTAACCAGCAGATAGCGTATGGCCGCCGCAACCGGTCCTGCGCTACCTGCGGCCGCCACCAGCCCTACCGCCGCCAGACCCAATAATTCCAGAGTAACGTAAATATTGAAAATATCGGAAGACATGAACAGTGCATTCATGGCCGCCAATAAAAAACAAGTCAGCGGCCAGAAATAACCGGCACCCTCGGCCTGGCTGGAAAAATAAGCGCGCGCGTAAACAACCAGCGGCAATGCCACCACGTGCGTGAGTAACAGCATGACACCGGTCAGGCCATCCACATACAGGTCAACACCCAGGGGAGCGCCCCAACCTCCCACTGCATAATGCCTGGCTCCTTCCATGACAATCTGCCTTGCCAGCATTATCGTCAATACCAGTTGAATTATCAGACCTGCGAGTACTAAACGCCCGCCCCGCCCCACTCCTGTCAGGAAAGCCAGACAACCGCAAATCAGGGGCAGCAGAATCAGCCATGGGATGGGATCAAACATCCAGTTCTCCCCCGGTATTCTTTTCCTTCGTTACTTGCTTTTCCAGCATCTGCCCGGACCTTCCGACTCTTCCGGGAACTGTATCTTGCCGGTAAGATGCAATAAACGCCGCACCAGAGCCAAAGCCAATGCCGTAGCCGCAACGGCCACCACGATGCCGGTAAGCACCATGGCCTGGGGTACCGGATCCGGCGTACCATCACGCTGACCTAAACCCACCAGCACCAGAAACACGCCGCTACCCATGATATTGAAAGCCAATATTTTTCGTAGCAAATGGGGCAGCAGAATCAATCCGGTCACACCGGAAACAAACAGTGCGGCGCCTGCACAGGCATAAATGAGCGCGCCGCTCATTTTTCCACCTCATCATCAATCGCATCGCCGGACAAAAACAGAAATAAACCCGTCAGAATGAGACCGAGCGACAGGGTGAGTCCCGTTTCAACAAGCAATATCAACATTCCTGCCGATGCGGGCGGATATTGCAACAACAAACCCGGCGATGCAACCGCCATTACCGCTGCGGCGATTAACAAAAAAACCAGCAAACCGGATACCAATCCTGCGCGTAGATTCCACGCCGGTTGTATCCAAGAAGGCAGTAAACCGGACAGGTTCAGCAATACTCCGGCTGCCGCCAAAACGGCACCGGCCTGAAATGCGCCTCCCGGTTGATGTCCTCCCGCCCATAACGAATACCCCGCCACCAGAACCATTAACGGCACAAGCACCCGTGCCAGCCACAACAAGACCTGCAAGCGGGGTTGGGCGAGGTGGAATCCGGCAGGTAGGTTTTGCCGCTTTCGCTCTCCCATTTGAGCCAGCACGCCCAGCAAAGCCAGCAGCAAAACCATCACCTCCAGCAACGTATCGTAACCGCGAAAATTGAGTAACACCGCCGTCACCGGATGCGTCACACCGCTGGCATCGATCTGCATCAGAATTTCTTCGGACAAACGAACGCGCGCCGGGGACGGTGATTCCAGAATGACTCCGATCAGCGTCAAACCAAGCGCAGCGGATAAAACGATAACCAGCACATTGAACAAATTTCTCATGAAAACGATTCCCGCCGCTTCTTGCGCAAATACCCCACAGTATCCAGCAGCAGCGCCCCGGTAAGACCGGCACCGATAGCAGCTTCCGCCAAAGCGATATCCGGCGCATGGAGCCGCGCCCAAACCAATGCCATGAGCAAACCAAAAACGATGAATAGCACCACCGCATGAAATAAATCTGGAGTCATCAGTGATCGCAACGCACTCCACAGTAAGGCAATCACCAATAACAGATCCAGAATCAGACCGCTCATATTTTGTGCTCCTTCGCTCTCCAGGGTGCAACTCCTCTGTGCAACGCCCGCCTGGCGATCAGGAAACTCACTGCGGAACTCGCCGCCAAGGCCAGCAACCAGATCAGAATAATCTTCAGGGCAACCGTCAGTCCGGGTGCCTGGAACAACAAGCCGAGAATGGTAAAACCCAACCCCAGGTTATCCACTTTGGCCAAGGCATGCAATCGGGTATAGACATCAGGAAAGCGCAACAATCCTATCGTACCCGCCATGAAAAAAGCAGCTCCAGTCACCAAAAAAATGATGCTGAGCAACTCAGGAATAGCCATCTTTTTCCTCTTCCCGCCGCCAGGCGCGCTGGGCAAATACCGCACCGGCGATAGCAGCAAGCAGAGCAAATACCAGAGCGACATCTATTAATGCCAATGTATCTTCCGCATGCGCCAGCAGCAGCAAAATCGCTACGCCAGTGGTGCCGAACAGCAAGGCCGCCAGTAGCCGGTCAGCATCGGTGGGGCCGCGCGCTACCCGCAGCAGGGCAATCAATAAATTAACCAGCAGAAACACAGCCAGCAACAGATTGAAATCGTTCATGATTACTCCAGTTCCACGCACAGCATGTGCGCAATCTGTTTCTCAATATCCCGCACCTGCGCCTCAATGGGTTGCCGTTCATCCAATACATGCAGATATAAACTGTTTGCAGTCAGATCAACGCTCAATGTACCCGGCTGCAGATTTAACGCATTGACCAATATCACTCGTCCCAGGCCTTCCGGCAAACGTAGAGAGATTATCTGTATATTGGGGCGGAGACCGGGGTCAAGGCGAACAGCCATCAAAGCTACCTGGATGCCGCCCTTCAAAGACCGGCTCAGGAAATAGATCAAGAAAATGAATAAACCTGCGAAGGAAAACCGGAAAAGGCCCGGCGGTAGCAAAATCAGACTGACAATCAGTGCTGAAGCAATGCTGATTAGGCCAACGTCCCAGCTATTCGTTCTGCCCTGCGTCAGTATCCACCATGTAACGATTAATAGCACAATTCGCCAAAGGACAGTCCGCAAGATCATATTCTTGTCTCATATTTATTGAACAGCTTGGACAAATTGGCAAAATACCGCCTAGTCGACATAGGGATGTCACCGGATGCCTTTAAAAAAAATGACCATTTCATGACTCCGCTTGATCATGGCTTTATTGGCCGATTGCCATTATCGGCACTGACGCAATATACCCACTTTGGAAGAATATGGAATTGACAATCCTACTTACAGCAAATTACTGACCTCGCACGACCATGGTATCGCATTCTAGGAGGTGCAATAGATTCTCGGCCGTACTTCCGAGCATGGTTTTAAGAAATCCACTGCGGCCATGCGTACCGAGTACTACAAGATCGATATCGTCGTGTCGCACATAATCGCACAGCAGCACTTCCGGATGACCTCTGTCAATTACACGGTGAAGACTTTGCTCAACTGATGGTTCAAGTGCCATTTCGGCAAGAAAGCTATTGCATTGGTCGTTGGCGATGGTGCTCCATGCATCATTCGCCAGGGCATCTCCTCCTAAACCAGCCCCTTCATATGCATGGAACAAGGTTAGATGTGCATCACCAAACCAACGTATTGCAGTCTCCAGAGCCGGCTGTGATGCTGGCGAAAAATCTGTTGCCACAACTACGTGCCGATATGGACCTCGTACCCGGCGGCGCACGATTAATAATGGAACCGACAATTCTTGTAGCAATTTATCAAGAGTGCTGCCCAATTGAATACGGGCGAGAGATTCATCGCGTCCCATACCAGTGATTACTAAATCGCTATTTTCTCGGCGTGCGGCCTCAAGCACGATTTCGTGCGGTACACCTTCGGTCACGTATACCTCAGCGTCAATCTTATCGGACGCTAAATCCATACTCAATCGACGTGTCGCAACTGTCCGATAATCTTCTGGACGCCGCCATGAAGGTAGCTCCTGCGTCATCTTCGCATAGCGAACAGCATGGACAGGATCAATTGCATGTACCACAAGTAATTTAGCCTTCCAAGCTTGGGCCAATTGCGCTGCACGGTACGATGCACGATCGCATCGACTGCTTAGATCAGAGGCAAGTAGCAGGTTATGAGCATCAGAATCTTCTATCATAAAGACATCTCCTATCAAAAATAGTCAGCGCACGGTGCAAATAAATACTTCCACTCCAACAGGTGAGACATTAGGTATGTTGGGATTAGAATAGGATTAATTGTCTATTTTTATTTTTTTATATCCTTCCATTTTATACTAACCATGTTTAACCGGCTGGGGCAAATTTAGATTGCATGCGCTTCTACAAATGGGCCAGCTTTTTGCTGTCGTTGATACCTTGAAACAAAATAGGATCATATCTTTCAGTTTTACGCTAATGATAGCTTTTGCCCATTTTGTTGTATCTCAGGACACACAAGCTGACGAAGGTGGAGCAAGCTTTTGGCTGCCAGGACAGTTCGGCAGTTTCGCCGCCAGCCCGGCCAAGCCCGGATGGTCTTTTTCACTGGCTTCCTATCACGCTTCTTCAAGTACAAGCGCGGGAAAGAATTTCGAGATTGGTGGCAGAATCGAAACAGGGGTTAATGCTCGCGCGAATGTGCTATTTGCTACACCGACATACACTTTTAACGATACCGTGCTTGGAGGACAGGCGGCAATCGGCGTAACCGGAACATTTGGGCATATGAATAGCTCAGCCGATGCCACACTGGTTGGGCCAGGCGGCGCTATATTGTCGCGCAATGACCGTGATTCGATCATTGGAGTAGGCGATATTTTTCCTTCGGGATCGCTACGCTGGCAGAATGGTAATCACAATATCAAGACCTATACAATGCTGGGAGTCCCAACCGGAGACTATCGGGTTGGGCATCTCGCAAACCTGGGCATTAACCATTGGTCAGTGGATGTTGGCGGCGGTTACACCTACTACAATATGCAAAGTGGTCGAGAATTTTCAATCGTCGCAGGCTTCACTCACAACTTCGAAAACCCTAGCACAAAATATCGCAACGGCAATAACCTACACTTTGATTGGAGTGCTTCGCAGTTCTTATCAAAGCACTGGCATACCGGATTGGTCGGTTACTTTTATCACCAAATTACCGGTGACAGTGGATCGGGAGCGCTTCTTGGCAACTTCAGATCGAGTATTGGTGGGATTGGTCCCCAAGTGGGCTATCAGCTCAAGATAGGCAAGCGGGAGTATTATTTGAATCTTAGAGGGTATAAAGAATTCGGCACCAAGAATCGTCCGGAAGGTTGGAATGCCTGGGTTACATTAACAATGCCGATTTAATCAGGCATTCCATAAATAATCATTGAGGATAGCTTACAGAATGAATCAACGGCAGATTATTTTTATTCCCGGGAAGAATCCGAAACCGCCAGCCGATCAACATAAAAAGTTGCTATGGCGCACTCTTCTGGAGGGTGTTCGCCGTGCCGAACCGGAAGTCGCAATCGATCTTAATGCGTATTCGGATTACTTTCAATTGATTGCTTGGAATTATATTTATTATCAAGAGAATAAAGATATTGGCAGCGAACTTGAATGGGTTGATGTTTTAATCCATCAACATGGTCCAACTGAAGCGGATATTCAAGAAGCGGATGCCTGGCATCGCAAACTGGACCGCCTTCTGTATACCATTGTGGATCATGCTCCTTGTTTGCTGTATTTAACATCC
>SXGU01097375.1_pt1 | contig 22875 bp, 25 predicted proteins | sample 3174531 | NCBI WGS metagenome assembly SXGU01 (sample SAMN11356863, study PRJNA531348) | freshwater metagenome | isolation source: freshwater sample F1-140 | place: China: Fuxian Lake, Yuxi | collected 2017-12-25
CAAAAATAAAACATCGGCGGTCACGGGACCGCCGATGAAGTATTCAAACCGTAAAAAACTAGACTATCTCATCAGGCTCGTCGACGTCGTGTCGCGAGACCAGCGAGACCGAGGAGCGCGATTGCGCCAGGGGCCGGGATGCCGGCGCCCGCCGTGATCGAGGCGTTAGCGACGCTCTCCCACCCGTAGTCGACGACCTTGCGGGTCGCGCCGACGCCGGCCGCGCCCTGCGGGCCCATCGCGAAGCGCATCCAGCCGTAGTGGACGGTGCCCGCGGCCGACACGAAGCGGAACCCGATCATGTTGACCGCGTTGTACTGCCAACCAGCGGCCACGTTGCCGTACACGTTGCTGGTGCCGGTGTTCCACGAGCCCGACGCGCCGATCACGGTGCCCGCGGCGAGGTTGCCGGCCGGGCCGGTGGTCTGGCCGGGCTGACGCAACTGGCCGCCGCCGGTCGAGTTGAAGAAGTTCATCCCGCCCGAGGTCGAGTAGGGGTTCACGTCCCAGCCCGGAACGCCGGATCCTGGGCCGTTGCTCAGTTGGTTGGTCTGGACATTGATATAGCAACCGTCGATGTCGACGGCGCAAACGAAGTTCACAAGGCCGCTGTAGACCACGGCGGCGTTTGATGTCATTGCGACAGATGCTGTAGCGACAGCAGCGAGCGCAAAATGCTTGTTCATACGATTTGAAATACTCATTTGATTCTCCACAAGAAAAGGGACAGAACTAGGAGCATCAAAGTTGCCATTTTAGGGGATGGCATCCGTGATGGTGTTAGGAATTACTACCAAACACTACTTGAACATAGCACTATCTTTGCCAAATGCAAATTTTGTCATACAAATTTTAATAATTTTTGTTTGGCAAAATATTCCAACCAGCAGATCAACGAGCAAACCATATCAACTCAAAATCGCAATTAAACGCAAAAGGGAGCATTGCGAGTCATTTTTTCAAAAGTCTATTTTATGTTATAGGACTAATCTAAAGGCCTTACATACAAAAAAATGTCTTACAAGCCATTCAACGAGCCCGCGGAGGAATCGCAGAACCGTTTGGAGGCATCTGTCCATTCAATACAGATTCGATATGGATTGAGGGTTCGAACCACGATGGGTCGATCTCTCCACTGTTGGATTGGTCCTGAGGTGCGGATTCGCGCTTTGGATTTCCGATTGGATTGTCGGTCAAATCAAGGAAAATTCTCTTTTTTGTGGGTATTCCTGCCATACCTGTCGAAGCCGGTTTGCCTGGAAGTGGGCGTTTGCCTTGCACAACTGGTCCTATTTCTCCAACGCCAGCGCCTCTTGCTTCAACTGCAAGGGAATTTGTAAATGGCATTGCGATTTCCGTCCATTCCCATTCAGCCTTCAGAACATTGAAATTTTGGGCATCAGCCACGATTTTGACACTCTTTGGTCCTCGCATTTTCGGAAAACTGGAGTCTCTCTGCGCGGTGACGATCGTGACGGGTTGGCTATTCGTGGCATCATTGATTGCCGAAGGTTCGAAGGTGATCACATATCCACGATCGAGTCGATCAAGCATTGATTCGAGCGTGAGAGGTTCGATCTCATCGTCGGACTGAGCCCATCCCGACTCGATCATCAAGATCATTGGCGTGCGAAGTTCGCGCAGAGACGCGGCAGTGCGAATCGTGCCAGTTGGTTCGATCGCCCAATAGGTGGTTCCATCAAACCCGAAGACGCCCTTTGTGCGGGGCGACCGCCGAGTCGGTAAATCACGACGACCCGATCCATCTCTTCGATCCAACGCTTCCATAGTTGTTTGAGAAGGCATCATTCCAAAGATGCTCAAGGTCCAGCGACCGCCACTGCCCAAGACAAGTTCGCCAGTACGAGTCTGCCTTTGAGGTCTTTGAGCGCTCGGCAATCGCTCGTCAATTGTTGCCGAATTGATGGCAGCAGGTTCAAATTCCATTCGCACGGAATATGTGCGTCCACCTTGCCGTGCAGAACTTCGGATCGATTCCAGTGCGGCGTATGCCTTGGAGTCCGACGAAGTTGGAACAAACAAAACCGCCAACGCAATCGCCGCAGCAATGCCGACGGATCCGCCAATCCAAGCTATGCGTTTACGGAAGTCGAGCCGAAAACGCTTGTTTTCTAGGCGAATTGAGGATATTGCTCGGTCGACTCTTTCCTGAACACGCGCCTCTTCGCCAGGCAGAAGCGTCGCGAGCAAACCGTGCACGGTCATACCGTCAGCGCAATCGCATTGGTCAGATGCACCACCGGTTGGATTGGAAATCGCAGAATCGTCTCTGGCGTATGGATCGAAGTCGAAAGGTTCGTTCATTGTGAAAGTCCTGTTGCAGGGGCGAAAATTGATTTGGTTCTGAGGCACTCGACCAACACAAGTCGAGCGCGATAAAGACGCTTTCTGAAAGTCTCTTCGGTGGTTCCTAGCGCCTTTGCTGCGGCCGCCGAATCAAGCCCACGGACATAGATAAGATCGACCGCTTCGTGCGCGTCTGCTTTCAATCGAGAGATGCAATCGTGCAATTCCGAGATCCGCTGCGAAAATGAGTCGCCAGCAGATTGGTCAACTTTGTCAAATTGAAGATCAATCCGCTGCTGCAGAAGTTCGGTGAGATGCGCGCGATATCTGCGATTCTTGCGAGCAGAACTGAGAATGTGATTGCGCGCGATGCCACGAAGCCACGGTCCAAACGGACGGCTTCGATCAAATTCGTCAATGCGCTTCCACGCAGTGATGATCGTTTCTTGGAAGACATCATCCACGGTCGATCTTTCGAATGCGAACGTATGAATGAAAGCGTTGAGCATTTCAGCGTGTTGTCGGACGAGGATGTCGAAGAGGCCTTCTGCGCGCATTGGGTGATTGAGAGTCCTTCAACCCGATCCTTATGGAAATCAAAGATGGGGGATTTTATTTACTTCGCCCTCTGGCGGCGTATCGGGACAGTTTTCGATCTAGAATCCCATTTCGGCACAGCCGACCACCGCCATGCCGATCTTCGCCCTCAAGATGCTCTTTGGAGATTCAGCCCGTTTTTATGGGATGTTGCTTGGGTTGGCGTTTTCCACTTTGCTGATCTCGCAACAAGCGTCGATCTTCGTGGGACTGATGTCGAGGACATTCGGCTTCGTGACTGACACGCCGCAGCCTGATCTTTGGATCGTCGATCCAGCGCAACGCTTTCTGGATGACAATAAACCGCTCAGATCTACCGCAGTTCAGAGGGTGCGATCCATCGAGGGGATTGAATGGGCGGTTCCTCTTTTCAAGGGATTGTTGGTTGTCAATTTGCCAGATGGCAAACGACAGATGTCGCAAGTTATTGGCATTGATGATGCAAGCTTGATCGCAGGTCCGCCGTTTATGGTCGATGGTGTGTTGACGGATTTGCGCAAACCCGACGCGATCATCGTGGACGAAAGAGCAACTCGGCGAGAGTTCAAGATGCTCAATCCACCCGAAGGTGGAGAGCCTCGGCCACTGCGCGTTGGCGATACTTTGGAATTGAACGATCGACGGGCGGAAGTCGTCGGCATTTGCAAGGCGACGCAAACATTCCAGAGTCAGCCGGTGATCTATACGACATATAGCCGTGCGACTCAGTATGCGCCGATGGAAAGAAGAATGGTGACAATGGTTTTGGCGGGACTTGCGCCAGGAGTGGACAAAGCGCAGATCATCAAATCAATCGCAGAGCGGACGGGATTGTCTGCCTTCAACGGAGAAGAGTTCGCAGACAAGACAGTTGGATATTGGATGCGCGAGACTGGTATCCCGATCAATTTCGGAACGGCGATCGTCTTGGGATTCTTCGTCGGAGTCGCCGTGGCGGGGCAGATGTTTTACAACTTTGTGCTGGACAATCTGAAATACTTTGGAGCGATGAAGGCGATGGGCGCGTCGCGCAAGACACTTCTTGGCATGGTTTTCTTGCAAGCTTCGACGATCGCTGTATTGGGATTTGGTTTGGGAATCGGAATGACCAGCGCATTTGGATTGAGTGTTCCTGGCGAGCGACTTGCGTTTCGAATGACTTGGCACATTCCGCTGATCGCAGCTGGCTCAGTGATCGTGATTTGCTCCGCAAGCGCAGCGCTGGGAATGTGGCGTGTGCTGCGACTTGATCCTGCAGATGTTTTCAAAGGTTGATTGAAAAAGGTGAAACGAAAATGACGCCTAGTAACAACCAAGAAATTGCAGTACGCGCTTCAGGCGTGGAGAAGGTCTATGTCTCGGGAGATACGAATGTTGTTGCGTTGCGTGGTGCCGATTTGGAAGTGCATTGTGGGGAAGTGGTGATACTTGCGGGACCATCGGGTTGTGGCAAGACATCATTCATCTCGATCATCGCTGGATTGCTTGCGCGTGATGGTGGAAACTTGGAAGTGATGGGGGAAGATCCGCAGGCGCTTTCGACCGAAGCGCGCACTGCGTGGAGATTGCGCTCTGTGGGCTTCGTCTTTCAGCAGTTCAACTTGATTCCAACGCTTTCGATCGCGGAGAATGCGGCGATACCGCTGATCTTGCAAGGGATGGATCGACGCACCGCGTGCGTGAAGGCGAAAGAACTTCTGGATCAGGTTGGTCTTGGTGGACGCGATAGATCCAGCCCCATTCGACTCTCAGGAGGTCAGCAACAACGCGTGGCAATCGCGCGCGCGTTGGTCAACAGCCCAAAGATTATTGTCTGCGACGAACCGACAAGCGCGCTTGATGGCGCAACTGGTTTGCGCGTGATGGAACTGATCGCGCAAGTCGGACGGATGCCTGGACGCGCTGTTATTGTTGTTTCGCATGATGATCGTATTTATCACCTCGCCGACCGAATCATTCATATGGATGATGGAAGAATTGATCGAATCGAAACGCCAGCTTCATTGAGGAATGCCCATGCTTAAAACCACTTCAGCTTCTCGCAAATTCCCGCCAATTCGTTATGTCGTGATTCCGGTGATCGCAATCGTCGGGATTGGGTTGGTGGTCGTGACTGTTTTCAAGCAAGAGCCAAGAGTTCCAGTTGCGGCGATCATTATCGCACCACCGAAGAGTCCGTTTGATTTACGGATCGCAGGCATCGGAACGGTCCTGCCATCTTCGGATGTGGTCAGCGTCGGTACAGCAATCGCTGGAGTTGTGATGGAAGTTGCGGTGACAGAAGGACAGCAAGTGAAAGTGGGGGATCTTCTTTTTCGAATTGACGGGAGACAGACGCAAGCTGATTTGGCAGTTGCAAATGCAAGGCTGGCTGTTGCGCAGGGGAAATTTTCTGGCGTGAAGGTATTGCCACGCGCAACAACTTTGCGCGAGGCGCAGGCAGTGGTCGCGTCGGCAAAGGCGCAATTGGTTGATGCGCAAGGACGCTTGAAACGCTTGGCTGATTTGGGCTTGGAAGCGGCAACAAGTCGCAACGAGCAGCCTCGATTGGAATATGAATTGGCGGCGGCGCAAGCGGGATTTGATCGCGCGCAGGCGCAGTTGGAAGAAGTCCAGCAAGGCGCGTGGGCGGAAGATATGGATGTTGCCAAGGCCGAGGTTCTTGTCGCGCAAGCAGAAGTGGCGCGACTTCAAGTGCAATTTGAACGCGAGTCTGTTCGTGCGCCAATCGAAGGGACTGTGCTCTATGTTGATATTGATCTTGGCGAACATGTTGTTCCAGGATCTGTTCAGCAGATGGTTGCGCTGGGAAAGCTTGACCCACTGCATATACGGGTGCAGATTGACGAGATGGATGCGTGGAGATTTCGTCCTGAAGCCAAGGCGATTGCGATGCCGCGCGGCGGGGCAAAGGGAGAGTTTCCGCTGCGATATCTGCGGATGATTCCGTTGATCATTCCAAAGCGTCTCCTGAGCGGAGATTCGACCGAGCGCGTCGATGTTCGCGTGATGGAAGTGGAATATGAACTGGATAATCCTTCGACAATGTCGCTCTTGCCGGGGCAGCTTGTGGATGTGTTTATAGAAGTGACAGCGGACGGGGGAAAGTGAAAAGTATTTTGAGCGATATTGCCCCGTGTTCTATTCAGTTGGTGTGGCAAACTTTCGCAGACGCGCGATAAAAAATCCTTCGAGAGGTGGAAAGATTCGCCGTGCGTTGGCGATGGACGGGTCGAGTTGTTTTTCGTTCCACTGCGTCAGCGCGGGTTGTGCGTGTGGTATGTCAAATGGGAGAGGAATGATCTCGATGCGGCCGGCATATCGTTCGAGTGCGCGCGCGAGCACGAGTTCATTTTCTTCAGGTGCGAAGGTGCAGGTGGAATAGACCAGCGTTCCTCCAGGTCGAAGGGCATCGATCGCAGAATGTAAGAGCGCTTTTTGAAGTGATGCAAGTCTGCGGACTTTTCCAAGCGTCCAGTCTTCGTTCGCCGAGGAATCGCCCAGATGAATTCTGCCTTCGCCACTGCACGGAGCATCCACAAGCACGCGGTCGAACATCGCAGGATGACCGCGCGCCCAGCGTTCGCCGTGCGCGCAAAGACATTCGGCCGTCGCGCCAAGAATGCGCAGAACTTCGCGCAGTCTGTATTGGCGAGGGCGACTCGCATCGACTGCGACAAGATGTCCATTGTTCTTCATCATCGCGGCGAGATGCGATGTTTTGCTGCCAGGCGCGGCGCAGAGATCCAGAACAGATTCGCCGGGTTGCGGATGAAGAGCCAATGAAGCGGCGATGCTTGAAAGCGATTGAATATGAAAGCAACCTTGCGCGTGCGTTGGATGCGATTGCAGTTCGCGCGGCGTGGTGGGGGTTTTGAATGCGACATCGCACCATTCGACGGCGTCAAGTTGAATGCCACTCGCACGAAGTTGATCGAGCGTTTCACAGGAAGGAGCGCGCAGAGGATTGAGCCGAATCGATGTTGGCAAAGCGGATGAATTCGCATCGAGCGCGCACAGGAGAGATTCCTTGGGAAGAATTTTCTCCCAGCGTTCAAGCAGCAGAGGTTGAATCGCGCGCTGTGACATCAAGTACGAGGCGCAAGAAGCGCGATGCGCATCGAACTCTCTTCAGCGCCATGGAAAAAGTGATCAACCCCAAGCAATTCTTCGATTTGTGCGGGATGCAGCAAGCGTTGCAGTTCGGCGCCGGAGTCTGCGATGACCGCGTCGATGTTGGTGATCGCAAGATCGTTGCCGCCGAAAAGATTTGCGATGAGTTGGTGATATCTCTCAGTTGCTTCGCGTGCATCCTCGGTGAGCGTCTCGCGCGGGCCGCTGAATTCCATTATGACTCGATTGCGGTGATCGCCAGCGAGTGCGAAGCGAATGAGCGCGACGAGTTCTTGGTGGGAGATGTAATAAGAAAGACCTTCGATGATCCAAAGCGCGGGAGCGTGTGGATTCCAACCGCTTGCGCGAAGTTCGCGCTCAGTGATCGCGATGTTGCGAAGATCGCATTCGACGCATCGAATGCGGGACGCAACGGCGGCGTCGGCGCACTGCGCAATCAGTTGTTGTTTTTGTTCGACATTTTCATAATCCAACTCCGTTGCGTGCGCATCCTCGTGCTGCGAGCACCAGTCGACCGCGAGCGGCGCAAGTCCCGCGCCGGGGATGAGTATGTTGCGCGTGATTGGCGAACCAGAAAGGTGGATCTCCTTCATCCAAGTGCGAATGAGTGTCTTGCGAAGATGAATTCGGTGTGTGGCGGCGGGAGAATCGCGACGCGCGATTTCGGCAAGCTCCTCTCCACTGGTCAGGTCGAGAGATTGAATGAGCCGTTTACCCGCGGGAGTGACCGCCATCTGTTCGCCTGCGAGCAGCATCACCATTGCTGCAGTGCGGCCAGCGCGAACAGTGAGTGGTTGATTCATTGGAGACAAGAGTACGCAGAGCAGAAAGGATTGCGGATTTATTGTTGAATGTCGTGAAACGGGAGTAGAATGCAATGATGATGCAATGCAATGTTGGGAGCAGAGTTGGTATCACGATTCTTTTCACCGCGATGATGTGCGTGATTGGATCCGTTGGATTTGCGCAAAGTCAGACACCACCCAAGCAGCCAGATCCAGTTGCACCAAAGCCCGAAGCGCCAGTTCCACCAGCGGAACCGAAGCCTGTTGTCCCTGCGCCGGTTCCAGACGAAACGACGATGAAGCTTGAGAGCGATTCATTTGTGAATGGAGCTGAGCTTCCGAAAGAGTTCACGGAAGACGGCGAAGGAAAATCTCCCGCATTGAAATGGAAAGATGCGCCAAAGGGAACGGTCAGTTTCGCAATTATGATGGATGATCCAAATGCCCGCGGATTTGTGCACTGGACGATCTGGGGAATTCCTGCGACGCAGAACATGTTGCCAGCGCATATTCCGCGCGATCTGGAATTGAAAGATCCCAAGGGAGCGTGTCAGGGTTTGACTTCTTGGGGCAGTGAGCGTCCGGGATATTGGGGATCCGCTCCGCCCAAAGGAAGTGGCGTGCATAAATACACATTCACTCTTTATGCGCTTGATGAGAATTTGACATTAGAGCCTGGCGCGAATGTGAAGAAGTTCAAGAAGGCGATTGAAGGTCATGTGTTGGCAAAGACCAAACTTGTTGGCTTGTACGAACGGAAATAATTCCAAGACTGGAAAGGTGAGAGCATGGAAGATTCTGTCAGTTATGGATTCGCGGTGATGGTTGGATTCGCATTGAGCGCCGCGTGCGGAATGAGAATTTTTGCGCCGCTGGCAATCGTGTCGATCGCGACGCACTTTGGCTGGGTTGATCCAGGAAGTGGATTCGCGTGGATCGGATCGATGCCTGCGATGGTTTGCCTCGTCTTTGCGTGTGTGATTGAAATTTTAGGAATGATGATTCCGTGGGTCGATCATTTTCTTGATGTCGCGGGAGCACCTGTGGCGGCGGTGGCTGGAACTGTGGTGATGGCATCGCAACTTGCGGGTGCGACTGGGATCGACACCAGCGCGGTGCCGCAGTGGGTGACATGGGCGCTCGCAGCGGTTGTTGGTGGAGGCGTTGCGACAGGAGTTCATGCAGCCACTGGAACATTGCGCGTTGGATCGACTGCGGTCAGCGGAGGATTATTGAATCCAGTTTTATCAATTTTCGAAACGCTTTCAAGTTTTGTTCTTGCTGGATTCGCAGTTTTGTTGCCGATTGTCGCAGTTGTCGTGTCGATCATCTTTGTCATTTCGCTTGGAGCGATTTCAATCGCTGTGCTTCAATGGCGCAAGCGGCGCGGAGACGCGAATGTGACAACCGCGGGGGCGGCATAGCGAAAGCCTGAAAATCCGAGGGGTTCGCACCAAAAAGAAATTCGGGAATGTTTTGAGAGGGAGCCTTGGCGTGCTTCTATGTTCCCCGCGCAACCAACGGATGCGTCATCCGTTTGTCGCGCGCTCGGCGCCGCGCGCAGGTTGCAAATGTTGCGTCGCAAGTGAGGAACAATGGGAAAAAATTGGAAGTCGAGTTATGGAATTCTTTGTGGTTTGATTTCGATATCCGCTTCTTGCTCGACATCGTTTGCCGCGATGACATTCGGCGGGTGGAATTTTAATGGGGCGCTAGGCACAAGTGCGCCGTCGATAGGAACAGGAACGGCGTTGACAATCGGAGGTGTGTCGGCGAATTTTTCCGCAGGCGATCCCGCGGATGATCAGGCGAAAAGTCCTGCGGAGAACAAGGGTTGGAATCTCGCAAGCTTTGCATCGCAAGGCACCGCAAGCGGCGAACGAGGCGCGGTCTTCCAATGTTCGACGGTGGGTTTCGAATCTGCGGTGGTGACATGGCACGAAAGACATTCCAATTCTGCAAGTCGCTTCGTTCAGTTTCAGTATGCGCTTGATGGATCGACATTCACCAGCGAAGGCATCGCCAATGGCGGCATCTTCGAGGCAACTCTCGGCGGCGATGTATGGCAGGCCGAGCGACGAGTGGATCTTGGTTCGATTCAGGGGGCATTGGGAAATGGAAAGTTTGCAGTTCGGATCGTCAGCATCTTCGCTCCAAACACGAGCGCATATGCCCCGACAAGTTTGACCGCAAATTATTCGCCAAGCGGCACAATTCGATTCGATTTGGTGACTTTTCAGGGGGTCGCGGTTCCTGCTCCAGCTGCACTTGCGCTTGGAATTGCTGGCGCTGCGGCGGTGGGAGTGGGGAGTCGGCGCAGAGAGTGATGTGCGAAATTGCGCACGAATGGTCTACGATGGGTGGAGTGCGGAGGACATTGCGTCCCTCGTTCCACCCACGCAGACTTTTATCACGACAGAGGATTAGAGAATGAGTAAGAGAAACAAATCTGTACGGTCACGGTTTTCACGAAGAGAGATTTCGCTGCGAATTCTTTCCTTGTGGTGCATTTCGCTGTTTGCGATCACTGCGACTGCGCTCGCGCAAAATCCACCAGCCAATCCTGTGCAAGCGGTTGGCACAATTGGAAAAGTCTCTCTTGGCATTGGAACAGTCGAGGTGCTTCCCGCGCTGAAGACCACCCTCGCCGCGCGCGGGGCTGAACAAGTCGTCGAACTCGATCGAGTTCAACAGTCGTTGGATGGTCAATTGACTGCGGCATTTGGTGCGACAGGAAAATTTGATGTCATCGCTCGCAGTGACTGGCCGCAGATTCTGCGCGAACAAGATTTCACAACTGGTGGCAATGTGAATGGAATGGATCCGCAGGCCGCAAAAAGTTTTATGCTCAAGGGAATCCGCTGGATTGCTATTCCGCAAATTGCGGACTTTCAGGATTACATCGAGACTGGTGTCTTCGAGGGACTTGGTCAGAAGTTGACACGGCGAATGGTGAAGTTGGCGGTTGTCACCAAGATTTATGACACGACAACTGGACGATTGGTTGAGAGCGTCAATTCGACATACAACGATCAGAAAATTATCAATGATCCGACGAATTCAACGGTGCAAGGCGGTCGTTTCACCGATTCGATGATCTTGGATATCGCCAGGATCGCAGGAGAGCAGGTTGCCAACGATATCGTTGATCGGCTGATGCCCGCAAAAATTCTGGCGATCACAGATCGAGTCGCGACCATCAGTCGTGGCGCAGGTGCAGGTGTTTCGACTGGGCAAGTCTGGCAAGTTTTCGCGCTCGGACAAGCGTTGACCGATCCCGATACTGGCGAATCGCTGGGCGCGGAAGAAGTTCCCGTTGGATGGATGCAGATTCAAACAGCCGATGCACGCGTATCGCGTGGCGGTCTTTGCGGCGATGACTTTGGTGTCGCAACTGGATGCATCGTGCGGAAATCAACAAAGACTGCGTGTCCAATATCGGCATCGCCTGGCGCAGTTCGTGATGCGAGTATGCCTTCGCAAGGTGTGCCTGCTGGCGCTGTGCCCGCGGCTGGCGCGGCTGGCGCAGTGCCCGCGGCTGGCGCGGCTGGCGCAGTGCCCGCGGCTGGCGCGGCTGGCACAACAACCGCACAAGCGATTCCGCAGCGATACTCGGCAGCGATCTTTGTCAAGAATCGACCAGCGGATGTCTCCGCGGAAAAAGTGATGGTCTTGGAGGACTATATCGCAGCGCAAGTCGACAAGTTTTGTTTCACAACAGTCAGCCGTGAAGACACGCTCAATGCAGTTGCTCGATTCGCAACAGCAGGCGCAAATGTCGGGACGAATGGAGATCCCGCGAAAGATCTTGATCGAATCTTGTCTGACGAAACTTCTGCGCTGCGCTTGGCTCAGCAAATGGGTGTGGATTACATTCTTATCGCCTCCATCACCGCATATATAAATGATCGTCAGCAGACAGAAGCTTATGGCGCAACAACGGATATCCGATCTGCGCAGTTGGATGTGACATATCGATTGCTCGGGCGCGTTCAAGGGCAGGTCATCACAAGTGATTCTGTCACTGCGACGGAAAAAGTTCGGCAGTCTCCAAACTTGAAACAGGAGCGAGATCTGATTGATGTGGTCATTCGCCGCTGTGCGCAGGAAATCGGCGAAAGTCTTGGCAAGCGCTGTGCGGAAGCGACCGTGACTTCTCCAAGCACACTTCCCGCAGAAGTTCCATTTCGAATTGTGTGCACAATGCAGGACATGACCATTCCTGGAGTTGTGACTGATTCGGCGACTGGCCGATATGTGGTCAGTGGAGTCAATTGGAATTTGGTACCGACCAATGCGGCGGTGGAAATTGATGGGCTTGTCGTTGGCAACTCGCCTGAAACGCTCAATGTTTTTCCAGGGCTGCACAAAGTCAGTATTACTTGCGAGGGATTTCGTCCGTGGAAGCGCACGATCAATGTGCGACCAGGTATGAACTTGACCGTTCCGTTGCAATTGACCGACGAGGGATTGATTCGTTGGCGAAGTCAGTTGGAGTTCATACAGAACTTGACCGAGAAACAACAGCTCGTCGATGCCGAAGTAGATCGCATTCGTGCGACGGCGGAATACATTCGTAATTCGCGCATGGTGTTGGACATTCAAGATTCGACAACGATCAACACGAATCAGGCGCCGACATATCTCATTCCAAACTGGTGGCCAAGCGGTTCATTTGGAAATCAGCCTGGTGGCAACGGCATTCTTCCGCAGCAACCGCAAGTCCCTGTTCCCGCAGTTCCGTAAAGGGTGATGGGAAGCAAATGCGTCAGTTCGATTTTATCGATCACGATCAGTTTCGTCGTGCTGTTGAGCGGTTGCAGCCATAACAATCGCCTCAAGGAAGTGACGGAAGCGTATAGCGCAGGAGATTTTTCCAAAGCCGCGGCGGCGATGAAGCCAGTGTGGGAGAAGTATCACGATGATGATGTTGATGCGGTGATCTTCGATCTTGAAGAGGGATCGGTCAGTCGAGCAGCGGGGGAGTTTGTGACGAGCATCACGGCATTCAACGAGGCATGGGATCGAATGTCGCCGTATTACGACTCGGCGGCAGAGACGAAGGTCACCGAAGAAGTTGCGTCTGCTTTCACGAATCAGGTTGTTCGAACATATCGGGGTACGACATATGACCGAATTATGTCGAGCACATATCAAGCACTGAACTATCTCGACACGAATCAGTCAGAGAAGGCAGGCGTCGAATTTGTTCGTGCACGAAATTGGCAAGTTGATGCGGTGCAGCGCGAGCGCAAGCGGATCGATGATGAAAACACAGCTTGGAAGTCGGAGAATTCCAATGGTTCTTCGGGATACAACCCAGACAAGACTTTGAAGAGTCCAGCGTTTCAAGCACAGATGAATGAACTCTATGGTCCGATGAGCAGATTTAAGGGATATGCGGATTATGAAGTTCCCGCGGCAACATGGATGCGTGGAGTTTTCTATTTGGCGCGCGGAGAGCCCAGCGATTTCGAACAGGCGCGTCAGTGCTTTATTCGTGTTGCGGGAATGCTCGGTGAGACCAATGGATTGCCTGCGCTTGCGGATGCGCAACTCGCAGAAAATGTGACGAACGGTAAGCCAGGTTCGCGATTGTGCTATGTGATTTTGGAAAGCGGATTGGCGCCGAGTCGCCGCGAGATACGCTTGGACATCCCAATTTTCCTCGCCGATGTTCCATATGTCGGCGCAGCATTTCCAGCGCTTGTGTATCACGAGAATGCGGTAACGAGTTTCACTGCGACTTATGGCAGCGATACCTGCGATTCAAAATTGTTGACGGATATGGATGCGGTGGTCACGCAAGATTTTCAGAACCGTCTTGGTGGAATCATCGTCGCAACGCTCGTTTCGAGCGCAACCAAAGCAGCCGCAACGTATGGAATGAAACAAGCACTCGGGGACTGGGGCACAGTCGCGGGAGTCATCTATCAAGTGGCGATGAATAATGCAGATTTGCGCACATGGACAACCCTGCCGAAAGCGTTCTATTACGGACGCCTTGTGCTTCCCGAGGCTTCGAAGGAGGGCACAATTGGAGAAGTGACTATCACCCTATCTGACGGCAGAAAAGTGGGTCCATTTGTTCCCGGTGCCGAATCGATCTCGGTGGTCTACATTAAGTCTGTTGCGGCGGGCACTCCGCCTTTCGCTCGCATGATTGGGATACCTCAAAAATGAATTCACAACAAAAAACTTTTCGTCTTTGCATTCGCCGCCATTCGATGATGGTCGCACTTTCGCTTTGCGTATTTGCAATGTTGGGAGGTTGCAACTTGACGAATACTGTTCGGCCGAATCGCGCTGCGGATGGAGCGATCACCGGAGTTTCGCAGAGCGCGCCGAATTGGTGGCTTGAATCGAAAGCAAACGTTGTCGATTCACGAGAGAGTGTTGTCGATGGCGACACGAAGAAAGTTCAAGTTTCAATTTTTTCTTCACAGATGCAGCAGCAGCGTTTCTCTTATAAGTTTGAGTGGTTTGATAAGGACGGTATGAAAGTTGGCGGGATGGATTCTTGGCAAAGTGTGATGATTCTTCCACAGCAGACAATCGTGGTCGGCGCGACCGCTCCGAGTCCCAAGGTCTCCGATTGGATTCTGCAGATTTCGGACACCAACTATCCTTGGTATTCCAGCACGCCGTAAGCCCTATGATTTTTAGTACGTAAAATTATTTTGGAGATTGATCATGAAAAATAAAAACAGTTTGACAATTCGAAATTTCGCATTTGCCACAACATTGACAGGACTGTCGATCACAATTGGTTGCACACCGACACAATATGTTGATTCCAAAGGAACCAACCTTGTCGTCAGCATGAATAAAGTCAACATTCAGGATTTCGAGAAGGCAAGCGAAGCTCTCGTCGCAAGCATGGTCGAAAGTGGCGTGCTGTCACAGGCTCCCAACCAGCCAGTTGCACTTTCGATTTCCAGAGTGACCAACGACACCAGCGATCAATTTGATACGGATCAGTTGATGAAGAAAATTCGTATTTCGCTTTTGCAAACGGGCAAGGTTCAAGTGACACAAGCGGTCGGACTTGGCGGCAAGGTGGAAGATCCGATGGCGAAAGAGACATATGAAGCAAAGCGCTTCTTGGCTGGAGAATCACAGACGCCCGTGGATTTGCCATATTTCACCATCTCGGCGAAGATTTTGGAAAATTCAACTTCTGCTGGTAGTACCAAGCAAGTTTCGTACATCTTCCAAATGTCTTTGGCCAATACGACATCTGGCCGATTAGTGTGGGAAGGCGAAAAGACAATCACCAAGCAGGGCGAGAAGAACGCAATCGGTTTCTGACGATCGATGCCGGTGAATTTATGGATTGCTCGGTGGAATCGATGCAGGTGGAATCGATGCAGGTGGAGTTGAGCCTGGTGGAATCGAGCCAGTGCCGCTTTGTTGCCTCTGCTGTGCCTCGAGAGCCTCAGTCTTCAGCTTTTCCTGACGAAGCTGTTCCTTCAAGATCTCGTTCTGTAATTGCTGATTTGTTTGTTGGTTCGCGCCGTTCGCATTTGCGTTTGCCTGCGCATCGGCTTGCTGCTGCTTCTTGGCGTCATCACTATCGATGAGATTTCCAACAACAGCGCCACCAATTGCACCTGCTCCAGCACCGATCGCCGCTCCTTGCCATCCACCGACGAGACCTCCCACGACTGCGCCTCCACCAGCTCCGACCAATGCGCCGGACTCTGTTTTATTCGCGCAACCACTCAGCGAAAGCCCCGTGATTGCGACAATAAGTATGAGTTTGTTCATTTTATAAATTGTACACGACTATGGCGCAGAAACAGTCACGATAGTCGTTCGGATTTCGAGCGGCGTTGCATTTGGCTGGCTTCGTTTTCCCAATAGAAATGAAAGATTCTCTTTGCCAGTCCTGAGCGAAGAAAATTTGAAGACACGTGTTTCTGCGGTTCCAGTTCCAAGCCCAAGTGTTGTTTGTGTTGTCTCTCCGTTGGAAGTCAGAAAATTTGGAAGAGGATTCTGCACGCGCCAAATCAGATCGGAACCATAATCAGTCGCAAGAATCACGACAAGGCTTTGCCCAACTTTCAATTCAGTTGTCTTTGGAAAAGGCGGAGCCTCATTCTTCCCCGTTGGGTTTTTACCCGCTGAATCTTTCGCGAGTGAATTATTTGGAGTCGAAACTTTATTTATCTTTGCCGCAGTCGGTGTGGGCTCGCAGGCAATCAACAATGTTGCGCAGATGCAGGCAACAAAGAATTTTTGCATAACTTGCCGTTGGTGCATGGCGGATTTTCCAGCTTGGCAATTACGCCTTCAACGCGGCGATTGCATCTTCGATCTTCGGATGGATGGCGATCATTTTCTGAATCCCAGAGATGTGAATTGTCGCCAAAATCTCAGGGCGTGGCACATACACCGCAATTCGACCGCCACTATCGCCTGCGGCTCGGTGAGTCATCACAATTGCGCGCAAGCCAGAACTGCTTAAAAAAGTTGTATTCGCGCAGTCAAGAAGAATGCGTGGATGAGTCTTTGCAGCCTCGGAGAAAATAGATTGCGCCCCCTCGGTTGTTTGAGCATCGAGGCGACCATCGATCGAAATGACGCAGACGCCTTCGCGTACGCTTTCGCTGATTTTCAATGGTGACTCGTTTTTGGTCATAAGGACGACCGCACACTAGTCCACATTCGTCTGTGGCGCAATAGTTCGTGATGATTTAACAGCAGCAAGATCAACAAAATCACAGAAAACTGCGAGCAGAATGAGATAGTTCGCCAGTAAATGCGCGATGATTCGCAAAAAATTTCCCGACGAAATCCATGGATGTTGATCAGCTGGTCCAAGAAGTGGGCGTCCTTCGACACTCGTCGCAATCAATGCCCACACGATTCCAACAGACATCATCAAAATTCCAAGCAGACGAATCCAGCGCACTGGAATCATCTGACGGTCAAATTCATCTCTTGCAAGAGGTGTGATGACAGTCGAAGCACGGATGATGTATGGCAACTGCGCAATCACTGCTCCGATACATGCAATTTGCAGTCCCCATCCTGTTGTCAAATGCACGGTCATCAATCCAAAGCATCCAATCGCCGCCAAATTGATTGGCACGAGGAGCACGACCACAAGTCCTGCGCTGGAAGTGAGTGGTGATGCCTCCTTGACGATCCGTGCGCCGCGAAAAAGTCCTGCAAGAAGGGAATACACCGGGATGAGCAGAGATGCTCCGATGGTGAGCGCGTAATCAAGGTTCGCCATTTGTGTATCCGACTTCAGCATGATGCTTGCGGGGAACATTGAGAGAAGAAATGGAGCAGAGAGATAGACCGCCGCGCCGCAAAGCATCACGCCACGCCAACGCAAGAGTCCAGTCCATGCACATCCGCCAATTACAGTGGTCACGATTGCCATAAGAGTCGCAAGCAACGGGAGAATGATTCGAAGTTTGTGACCGAAATCGCTATAGAGAAAACCCGCATTCCATTCACCCGAATGAGTCATCAGATTGATTGCGCCCGAGACGCACAGTGCGCCAACAGCTGTCCACAATGTGCTGCGCCTCCACGCAAGCAAATCCTGTTGAGCTCGATTGGTGATGCCTTTGCGCTGCAGTATCTCGCGCTCGTTGTTTGTCGCAACGCCGCGGTGAAAATTTGGAAAGAAGGTTCTCAGCACTGCGGCGAGAGTAGCGGAATCGAATTGATGCGCGCTTGATCGTCAGCGAGTCGCATCCGGCGGTCGCGCGTCCACAACAATTCGAAATCCAAACGGAGAATTGCGAGTTCCCGCGGAAATCCCACTGCGAAAATCGCAGGCTGTTGCGGCGATTCCATCGCACCAGGCTCCGCCACGCACGACTCGTGCAATCGGTCCACTTGTTTGTGGATCAATCCATGCATCTTCGCACCACTCCCAGACATTGCCAAAGAGATCGTGAAATCCAAACTCGTTTGCTGCTTTGGTCGCGACTTGGTGGGAGATATTGTTCGCCCACGGAGTCAACCACGCGCGTTGCTCGATTGTCGCAGCGTCTAGGGAAACTGCGCCAATTTTTCCGCACGCCGCTTGCAACCACTCCGCTTCGCTGGGGAGTCGATAGCCGTGGCTGGCTGTGATTTCGGCGCGTGCGCTGATGATGCAGCCGGCGTGGTCTCGCACGATTCCATGCAACAGATATCTGGGGGGCAATCCTTCACCGCGCGAAAGTGCATTGCAGAACTCGGCGGCGTCATACCAAGAGATCGAGTCCGCTGGTCGATCAAGATTCGGATCAATCTCAGCGAAAGCGGTTGGATTTCGTTTGAGAGTCGCGGCGAATTGTCGCTGGGTGATTTCGGTTTTTCCCAAGAGAAAAGAGTCGTTTGCTTCTACAGCGAACATCTCGATGCCAGTTGCTTTCGCCGCGGAACCGTCAGAAAATTTTTCGATCGCAACTGGCGCGATAAGTTGATCCGGCGCAGGATCGATGGACGCATCATTGGCAAGTGGTATCGCGGTCAAGAGCACCGCAATTGGGGCGGATCGACGCGCCCGTGCATCGTCGTCATATTTCACGGCGAATTGAATGCGATCTCCCACTTGAAGTGTGAATGGTTTTTGCAGGGCATATCCACGGTCCAAGATGGATAAATAGCGGGGGATGTCGAGCAGCGTTGTCTTCGTGCCTGTTTCTGAAATGATCTTGATCGCAACACTTCTTGCACGCATATCGGGGCGGATAATGATGGCGACGAGATCGAGTGGCGCGCTCAACGCTTCTGTTGTGACCGAAACAATTTGATTGATGCGCTGCGCTGGTGCGCTGCGATCTGGAATGACCGCAAAGTCTTTGACGATGCGATCCGTTTCAAACGCTGGGATCGCTTGAAAAATTGCGCCCGCAGATTCTGGACGCCCTCGACCGCTTGAGAGAACTTCTGTAATGAGTGTTGCGTTTGTTGGTAATGCGAAGGCAAAACCTGCGGGAAGTTGGAACTCGCTGTCAACACCAATTGCACCTGCACTGCCGCTGATTTTGTTCTGGCGATCGCCGAGACCAAAGAATCCTGGCGCGGGATCGGACTTATCAATCGCGAGAGCTTCTGGTCCATCGCATGTCAACAGGTTGTATCGCACAGCAAGTGTTGGTGAATCGCGAATGACTTTCCATCCTCGAATGAAAAATGGTTTCGCATTTTCAATTGCAGTGGCGAACGAGCGTAACGACTCTTGGTCTTCAGGATTTGGAATCCAATCGCGTGCGACATCAAGTGAAGCTGATGGAGACAGCGTGACTTTTGCGGAAGTCGTTTTTGGCGAGGCACTCTTCTTCACAGGAAATCCCTGATTCTTCCACAAAGTAAACGCTGCGATTTGTTCGGGATTCAATCTGCAATCATCTCTAAAAATTCCGCGCTCTCCAATGGGAAGCCATGGTGGCATCAATCCAGTTTCGACAGCCGCGACCATGGTGGGTCCATGTCGAGCAAGATCCCCATCGGTGAGGAGCGAAAAAGGTCCAGGCCCTTGTCCAGCGTGACAACGAATGCAATTTGTCGCAACGACATTTTGAACAACTTCGATTGGGTCTTGAAGATCGACCGCGCTCGCACGCAAAGAATTTGCGAAGCAGCAGAGCAGAGCGAGCTCAATCGGATTGATCAGGTTGCGTTTCAACACGGGCAAATTACCCCCCGTGATGGATTTTTTTAGGAACAGTTTCCCCACGCAGCAAGGAGATTTGTCAGATCGGCAGCATCAACGAACCCATCACGATTGATATCGCCCAACCCGCCGCCTCCGCCCCATCTCGAAAGAACATTCGCAAGGTCGGCTCCATCAACAATTCGGTTGAGATCCGTATCAGCTTCGCAAGCTGTGCAGCAAAAAGTGATGACTGTTTCGGTTGGAGTGTTATGCCCAGAGCCTGGGCCAGTGTTTCCGGTAACGAGGACGCCGCGGTATGTCAGACCGATCATGTACGGATAGACACTGACTCCGCTCTCATTGACTGGAGAGAAGTATGCATATGTTCCGTTTGGATAATCGGGAGTGACACAGAATCTGGAATTGCTCGAGTCCAACTTTCCAAGACCAGCAACATATTCGTGGTCTTCGATGTAGCAACCAATTGGATAGGTCGCGGAAACGGGTGGGCCATACTGCGCGGGTGGCAACTGAGTTCCGTTTGGAAGCGATGTTCGCTGAGTGATGTTTCGATGTCGATAACTGCTCGTGATTTTTACGACTCCACCAGTTCCATCTGCGTTTGCAAATCCAAACGGACCATAGACTGGGAAACCGTCAAAGGCGTATGCGAGAATTGGCGAGTGATGAGTCGGATCTCCGCCTGGAAGTTGAGGAGTTCTTTGATGATGGTGATACTCGGTTCCGGCGGGATGTCCAAGCGCAGCATCGAAACCGTTGACCTCGAAAAACATCGCATTCTGACGCCAGATGTTCTGATTGTTATATGAGCGCGCATCACCTGGATTGAAGAATGTGACACCGTTGATGAACACGCCGATGTGTCCAGGGCCGACATTCGTTGGTGTTGTCGCCGCAATAGGATTTCGCGGCAATCGAAAGGACCAGTTCTGAACGGTTGGCGAACCAGGATTATTTGGCCAAGGTCCGATGGAGTATGAAGGGATTCCGCTTGAAGCAACATAGACATAGGTTGCGCCATAACGAACCGATTGAACATTGGCGGCGAATCCTTGAAATCCAGTTTGTCCAGTTGTGTTTATTTTCCAAGGAAGAACCGTTGGAAAGATGGATTGTGCGGATGCAGTCGACGCGGCTGTAATTGCAAAGAGTGTTGTGAGTGTAGTTATGGTGTTCATAGGTCAATCTCCTCATATGTCATTGGGGGATTGCGAATGAATGGGACAGTTTCTTTGGATCATTGACCCCAATTACTGAGCATAGCAGCCATATCCGCACCTCCAACAATTCCATCATGGTTGATATCCGCAGTGGGATCTGCAGTTCCCCATGCGGAGAGGAGGTATGCCAGGTCCAGGCCTGTCACATGCCCATCGCCATTCATATCTCCGAGGACATACGAAGGAATTCCTGCTGCATTCACCGATATGTTCAACACTGAAGTTCCATTACCCTCTGCAAAAGTTCCAGAGATGAGAAGATTCGCCGTCGATCCAGTTGGCAAGACGGTGGGTACTGAAAGTGGTTGATTGACTAGCGCGGGAAGTGGTGGCAATGGTCCGATGGGATCTGTCGATGCTGCACTGGAGATGAAAGTTGCGGTGGCACCATTGATGGTCAATGTTCCAGTGAAGGCCAGAATTGCAGGTATCTGATCTCCGCCGAAAGGTTGTCCGCCTGCACTTCCTGAAACGAGAATATTGACAGGGACGGGAATCGAAATTGTGTATGTGTTAGGAGCGGTTTCCACAAGTGCTCCGACTGACGGTCCGCTCTGAACTGCCGTCGCGGTTTTCACCGCTCCAGTTGCAATTGGGATAGTGATTTCTCCAACCGATGGGAAAATTGCAGTCGGTGCAACTGTATGAAAACTGGAATAGGTAAAGAGCATGTCAATGGTGACGGTGCCAGGCGTTTCATTGACAAGGTCTGTTGTAAAATTTGTGATCGTGCACATTCCGTTTGCGCCGATATCCAACTTGAATGATCCAAGTGGATTGGAATCGATCGCATCACCGAGTCGAAGTTTTGATGTATATGGAATCGCCTGATTTCCAGAACCACCGAAGTATCCTGGAATCGTTCGAGTACCAGTTGGATTTGTGGTGATGTCATAGTCGCCGATAAAAGTTCCAGCGAGCGGATACAAAATGGAAATAGTTTGCTGAGCAGTGCTTGCCGGAAGGAAGTGGAAGTCAAACGAACTCGCCACCGCGCAGGGCGTTATCAATGCAACCATAGAGAGAGAGATGAACTTCATTGAAGGAACAATAACCCAAATATGGGAATATCCAAGTCAAACTTGGTTTTTCTATGAGTCAAAGGCGAAGATTCGATCTGAAAATCACCCAAATTGCACGGAATCCGTCGATCGGACCGATCTTTTTCCCCTCCTTGAAGGATCGGGGGGAATACGAGACGGGAACGTCCACAACCAAGAGGCCAGTTCGAGCCAGCGCGGCGGCGATTTGAGGTTCGATGCCGAATCTATTTTCCGTCAGCAGGGGCAGAATTTTTCGCAGCACGATGACAGGAATAATTTTATAGCAACACTCCATATCGGTGACACGCAGTCCTGTTGCAAGATTGCTGAGAGTTGTCAGGAGTCGATTGGCGCGCATATGCAGCCAACCCTTTGCGCCAGGCTGCACTGATCCTTTGTGCCATCGGTTTCCGAAGGCTGAGCAGTTTGTCCCGTTCGATTCGATCGCGCGAATGAGATGCACGAAATCGTTTGGGTCGTATTCCAAATCTGCATCTTGGATAATCATCGCATCGAGTTCGTCGTGGGATGTGCGGACAACATGCGCAAATCCCGTTTGAAGAGCCGCGCCTTTGCCGCGATTGACAGGGTGATGCAAGAGCGTCAGCGAGTTTGGAAATTGTGCGGCGAGTTGTTCGGTCGCGAAACGAGTCGCCGAATCAGACCCGTCATTGATAAGAACGATTCGCAAAGTCCAAGCAGTTGGCAGATCAACAGCGACAACTTTTCTGACGCAATCGCCAAGAGTCACAGGCTCGTTGAAAACAGGAATCACCACAAAGAGGATCGGCACGCCAATATGTTTACACCACTGGACTTATTGCGGGGGATTCGCTTCGACCGCATTGGCAGGAGCGTTGAACCAATTGCTTGGGAAAGATTTCGTTTCCGTTCGTTCAAAGCTGATTGATTGTGGTGGACCAAGTGGACCGCTTCTAGGTGGACTTCGCTCGCCGATTGCACGTTTTCCATCAGGTCTTGGTCCGCGATCGCCATCAGGTCTTGGTCCGCGATCGCCATCAGGTCTTGGTCCGCGTTCGCCATCAGGTCTTGGTCCGCGCTCGCCATCAGGTCTTGATCCGCGTTCGCCATCAGGTCTTGGTCCGCGCTCGCCATCAGGTCTTGGTCCGCGCTCGCCATCAGGTCTTGGTCCGCGCTCGCCATCAGGTCTTGGTCCG
>SXGU01300196.1_pt1 | contig 22873 bp, 12 predicted proteins | sample 3174531 | NCBI WGS metagenome assembly SXGU01 (sample SAMN11356863, study PRJNA531348) | freshwater metagenome | isolation source: freshwater sample F1-140 | place: China: Fuxian Lake, Yuxi | collected 2017-12-25
CCAACGCTGGCTCGCTTCAACTGCGCCGCAGTTGAACCCGCAGCAAACCTTCGAACGTTATTTGTGCTGGAATAATCCGCTCAGTCCGGACGACTGGCTCCCAAAACTGGCCCCCTGAACCTCAACTGCGGGATTTAGGTTTATGGAGACGGTGCCGGGTGGAAACGGAATCGGACCCCTGTAGTCCCCGCAACCCTGAATCCGATCTCCCTCGGTTGCGCCATTTCGGCCCGTTCCAGCCCACCGTCAGCGGAACGGCAAATTTTGACGGGCGGCCGCTCGGAAGCCTGCCCGACCGGAGGATTTTCCTCCCCCCGACCGATTCGAAACGGCTGAAGTGGGCGCCTCAGGCGATCAGATCCTTGACCACGTGGCCGTGCACGTCGGTCAGCCGGAAGTTGCGGCCTTGGTAGCGATAAATCAGGCGCTCGTGGTCGAGGCCGAGCAAGTGCAGCACCGTCGCGTTCAGGTCGTGCACATGCACGGGTTTTTCCGCGATGCCGTAGCCGAGGTCATCGGTGCGCCCGTAGGTGAGGCCGGCTTTTACGCCGCCGCCCGCGAGCCACATCGTGAAGGCGTCTTTGTGATGGTCGCGACCGGGCTTCGTGGTGTTGCCACTGCCGGAGTCGACCTGCGCCATCGGGGTGCGCCCAAACTCGCCGCCCCAGATCACGAGCGTGTCGTCGAGCAGTCCCCGTTGCTTCAGATCGCGTACGAGCGCCGCCATGCCGCGATCGACGTCCAGGCATTTCCGGGGCAGGCGCGTGGCGAGATCCGCGTGATGATCCCAGTCGGCGTCGTAAAGCTGCACCAGGCGCACGCCGCGCTCGATCAGGCGGCGCGCGAGGAGGCAGTTGTTGCCAAACGACGCCGCGCCGGGTTTCGCCCCGTACAACTCGAGCGTGGCCGCCGACTCCGTGGAAATGTCCATCAGCTCCGGCACGGAGGTCTGCATCCGAAACGCCATTTCATACTGGCTGATGCGGGTGGCGATCTCCGGGTCGCCGACGTCGGCGAGGTGGGCCTCGTTGAGCGTGCGCACTGTATCGAGGACCTGGCGACGGTCCCCGGCGGAGTGTCCCTGGGGATTGTCCAGAAACAACACCGGTTCCCCGCTGGAGCGAAATTGCACCCCCTGGTGCACGCTGGGCAGGAAGCCGGGGCCCCACAGGCTCGTGCCCGCCCCGGCAAGCGGTCCGGACAACAGCACGACGTACGCGGGCAAGTCGGAATTTTCCGAACCCAGGCCGTACGTCACCCAGGAACCAAAGCTGGGCCGGCCAAGGCGGCCGAAGCCGGTGTGCAGGAAAAGCTGGGCCGGCGCGTGATTGAATTCGTCGGTGTGGAGCGACTTCACGAAGGTGAGGTCGTCGGCGACGGTGGCGAGGTGCGGGAGCAGTTCGGAGATTTCCGCGCCGCTTTTCCCGTGACGGCGGAAGGCGTGGCGCGAGGCACCGATCTTGGGATGCCCGCGGAGGAAGGCGAAACGCTTGCCCTTGATGAATTCTTCGGGGCACGGCTGGCCGTCGTATTTGACGAGTCCGGGTTTGTGGTCGAAGAGGTCGAGCTGCGACGGCGCGCCGACCATGTGCAGGTAGATCACGCGTTTGGCGCGCGGCGCAAAGTGCGGCTGGCGCGGGGCGAGAGGATTGGCGGAGCCGTCCGCCGCCAGACCGGCGGTGAGCAACGAGCCCAGCGCCATCGCCCCGAGACCGACCCCGGAGCGGCGGAGAAAGGCGCGGCGGGTGAGCTCCCGAAAATGGGCGTCGAGGGGAGACATTTTAGTTCTTGGTGATCATCTCATCGAGGTTGAGGAGCGCGGTGGCGACGGCCTGCCAGGCGATGGTCTCGTCGCGATGCGCCGCGGACTGCCGCTCGAAGAGCTGCTGCAACGCCGCGACCTCGGCCGGGGTGGGGGCGCGCGCGAGACACAGTCGAAACCCGTGGCGGATTCGCCCCGCGGTCGCGGTGTCGGGATGCTCGGCGAGGATCCGGCGGGCGAGCGCATGGGCGGCCTCGACGTAAACGGGATCGTTGAGCAGTGTGAGGGCCTGGAGAGGGGTATTGGAGCGTGAGCGGCGGACGGTGCAGGCGGTGCGCGCGGTGGCGTCGAAATTGACGAAACTCGGATAAGGGGAGCTGCGTTTCCACACGGTGTAGAGGCCGCGACGCCGGGCGTCCTCGCCGGGGCTCACCTCGTACGTCACGCGGTCGCCGCCCACTTTGCTCTCCCAGAGGCCGGGCGGCTGAAAGGGACGCACGGGCGGTCCGCCCTGTTTCAGGCTGAGGAGGCCGGCGACCGCGAGGGCGTTGTCGCGGATGGCCTCGGCATCGAGGCGGAAACGCGGGCCGCGGGTGAGCAGCTTGTTGAGATCGTCGCGGGCGAGCAATTCCGGGGTCAGGCGCGAGGTCTGCCGGTAGGTGGCGGAGAGCGCGATGAGCCGGTGGATGTGCTTCATGCTCCAGCCGCCCGCCATGAACTCGACCGCCAGCCAGTCGAGCAGTTCGGGATGCGACGGCGGTTCGCCCTTCACGCCAAAATCCTCGGGTGTAGTGACAATTCCACGACCGAAGAACTCGGCCCACCAGCGGTTGACGGTGACGCGCGCGACGAGCGGATTTTCGCGGTCGACGAGCCACCGCGCGAGGTCGAGGCGGTTGGGTGACGGCGAGGCTGGGGCGGGGTGCAGGAGGGCGGGGGTGGTGGGATGGACGGGCTCGCCGGGTTCGAGAAAGTTGCCCCGCTTGAGGACGGTGGTCTGGCGGGGCCGGGGCAGTTCCCGCATGACAAGTGTGCGGGGGCCCTCGGCCGCCGCCAGTTCCTGGACCAGCGTGGCCCGCGCCTGCTTCAACTCCACGAGTGTCTGGTCCCCGTTCAGGTGGTAATTGCGCAACTTCGCGGTTTGTGCGGCGCTGCGACGCTCGGGCCCGGCGCGAAGGATGGTGGCGATTTCGGCCGGCAGCGATTCGCCGGTGGTTTTGCCAGTGAGGGCGAAAAGACGCAGGCGACCGATGGAACGTCCCGCGCCGAAATTCTGCTCGAGCGTGAACTTGAAGAGCACTCCCTCGTTGAAAGTGAGCGACTCCTTGGTGGCGAAGATCGCCCAATGGTCGCGCCGGAACTGGGGACTGATCGCCCAGCCGCCGCGGTTGTCGTTGTCAGTTTTGAGCAGGTTGCCCACGGGGAATTTCACCTGCGAGAACGAGGCGCGGGCCTGCGCAAACTCAATCGGCACTTCCGCTCGATCATGGACGAGTGAGGTGGCCCGAAAATTGTTGAGGACGAAATTGGGCCGGGTGGCGTCACCGCGGCCGGGGCCCGTGCCCGGCAGCGAGGGATCGGTTAGGACCTCGAGCTTGAAGCCGGTGAGGCCATAGAAATTGCGGAGCGACGCCGTGATGACGTAGGTGTCGCGATCAGGAGCGTCGTCGGTGAGCAGCACCGACCAGTCGGGCAAAATGCGGTAATTCGATCCGCCGACCGATTCGAAAGAGGTGATGGGAAGGGGGAAGAGCTGGGCGGCGGACGACAGGGACGCGGTGGCGGAGGCCTCCCAGCCCGGGTAGCCGGCGAGGGCGGCCTGGGAGCGGTCGATGATTTGCCCGTCGAGTTCGGCCAGGCGCGCTTTCATCGCGGGGCGCGTCGCCGCGGTGGACGGGTCGGGCAGCGTCACATAGGGGCCGGTGAACTTGAGCGCGGCCATCGCCGTGGAACTTGTGAACGCGGTTTCGATGGCGGTATTGTTGAAAAAGGCGAAAAGCTGGTAGTAGTCCTTTTGGGAAAAGGGATCGTATTTGTGGTGGTGGCACTGGGCACACTCCAACGTGGTGCCCAGCCAGACCGCGGCGGTGGTGTTGACGCGATCGAAGACCTGGTTGACGCGGCCCTCCTCCTGATCGGTGCCGGCCTCGACGTTGGTCGGCGCGGCACGGTGGAAGCCGGTGGCGATGAGGGGATCAAGATTTTCCTTACCCGTCGATTCCGGGAGCAGGTCGCCGGCGACCTGCCAGAGTGTAAACTGATCGAAAGGCAGATCGGCGTTCAGCGCGCGGACCACCCAGTCGCGATACGGCCAGAGCTCGCGCAGATCGTCGCGTTGGAAACCATGCGAGTCGGCATAGCGCGCGAGATCGAGCCAGGGGCGGGCCCAACGCTCGCCGTATTGCGGCGAGGCGAGCAAGCGATCGACGACGCGCTCGCAGGCCTGGTCGCTGGTGTCGGCGAGAAAGGCGGACACCTCAGCGGGTGTCGGGGGCAAGCCGATGAGGTCGAAGGACACACGGCGCAGCCAGCGGGGCCGGTCGGTGGCAGGCGAGGGGACGAGGCCCTCTTTTTCGAGGCGGGCCAGTATAAAATGATCGATGGGATTGAGCGCCGCCGGGAAGCCGGCGCGCAGCGGCGGCGGCGCGGGCCGGACGGGTTTCACATACGCCCAGTGCCGGATGTTTTCCGGCCAGACGGCACCCTCGTCGATCCAGCGCCGGAGCAGGCCGATCTCGGACGGCGTCAGCCGCGCGCTCTTCTGCGGCATCACGTCGTCTTCCTCGGTCGTCGTCACGCGCTGGAGGAGCGAACTCCGGGCGCTCTGATTTGCGACGATGGCCGGCTCGCCGGATTCGCCGCCGCGGAGCGCCTGCTGGCGCGTGGTGAGTTGCAGGCCGCCCTTGGTTTTCTCCGGCCCGTGGCAATCGTAGCAACGACCGGCGAGGATTGGCTGGATCTCGCGGGCGAAGTCGACGGGGGGCTCCGCCGCGGCGGCCGCCGGAGCGAACGAGCAGACGAGCGACCAGACGAACTGGGCGGCGGTGGGAGTGGGAAAGCGGGGCGGCCTTCGCGACATCAGTGGGGAGTGAATGCGGCAGCATGCAGCGGGGCGGGCGGCTTGCCAAGTCGCAAGGTGGAGAATCGCGGGTGAGACGCGGTGGTGGCCGGTACCGACAATCGGCGATTGCGGTGCGACCTTTCTTTTCTCCAGTCTTTGCCGCGATTGACCCTTCGCACCAAAATTCTGCTGTTTATCACAGGATGTATTGCGGTCTTTTACGCGCTCGTTTTGGCGCTGACCGAATTCATCTTGCTGCCGGGCGCAGACCGCGCCGAAGCCCAGGCGATGGTGCTGAATCTGCGCCGCCTGGAGTCCCGTTTGGACAACCGGCTCATTCGTCTCACCCAGGCGGGAACTGACTGGGCCTACTGGGATGATGCCGGCGACTTCATCGAGGGCCGGAATCCGGCCAGGTTCGAAAAATCGCTGGAAGCGCCGTCGTTCAAGGAAAGTGAGATCGACCTGCTGGTGTTGTGGGACGTCAGGGATCGCCCTCGTCTCGGGCTCGTCCATCAAGGGCCGCCGAAGGAGCCGACCGCGATCCCGCCCGATCTGCTGGCGGAACTGGCTGCGTTACGGAGGATATTTCAGCGTCAACCCGACGGCGAACTGCGCGGGCTAATCCGGACTTCGCTGGGGGTCTTGCTCCTGAGCGCCCAGCCCGTCACCGGCAGCAAGTGGAATGATCCCGTGCGGGGGACGGTCGCCGTGGGGAAGTTCCTGAGCGAGACGCAGCTGGCCGAGTTGCGGGAACATGAGCCATATTCGATCACGTTGCTTTCACCCGGTTCGACCCTGGCGGGACTGGACGCACCGCTGGCGATCGACGGAGCCCGGTCGGCACACGTGGGGAGTGAAACCGAGTTGGTGGGCCGTTGGTCGCTCGCGGATCTCAACGGAGAAGTCGCGGCGGTGGTGGAACTGCGCTCCCCGCGGGTGTTGCACCTGCAACAGAGGCGCAGCATCCGGCTGGTGTTTTGGACGCTCGGGATCGGCAGCGTGGTCTTGGTGGTGGTGGTCGGAGTGCTGGTGGATGTGCTGTTTCTGCGTCGCCTGTACCGGATGCAAAAGGAAGTGCGCGAGCTGCGGGACGAGGCGGGGATCCAGCGCTTGGAGGCCACCGACGGGACGCCGGAGTTTCGGACGCTGGGGCGGAATATTGCGGCGATGGCCCGCGGGATGCGCGCAGCCCAGCTGCACGCCGAGACCGCCTCGCGCGCGAAAGGGGTGTTTCTCGCCACGATGAGTCATGAGATTCGCACGCCCATGACCGGCGTGCTGGGTTACACGAGTCTGCTGCGGGGCACGCCCCTCACCGTCGAACAGCGGGAATATGTCACGACGATCGAACAGTCAGGGGAAATCCTGCTCGCCCTGATCAACGACATTCTGGATCTCTCCAAGCTCGAGTCCGGTCGCGTGGAACTCGAACGCCAGCCGGTCGTGCTGCACGATCTCGTCGCTGAAATCGGTGTGCTGTTCTCGCCGCGCCTGGTGGCGAAGCAGGTGGCCCTCGTGCTCGACATCGCGGCGGAGGTGCCGGCGATGGTGGTGGGGGATGCGCTGCGCCTCCGGCAGGTGTTGTTTAATCTGGTCGGCAACGCGGCCAAATTCACCCAGGAGGGCCAGGTGCAGATCAGGATCCGACGCAAGAGCGGCGCCCCGGCGCCGCCGGACGGCGAGTGTGTACTGCAATTCGAGGTGGTGGACACCGGCATTGGTCTGACGTCGGAGCAGCGGACGCGACTGTTCGAGCCGTTTTCACAAGCCGACAGTTCGACCACGCGGGTATTTGGGGGTACCGGACTGGGGCTGGCCATCAGCCAGCGGTTGGTGAAGGCGATGGGTGGAGAAATCGGCGTCGAAAGTGAAGCGAACCGAGGGGCGCGATTTTATTTCTCATTGCGGTTTCGCCTCGCGGAGACGCCGGTCGTCGAAGCGAAAACAACCGCGTTCGACGCCGTGCCGGATCTGCCCTGTTACGGAGGACGGATTCTCGTCGTGGAAGACAATGTGGTCAATCGTCGGATGATGTCCATCATGCTGCGGCGGGTGGGTTGCGCGGCAGACTATGCCGAGAACGGACGCGAGGCCGTGGCCAAAGTGACGGCGGCCAACCCCGCCTTTGATCTGATCATCATGGATGTGGTGATGCCGGAGATGGATGGCTTGGATGCCACGCGGGCCATTCGCGTGCACGAGCTGGTCAACCGGCGGTCGCCGGTCTGGATTGTGGCGTTGACGGCCTCCGCGATGGTTGAGGATCGCGAACGCTGTCATTCCGTCGGCATGGACGATTTTTTGGCCAAGCCGATCCGGCTGGGCGAATTGATCGCGGCGCTGGAGCGTGCGACGTTGAATAAACCCGCCGGGTAGCCGGAGCCAGGACACCAGTCCGACCCGGCGCTATTCCGCACGGAACCCATGCGCCCGCCCGAGGGCGAGGCATTCCTGGGCGGATAAGATGGCGTTGGAGCAGGTGCCATCGCGCAGTGAAGCGGCGGCCGCGCAGACACCGAGTTCGAGGCAGCGCGGCATGGACCAAGCTTCGTGCCGGCCGTACAACACGCCTGCGGCCAGCGCATCTCCCGCCCCGGCAGTGCCGACGATTTCCGCGGCGGGCATCCGGACCGCCGCCTGCCACACGATCTCGCCCGCCGCCGAGCAGGCGCAAACCCCCTCTGGGAAATGGATGACCACCGAGGAGCGGACGCCCTTGGCGATGAGCGCGCGCGCCGCGGTCTCAACGGCCGCACATTGCAGGGTGGGGCCGCGACCGAGCGACGTGCCGGTGAGTTGCTCCACCTCAAAATCGTTGGCGAACAGCACGTCGACCTCGGGCAGGACCGGCGCGACGATTTCCGGATAGCGGTGCGGGCGCGCACTCACGCAGTCAACCGAAGTGGACAGGCCGGCCGCCCGGGCGCGTCGCAGCACCTCGATCGCCCGGGGGCGGCCATCAACTCCCGGGGAGTCGAGGGAATCAAGCAGGAGCAGGTAGCCGAGATGGAGGTGGCGCGCGTTGCTGCGCGTGAAGTCGAAATGCTCCGGGGCGAGCAACGCGTTGGCACCCGGATCGTGAAAGAAGGTCCGGCGACCGGTGCTGCGCTCCGTCATCACATCGGTATAGCTGGTCGCGGCGGCGGTGGTGACGTGCAGCTGCGCGACGTCGATCCGATGGGCCAGCGCGTCGGCCCGGATGGTGCGGCCGTCGGCGTCGTCCCCGAGGAGGCCGACGGCCTCGAGTGGAAACGGCGCTCCGAGAATGGCGAGATCCTTGAGCACGTTGTACGGACCACCGCCGTTGCCGGCGGTGCGGCCGACGATATGGGCAAGCCCGTCCTGCGGCGGCCAAGTGTCGATCAGCTTGACGTGATCGATGAGCCAGTTGCCTCCGGCGATGATGCCGCTAGCCCGCATTTTTCACCCTCTCGATGTTTGTTGGCCGGCGTCCTTTGATTTTTGAGCGGCGTGTTTTCGGTGCTGTGCGGTTCATGCGGGCTAAAACAAAACCGCCAGGCGGTTTTGACCTTAGCCTGGATCTTTCCAAATGCCGGAAAGGCAGAATCAGTTTTCGCACCGAGTGTAGGCTCGCCAGCGAGGAGAGCGTGAAATATCCAGGCCCGGGCTAGCGCCGGTAATGCGTGGCCGTCGGCGTGATTCGCAGATCTTGCTGCAACCGGCGCTGCGGCTTGACGCCGAGTTTCGTCAGGACGGCGTGGTAGGCCTTCACCGCCTCCACGGGCTCGACTTCGCCGTTGGCGATGCGGCGGAGAAACTCGATGAAGACCAGCGGGTGCTCGGAGAGGTTGATCTTGCGCCCGAACAGCGCGACGCGGGCTCCGTATTTCTGGGCGTCGTGGATCAACTGAAACGCATCGAGTGTCGTGCCGCTGCCGCCGCCGAGGATGCCAACGATCAGTTTGGGATCGTAGGCCACCAATTCCTCGAGCGGGCCGGGGCCGTTGTAGGGAATCTTGAGGAACACCGGCCGGCCGGCCGAGGTGACTCCGGCGAGCGTCCGCACGATGTGGTCGTTCAGGAATCCCGGAATGGCGGCCGCGGGGATGCCGGGATCCACGTTGGGGTTGAAGACCTCGAGAAAGTACCGGAAACGCTTTGCTTCCGCCTCGAGCCGGAAGGCGGCAAAATCCTCGAGCGCCTTGTAGTCCCAATCGATGTTGTTCGTGAACGTGATCGAGTAGAGCCCCAGATCGGCGCCGGTGTGGGGTGGCGTGCAATCGCCCTGCAGCCGGCCGTACTTCATGTGTTCGATTGTGGCGGTGCGAAACGCGCGCGAAGGCAGCGTGGGATACTTGCCACCGCGCACGACCCAGATGTCGGTCGTGTCGTTTGCCCGCGCGGCCGGCGTGATCGGTGAGTTTTCAAAAATGCGTTCGGTGATGGCGAGCTGCTCGAGGTTCGAGGCCGAGAGCAGCACGATGTCGACGATGTTCTGGGCGATGACGGCGCGGATTTGCTGGCGATAATCCTCGAGCGATTTCCAACACGCGTCCGATTCGCGCTGCCGGTCCGGCCGGCATTGCCCCGGGCCGGGGGCGGTGACACCAAACGCCATGTCGGCGTCCTTGGCATCGGCGATGATGAAATCGCGGCGGGTGGCCGTGCCGGCGCGCATGCGGGTAATTTTCTCGTCGAGGCGTTTGGGGGCGGACATCGGGATGAATTTGAGACTGAGGGAGTCGGGCGTCGAGTGTTGGTTTGGTGGCGGGTGCTTGTCGAATCTGATTACTGGCACACGGAGTTGAGTTCGGCCGGCGATGCCAGTTGGAATGGCCAGCCGCTAAGCCTGGGGAAGGCCGCACTTACGAAGAAAACACGGGATTGTCAGTTTTCGCTTTTGCTTGGCTGGCGCAAATAGGCGATGAGGTTGGCCATGCTTTGGTGATCGATCGCGGCTTCCAGGCCCTCCGGCATGAGGGAGAGGTTCTGGCTTTGCAGCGTCTTGATTTGATGGCGCAGCACGGTCTTTATCGTGCCGTCGACGAGTTTCATCACCACGCTGGTTGCGTTCTCGGAGGCGAGCAGACCGTAGACTTGTTCGCCGGTGTTGAGTGTGCAGGTATACGCATTGAAGCCGGGTTGAATGTCGGCGCTGGGATCGAGGATGCTGCCGAGGAGTTTCTCCGGCGGATGCTCGACGACGGACAGCATGTCGGGGCCGAGGTCGCGGCCCTCGGAGCCGCGGCGATGACAGGCGGCACAGATCAGAGCGAAAACCTGATGACCCTTGGTCGGATCGCCGTTGAGGGCCAGGGCGGGACGGTAGTCCGCCACGATCTTGCTGCGAGCGGAGGAGGTCGAGTCGAAGACCTTGCCGGCGAGCTGGCTGATGCGTTTGGAATCATGCTTGATCAAACGGACGCGCTGGGTGGTGTCGACCGCCGAAGCCGGCAGCTCTCGCCGTTCGAGTCGCTGGACGAGATCGTAGGCCCACGGCTCGCGGCCCATCCATGCGCTGAGAGTGAGCTGTCGCGCGCCGGGACTCATCGTGGGCCACGCCTGGGCGAAGACGCCGGGCACATCGGATGCGTTGATCGAGGCAAGAACTTGGATCGCCGCGGCCTGGGTCGCCACAGTCTGTTTCGGATCGAGCCAGGTGGCGAGCGGCGGCAGCGCCTCGGCCCGGGTGGAGGGATTGCGACTGAGGAGAGCAAGGGCGGCAATCCGGTCGTGGGCGGGAGCATTCGCGTCCGCAGCCGTGCGACGGACCTGAGCGGTGAGGGCGGTGGCGTGGCCGAGCAATTGGGTGAGCGCATCGTTGGTCGGGGCGGCGCGGAGTTGGTCGAGCGTGCGGCCAAGTTGGGCCAGCTGATCGAGCAGGCGACCAAACATGGCGAGTTGTTCGGAGGTATGGCGCCCGCCCGGAGACGTAAAGGTTGGCGCGAGCAATGGCACGAGGGCTGCCCGATCATCGAGGCCGAGCGCGATGGTCAGCAGCGGTTCGACCAGCACGATCGACGGCTGGCGGGCAACGGCGGCCGCCAGCGCGCGGAGGTGCGGAGTGGCGGAACTCATCACGGCGGCGATCAGCATCGGGTCGTCTGCCCCGGCCAGGAGCAGACGGCCCAGCGTTTCACCCGCGACTGCGTCTTGCGTCGCACCGAGGGACAATGCGAGTTGCAACCGCACCTTGGCGTCCTGGTCCCCGGCGAGGCGCACGGCGGCGCCGAGCACGGCGGGGGTGAAGCGGGTCTCGGCGAGGCGCAGGGCGTTTTCGCGCACCCCGGGAGTGCGGTCACTGAGCGCCCGCACCACCGCGGCGGGCGGGAGTTCGCCGAGACCGTCGAGGACGCAGAGCGCGTGCAGCCGAGCGAGCGGGTTTGGACTTTGTTCCGTCAAGGCCAGCAGTGGCGCCACCGCCGCCGGGTCGGCGCGCCAGAGCAGGATTTGATGAGCCTTGTCGCGGCGCCAACCGTTCGTCGCATCCAGCGCGGCGACGAGGTCGACGGTGCCGAGCCGGTCGAAGCGCACGGGTTTGAAGCCAGGCATGCCGGTGCGGCTCACCCGATAGATGCGGCCCAGGTCATCGCCGAGGCGATAGTAAGGGAGCAGTTCATCTTTCCCCACCGACGGCAGCCATTGTGGATGCTCGATCATGAATCGATACATGTCCGCGATCCAGAGCGCACCGTCCGGTCCCTCGCGCACCATCACCGGCCGGCACCAACGGTCTTCACTCGCGAAGAAATCGAACTTTCCGTCTCCAAACATCTGGTTCGCCGTGAAGCTCACGCCGCTGTCCGCCAGCACGAGATGCTGCACGAGATTATGCACCGGCTCGCAGACCAACGCATCGGTGCGGCCCGGCCCAAACAGCAGCTGGTCGCGATAAATCATTCCGCTGCACGCCGAGGTGTAGCGGCCGAGGGAACCAAAGTCATGATAACGCTTCGCCGTGACACTGGAGGGATACACGGGCGGGCTGGCGGGCGGGGTGAGCAGATGCACCCGCGTCTCATTGACGCCGAAGTGCGGATTGCGGCGCAGATATTGCTCGGCCAGGACGTAGTGCCACAGTGGATGCGCGTTCTGCGTGCCGAACCAATGGCCCCAGTTGTCGCGGCTGCGGCCGAACTGCGTGGGACCGCTCTGCGCCTCCAGTTCGCCCGTGTCGGGGCGGAAACGGAAGTCCCGGGCCCCGACCAAAACTTCCCGGCCGTTTCGCCGCGAGGTCAGCCGGGTGTTGCTGCCGTATTTGCCGTGATGGCCGCCGCTGGCGATATAGACCCAATTGTCGAGTCCCCAGCGCAAGCCGTTCGCGCGGAGCTGTTGATTGCCCTCCGTCAAGCCGCTGACAAGGATCTCCTGCTGGTCGGCTTTGCCATCGCCATCGGCATCCCGGAGGAACAGGACATTCGGCGCGGCGGTGACGATGGCCCCATCGCGCCAGGTCAGGATGCCCGTCGGAAAGTACAAGCCATCCGCGAAAAGGGTCTGCTGATCGTAGCGGCCGTCGCCATCAGTATCTTCCAGCACCCGCACCCGGCCGCCGGGCTTGCCCCTGCCATCCATGCCCAGCGGATAATCGGCCATCTCGACGACCCACAAGCGCCCGCGCTCATCCCAGTCGAAGGCCACGGGATCGAGCAGCAGCGGCTCGGCGGCGATGATCTCGGCCTGGTAGCCCGCGGGTAGATGAAGTTTCTTCAGCGATTCGGCGGGCGAGAGGGGTGGATCCACGGCGAAGGCCGGTTGGCTTGGCGGCTCGGCGGCGACGACCGGGCCGGCCAGCGGCAGGGCGACGACCGTCAACAGTGCGATGATGGCACGGGCGCCGCGGAAATTTTCCGCCACCAAACACAGGGTTTCCCGCGGTGTCGGGCATAGTCGCATCGTCATTTTGTGTCGCCGCTTCGCAGCCACGCTTCGGATTGGATCGGGCGCGTCAATGGCCAATCCCGGAGACCTTCCAAAGCGAGGAGATCTCGGCTGGAGCGAGCACGCGATTGAAGACGGCGATTTCATCGAGCTTGCCCTGCAGCCTCTGGCCGAAATTCAGCGGCGTGCCCGTCGACTGCATCGGCAAGGCTTTGACGATCTCCGGCCTGGCCTGGCCCTCGACGTGCAGACGCACCTCGTTGCCGTCGCGCACCAACACGGCGAAGTGCCATTCATCCGCCCGCAGTTCGATCTGCGTGGCCGAGCCGCCCAGCACGAGTTGCACGTGATGATCGCGGGTTTGCCGGAGATCCACCGACTCGCCACCCGGCCCGGCCACGAGCGTGCCGCTGCGCTCGCTCGCGCCGCTGGCCGCGCCGAGCCAGAACCACAGCGCAATGGAGTAATGCCCGCCCAGGTTCCTGACCTCGGCCCGTACCTCGCCGCCGGCGAGATGCAGCGCCCGGTTGATTTGGTTCGGGCCGGAGAAGGCGGAGGGTGTCAGTTTCTCGCCTGAGCCCGTGCCGGTTCCGCTCCCCACCCCGGGCAGGTACCAGGCCGCCCCGTCGCGGACCTCGGCCTCAACCCCGCCGGGCACGGCATTCCGCGCGACGCGGCCCGCTGCATCGTTGAGCCGCCAGTAGGCCGCTGGTTTCGCCAGCAACACCGCGTTGGCGTAGGGCCCGTGATCGTCTCGCATGACGCGCCGTTTTCGTCCGGTGGCCTTTTCCAGCGCGTCCAGCAGCGTGGCCACGATTTTCGGCTCGGCCTGCACCTCCAAACCCGCCGTGCGTGCCGGCCAGGTGGTGTAGCCGCCAAGCGCATGCTGCTCGGGGGTGGGGATGTAGCCCTCGGCACCGTTGGCCAGCTCGATGTTGAAGTGCGAGGAGAACGGCGACTGCGCCTTCAGCTTCAGCCCGGTGAGGGCATAGACTTCGTTGGGCAGCGCGGCGATGGTCAACTCCCCGATGCGGATCGCCTGCAGCTTGACCTCGGTTTTTTGCCGTTCGTGGAGGATGAGCGCTTCTTGAGCATAGACCTCGGTCCGGTTCTTGGGCAAATTGTTCTCGATGAGCGCAGCGATAGGCCTGGCCCACTCGAGGCGTTTCTCGTCCGGAAGCCGGTAGTTGAGTTGGAGTGTCTGCTCCACCATCGCGAGCGGTGCGGTATCATGATACCGCACCTGCTCCAGTGCCTGCACGGCATACCTGGCCACGGCTTCGGCATAGTCCTCCACCGATATCGCCTTTTGGGGTGAGCCATAGTCCATCCACATCAGGTCGCCGCTGGTGCCCTGCGACATCGCACACACGAACGCTCCGTTGCCGGCCCCCACCTGACCCAGCAAACGCGCGACGTGTTTGCAGAACAGACCATAATAGTCCGCCGACACCGGGGTCGAGCCGAAGTAGTGTTGTGAGTAGTTTGCCAGCACGGCGAGCGGCTGGCCCTCGGGCGTCCGCAACGAGAGCACGGACAAGCCCGGATCGACCGGCCCGGATGGGCCGACGATTTCCGGGCTGAGATAGCCCGGGTGCATGTTCGCCAATCCCGTCGGATCGCCAAAGGGATCGACGACTTTGTTCTCCGGCTTGCGAATCCAGCGACGGTTGTGGGTGTGCTCCCAGTCATCGATCGACGCCCACCCAATTCTCGCGGGCTGCAGTTTCGCGGTCGCAGCCACGAGGCCTTCGGCAATTTTCCCCGGGAGCCAGGCCGCGTAGTCCGGGTCCTGGCGCGTGCCCAGGCAGCCCATTGCCGCCGGAGCCGAATGGGTGTGCGTGGCCGATACCATCATGCGGTCGGTCGGAATGCCGGATTGGGCGCTCGCCTGGCGCTTGGCTTCGTCAATGAGCGACTGCGTCATCATGCAGGTGTCCACGATGGCGAAGGCGATTCTCGTCCGGCCGTCGTCGAGCACCAGGCAGCGGACCTGGAGGCGATCCGCGATCTCCGTTCCGGATTTTTCCAAAAATCCACCCGCGATCCGCACCGGCAGCGTGACCGGCGTGATGTCCACCGTCACTGCGCCCGCGCGAAACGAGGCGGCGGCGGCGAGTGCGGATGCCGTGGCAAGCACGCACGTGGCGAACAACGCGCGGGCACCGGATGATGTGAACAGGGTTGGGGTTTTCATGATCCAATATCGATCCACTTCGTCGCGCCCTGCGACGATTTGGGAAATTTTGAAATCGGGCATCAGCAATCTAAAGGCTGGGATTTCAATCCAAGTACGGTCAGACACAACGACGATGTGATCGAATTCCGGTGGCAATATCGGATGGAAAACCACGGGACGGGCAGCCGTGGTTTTCGCCAAAGACGTAATGGCATCCGTACGCCGGGCCGGCGCGCGGCGCCTTCCAGCTTGGCGCATTTCGCCCTTTCAATGTTGACCCTTGGCCGCTACAGCTGCGGGCCGTGAGTGCCGGAGAAATTACCCTCATCCTGCAACGCATCGAGCAGGGTGACACGCAGGCGGCGGATCGGCTGCTGCCGCTCGTATATGAGCAATTGCGGCACCTCGCTGCGGCACGCATGGCCCACGAGGCTCCTGACCACACGCTGCAACCCACCGCACTCGTGCACGAGGTCTGGCTTCGCCTCGGCGCCGACCACCAGCCCGATTGGAAGAGCCGCGCGCAGTTTTTCGCCGCCGCCGCCGAGGCGATGCGCCGCATACTGATCGACAGTGCGCGCAAGCGGCTCGCCCAGCGCCGGGGCGGCCGCCACGAGCACATCAACATCGACGACCTCGACGTCGCCGGGACCGCCGACGACGCCCGGGTGCTCAAGGTAAACGATGCCCTCGAAAAACTCGCGCTCGCCGATCCGGAAAAGGCCGAGCTGGTGAAGCTGCGTTTTTTTGCCGGATTCACCTTGGAGGAAGCGGCGCAGGCGCTCGGGATTGCCGAGCCCACCGCGCGCCGCTGGTGGGCCTATGCCCGCGCCTGGCTGCTGAAGGAGATGAGTGGAGCGGTTGGACCATGACGGAAGAAAACTCACGCGGAGCAGGGGAGCGACGGAGCGCCGCTGGGGCCGAGGTCGCTCCCTCGGGCCTTGATGGTCGTGACCGAAGGGTGGAGCATCCAATTCGCCGGAGGGGATCACGCGGAGGCGCGCGGCGCTCATGTGCATCGGCGGCGCGGCTTGCACCGGGGCCCATTTTGCTGTCGCGTTCCGGTGTCCGGTTTCCGGGCACGGCGCTTTCCTCGCGTGGCAATCTGGCACCGACCTCGAACCGCACTTCGATCCCACCATGAACCACCCCATCCGCCTCTTCCCAATCGCCGTGCTCCTGTCCTGCCTCGCTTCCGCCCACGCAGCCGAGCCCACCACGGTGCAGGCCAAGACCTATCATCGCACGTTTTCGGCGGCGCATCCCGTGCTCAAACGCATCCGCCCCGGCGAACTCATTGCCACCAAGACCATCGACTCCGGCGGGCGCGATGAAAAAGGCGAGCAACGTTCCGAGGGAGGGAATCCCCTCACGGGGCCGTTCTACGTCGAAGGAGCCGAGGCGGGCGACGCGTTGCTGGTGCATTTCAAACAGGTGCGCATCAACCGGGCATGGGGCACCACCAGCGCCCGCCTCGGGATGTTCGCGCTGACGCCGGAATCGATCGCATCGCTGCATCCGATGTACACGCCGAATTACATACCGGACAAGGTCACGCCCGGCAGAGCGAACCGCCTGAAATGGGACGTCGATCTCGAGCGCGGCGTCGTGCGCATGTCCGACCCAAAAAGCGCCGTCGCCAAGCTCGAGTTTCCGATCCAGCCGATGCTCGGCTGCGTGGGCGTCGCCCCAGCTGGCGATTTTGCACCCACCTCGGTGCCGTCCGGTTCGTACGGCGGCAATCTTGACTATAATCGGATTGGCGAAGGTGCGGTCGTGATGTTGCCCGTGTACCATCCCGGGGCTCTGCTGTTCATCGGCGATGGTCATGCGCTCCAAGGCGACGGCGAGCCGACCGGCAACGGCGTGGAGATCTCGATGGACGTCCAGTTCACGACGACCTTGAAGAAGGCTGCCAACCTCACCGGGCCGCGCGTCGAGACAGCGGACTATATCATCAGTGTCGGCAGCCAGCCCGAGTTTGTCAGCTCGCTCGACCGGTCAATCAAGCTGGCGACGAGCGACATGAGCACCTGGTTGATCGACGAGTACAAAATGGAACCGTGGGCTGCGCACATGTTGATTGGATTTCAAGGCAAGTACGACGTCATCACGATTGCCGGCTCGATGGGTCTGAGAATTCCGAAAAAACACCTGCCGCCCCGGCCGCGGTGATTGAGCCTCACACAAAGCGGCAGAGCGCCGAGGTCGCCCCCTCAGACCTCGCTAATCTTGACCGAAGGGCGGATCATTCAATCCCCAGGCCCAAACCACCAATCCTTTGGCAAAAAAAGGATCCAGCCCCTGCGGCCGGAATTTTACTGCCCCTGTTTTTTTGCCAATCACTGCCCGGGTCTCCAGGCGTGCAAACACGGAGGGCGCGGCGGTCAGCCTCTCCGAGCGGTACGCTCTTTCATGAGCAGCCCTGCCACTCTGAGCTGACGGACCTCCCACGGATTCAGAAAGGCCACAGATGCTGAGTCAGAAGGCCGGTCATCTGTGGTCTTTCCGAATCTGCGGGAGGCCCAGGTTCCGGGTTCAGGATTTCCGGCCTTCTGGGACTTGTGCGCCTCTGGCGTATTAGCGTTCATCAGCGGAGATTAGCGTTCCCTGTTCTCCGCGGGTTCCGTCCGGTTTGTACAGCCGGGCGGGTACGGGAGAAGGAAGGCGCAGACATTTTGGAACGCTAATTTTCGCTAATGCGCCTCAGGCGCACAAGTCTGCGCTAATCAAGGCAGGGCCGAGATCGGCTCGGAGGGGTTCGTTTTGTGACGACGGCCCAAGCCGAAACATTTATTATCAATCCTTGCAAAAGTTCGAGCACCTCCGGCAATCCGCGACGCGATTTCTCTCCAACGAGTTGCCGGAATAAGGTAGGAAAATTTTCTTGGCAGGAAAATTCTCCAAACCACGGACGATAATGCTCCGTTTAACCCGTAACTTCCCGCAGCTTCGTGTGCTTGGCACACTGTCGCCAGATGGAGCCCATCGACCTGTCATCAAGAACCAAGAAGGGTTTTCCTCCGGAAAATCTTCTTACCAAAGAAATTTTCCTACCTCTATGCTTGGAATTGTCTCGGCATCTTCCCGCCGCACGGTTGGCACGAAATTCGGCGCGAATTCTTTTTGTTCGTTGCCAGGTTGTACGGCTGGAATCGGAGCGGCGTAGCGTCCGGAGCGGCCGGCACAATCGCGCACGAACTTATGCAACAATTATTTCACCGGCATGATCGTTTTTGGCGGCGGTTTGCGCGCTAAGGGTTGTCGCCCCTCTGCCGGCTGGCAGAGCGCGCGACGTTTTCCCAACCTCAACTCAACCTCGTCATGAAAGACCCGCGTCCTTACCAGCCTACTTTCCGTCCTCGCCTTCGCCGTCGCCACCGCCGTGGAGTTGGCCGGCCTCGCTTCGCTCCCGGGCCTCAACCCGACCGCGTTGGTCGGCGGCATCGTTGCCACGGGCGTATTGGCCTTCGCGTTCAGCGATTATTCGCGCACGCCGGCGTTCCGCGCCCGACGCACCCGCAAGGCCGCGGCGCCCATGCAGGCGGCCTCGGACTCCACTCCGGACATGGCGAATGCAGCCTGGACCTACCACATGACTTGCGCCTGAACGCCATTTCCACGATTGCCGCGGGCCTCCGCCAGAGCCACGCTCGTGAAGGTCCGCTTCCGCTTTCCGCCCGCCCCCCTATCATGAGCACGGTTTCCTCCCGGGAAGAGCCTCTCAGCGCCGATGCATGCGCGCAGGGAATGGCGAGGGCCGTGCGGGTCTGGATCTGGGCGCTGCGCGCCGGTTGGCTGGCTGCACGGCAACGCCGGGATCGCTGCAGCGTGCACCACCGCGCCTCGGGCGAATACAATCATACAGCTACCATGCCCACATCGAGTCTTCCGATTCCGGTAGCTGCGAGCGCCAGCGAGTGGGCTGAGCCGGATCAATTCAGTTTGACCGCGAATGGACGCAAATTGACGCGAATGAAAACATCGCTGCCAACGTGCCGCCGAGCGCCTCACCGAATGGTAAAGACTCTTCCACCCACTTTGCCTGATCTCGGCCAGTCTGGAATTCGCGCTCATTCGCGTCCATTCGTGGTTACTCATTGCATGGAGGCGGCTGCGATCCACTCGCTGGCGCTCGCAGCCACTCCAACCAAGGTTAAGCAAGCCCTGATCGCCTTTGGCGCCGTCGGTGGCGGGTAGACCTCGCGCTATCGGACCCACAGCAAATGAACCCCTCCCCCCGAACCGACGAGGCGCTCTTCTCCGATGCCCTGGCCCGCCCGGCCTCAGAGCGCGCCGCGTTTCTCGATGGCGCGTGCGGTGGCGACGTCGCGTTGCGCGCCCGGCTCGACGCCCTGCTCGCCGCGCACGAAGGACCCGAAAGCGTGATGACCTCGTCGCCGGTGACCCGGGCCGCGCCGCTGCCCGAGGAAAAACCCGGCGACCGCATCGGCCGCTACAAACTGCTCCAGCAAATCGGCGAGGGCGGCTGCGGGGTCGTTTACATGGCGGAGCAGGAGGAGCCCGTGCGCCGCCGCGTCGCGCTCAAGATCATCAAGCTCGGCATGGACACCAAGGCCGTCGTCGCCCGGTTCGAAGCGGAGCGGCAGGCGCTGGCGATGATGGATCACCCCAACATCGCCAAAGTCCACGATGCGGGCGCGACCGCCACCGGCCGGCTGTTCTTCGTGATGGAACTGGTGCGCGGAGTGCCGATCACGAAATACTGCGACGAAGGCCAGCTCACGCCCACCGCCCGGCTCGAACTCTTCATCAAGGTCTGCCAGGCGATCCAGCACGCGCACCAAAAGGGCATCATCCACCGCGACATCAAGCCCTCGAACATCCTCGTCACGGTGAACGATGGCGTGCCCACGCCGAAGGTGATCGACTTCGGCATCGCGAAGGCCACGCAGGGCCGGCTGACCGACGCGACCGTCTTCACCGCCTTCGAGCAGTTCATCGGCACGCCGGTCTACATGAGCCCGGAGCAGGCGGAGATCAGCAGCGTGGATATCGACACGCGCAGCGACATCTACTCGCTCGGCGTGCTGCTCTACGAATTGCTCACCGGCCGCCCGCCGTTCGATCCAAAGGTTTTTGCCAAAGCCGGCGTGGATCAGATCCGCCAGCAAATCCGCGAGGTGGAGCCGCAGACCCCATCGCGCCGGCTGCACACGATCAGCGACGAGGAGCGCACCACGATTGCCCGGCTGCGCGGCACCGCTCCCGCGCAACTCTCGCTCATGCTCCGCGGCGACCTCGACTGGATCGTGATGCGCTGCCTCGAAAAGGACCGCACGCGCCGCTACGACACGGCCAACGGTCTGGCCGCTGACATCCAACGCTTCCTGCGGGATGAGCCCGTCACGGCCCGCCCCCCGAGCACGGCCTATCTGCTCCAAAAACTCATTCGCCGCAATCGTGTTGCGGCCATTGGATGCGTGATCGTCGCCAGCGTCCTCGTGGTTGGCGCCGTGGTCTCCACCTGGCAGGCGGTGCGCGCCACGCGGGCCGAGCGCGAACAAAGCCGCCTCCGCGTTGAAGCGGACCGCGCCCGCATCGAATCCGACCAATCCCGCGAGCGCGCCGTCGCAGCCGAACAGGCCGAACGTTCGGGACGCCAGCGGGCCGAAGCCGCCGAAGCCGCCGCGCAGCAATCGGCGGCGGGGGCCCGCCAGTCGGAACAACTCGCCGCGACCGCGCGCAACAGCGCCGAGAATCTGCTTTCCTATGTCTTCACCGATCTCGGCGAGGAGCTCAGCGATTTCGGCCAGTTGCCCCTCCTGGCGCAACTGACCGAAAAGGCGGTCGCCTATTACGAGTCCCTGCCGGCCGGCTTGCAGACCCGTGACACCCGCGCCCGGCACGCGCTGGCCATTGCCGGCATCGGCGCACTCACCGGGTTGTTGACTTCAAGCAGCCTGGGCGAATCGCGTTTCGGCGAACCGGTGGCCCGCTGGCGCCTGGAGGGCGCCATCAAGATGTTCGAGGAGTTGGAATCCGGCGGACCGCTGACGCCGTTCATGCGGTTGAGCTTCGCCAGCGTTACAGCCGCGATGGCCAATCAATACTATCGGGAGGGGAAAATGGGGGATAGCGTCCGCACCCTCGAGCACACGATTCGGACGCTCGAGCCCGCGCTGACCGACAAGGAATGGGGCCAATGGGCGCGACAGGGACTCATCAAGGCTCTGACGGTCAAGGGATCGACGCTGAGCTGGCAGAGCGCCGCCGGGGCCCGTGCGTCATTGAGCGACTTCGCGCGGGCGCTTGCTCTCGCGGAAAAGATGGACCCTGGCACTCCGCCGACGCTTCGGTCCGACGTCAGTGCGGCAAACGTCAAGGCCTGGTATGCCGAAGCGCTCATGTTCGCGGATCGTCGCGTCGAGTCGCGCACGATGAATGCGCGAGCGAGCCGCGAGCTCCGCACGCTGGTGGACCGCGCGCCGTTCCTCGCAACCGCCCAGGTAGGGCTGGCGTGGACCGCGCGGACGACCCGTTTTCTCGCGCGCGCCGAATGGAATTTCGCCGAGTTGCGCCTGGCAATCGAACAGGAACAAAACGTGCGCGCCCCGCTGCTGAAACTTGAGCCGAAGAACTGGGCCTACGCGACCATGCTCGCCCGCAGTTGGGCGGGAGACGCGGCCAGCCGCCAGACGTATGACTGGCTGCACGGCGATTTCGCCGCCGCCGAAGTCGCCTCGCAACGAGCGCTCGAATTGTGGAATGTCGACTGGATCCCGGTCGGCTCGCTCTACTTGGTGCAACGGGGCTTCTACTTTTGGGCGCGAACTTGCGCCGCCACGGGATGCGACCAACTGGCGGACCGCCACCTCGCCGCAGCCGACGCGATGCGCGACCGCATCTTTGACAAGCAAGCCTGGCTGACGCCGTTCGACCGCCTGATCGTGTCGGTGGATCACGAAAACCGCCGCCGCGCGGTCGAATTCCAACGGCTGAACTGGTCCACGCTGCGCGCGAACGCCCAGCAGATGCTGGACCGGCTGTCAGCGTTCGAGACCGAAATCGACGGGCAGCGAAATTCGATTCGCGCCCGGCAGAGAGACGCACATGCCGACCTGATGAGAGCGGCGCTCGGTCTGGGCGACCACGCCACCGCCCGACGCGAATTCGACGCGTGGGCTCCGGACATTCGCCCGCCCGCGCCCAACGACTCCATCCAGCAACGTTTCGTTCGCCTCGGCACCGTGCTCACCCGGATCGATGTTGTCGCGCGAGCTGGCGAGCGCGACCCGGCGCGAGCGGCGCTCGCGGAAGCGTGGACGGAAGTGGACGCCGTTTTCGCCGCCGGCCCGGACTATCTTTTCAACCAAGTTCAGACCGCGCGGGCACTCTCAATCCGAGCGGAAGTCGCACCGCTAGACGCCACCGCGAAACGAGAATTGCTCGAACGCGCCGCCGGCTACCTCCGCCCCGCCGCCGCCGCCGGCCGGCTCACTCGCTACGAATGCGAAGTCCTGCTCGCTGGGATCGAGAAGCAACTGACGCAACTTGCGAACACCGACAAGCCATGAGCACGCAAACTTCCCGCGACGAACAGTTGTTTGCCGATGCGCTGGCGCGGCCAAAAGCCGAACGCACGCTCTTCCTCGCGCAGGCGTGCGACGGCGATGCCGCGCTGCTCGCCGCCCACGAGGGACCCGAAAGCGTGATGACCTCCTCGCCGGTGACCCGGGCCGCTCCGTTGCCAGAGGAAAAACCCGGCGACCGCATCGGCCACTACAAATTGCTCCAGCAGATCGGCGAGGGCGGTTGCGGGGTCGTCTACATGGCCGAGCAGGAGGAGCCCGTCCGCCGTCGCGTGGCGCTCAAAATCATCAAGCTCGGCATGGACACCAAGGCCGTCGTCGCCCGCTTCGAAGCCGAGCGGCAGGCGCTCGCGATGATGGATCACGCGAACATCGCCAAGGTCCACGACGCAGGCGCCACCGCCACCGGCCGGCTGTTCTTCGTGATGGAACTGGTGCGCGGCGTGCCGATCACGAAATACTGCGACGAAGGC
>SXGU01107153.1_pt1 | contig 22870 bp, 20 predicted proteins | sample 3174531 | NCBI WGS metagenome assembly SXGU01 (sample SAMN11356863, study PRJNA531348) | freshwater metagenome | isolation source: freshwater sample F1-140 | place: China: Fuxian Lake, Yuxi | collected 2017-12-25
CGCCGCGCCGATGGTGGGCGGCATGGTATCGTCGACGCTGTTGACGCTGATCGTTATTCCGGCGCTTTATGCGTTGTGTAAGCACTATTCGATCGGCAAGATAACGACTAACGCCGCTGGTTAGGCATAGCTTTAGGCGAGCCCTCCAGTCGCTCGTTCTCAAGCTGGAGAGAGTGTGAAAATATTCGTTTTAGAACAAAAGCAAAAGCATTCACCACGAAGAACATGAAGAACACGAAGTTATATCCTTCGTGGTGAATAGGTTTAAACTGATTTTGATAATGCATTCACAGTCACTCCAGCTTGGGAACGAGCGCGGAACCCTTGATAGGGAAATACGCTCTTCGACCGGACGAGGACTTGAGCAGGCATCGCATTTTTTTTAAAATAGCGTCCGAGTCCAACCGTCTTTAATAGCGGCGGAAAAGGCTTCCTTCTTAGCAGCCAAATGCCCTGACATTAGGGGGTTTAATGCACACTATCGGTAACCGACAACGCTTTAAAGACAGTAAGACTCGCCGCGTTATAGATGCTATCGTTGATTAAACGACATTAATCCAGGCATCGGGAGTGCAGGCTTTGCCTGCAAGCAGGCAAAGCCTGCACTCCAATTTGCCTCGGATTGAATGGGTAGCTGTCATGTCGCTCAATCAATTCAGTGCTCTATATTTGCCAACAACTTTCAATAATTCGCAGTTAAGATAACTTTGTTCTAATAATTTCGTCAGTGCTGTAATAAAAGGAGACGATAATGTTAAACGAATTTAAATCCCTAACCGCCTTAGTTCAATCCTATCTAACCTGGCTCATCAACATATCGGCAGAAGGGGTGGCAGCTTATATTTTGTGCCTGTTTTTCGCTCTGTTTTTGATTCTTGAATTTTACGAGCCCAAAAAAGATTGGCTCGCCAACCCGTTGCGCCAATCCTACCGGACGAATATCGGACTGTTCATTTTTAACAGTGTCGCGATGTCGTTATTGCCGCTTCCGTCACTGTTAAGTTTGGCCGGGCAATACGCAGGCACAGGACTGCTTAGCGCTATCTCCAGCCCGGTCTTGAAAGCCGTTCTTTCGTTTTTAGCGATGGATTTGCTGCTCTATCTACTGCATAAAGCCAGCCATAGCTTTGACTGCTTGTGGATGTTTCATAAGGTGCATCACAACGATCCTTATTTGAATGTTTCAACTGCATTTCGCATTCACTTTCCGGAGCTTGTCATCATCAACCTGATGAAGGCGTTATTGGTGGTCATTTTAGGCATAGAGGGGACATGGCTGCTGGTGAATGAGGCGATCATTGTCTTTTTCACCCTGCTGCATCACGCTAACATTTCATTAAGGGGTGAAAAGCTCTTGGGCCGAATCATTATTACGCCTTACCTGCACCGGGTTCATCACTCAGTTCAGCGTAACGAACATGACCGTAATTACGGCACGGTTTTGTCGGTATGGGATCGTTTGTTCGGTACTTTGGCAGAGCTGGAACCCGAGGCCATAGGTATTAAAGAAAGCTCGCCGCAAGACTTTGTCAATCTGCTGAAGTTCGGTTTTACCATGCCCCACAGATCGCCCGATAAAGCCGCTGTGAATCTTGAAACAATGATCGCTGAAGCGGCTTATTACAAAGCCGAAAAACGCGGTTTTTATCCAGGCCATGAACTTCGGGATTGGCTGGAAGCAAAAAATGAAATGCTTCGAATGGGTTACGGCGACGAACGGAGACATCACAACTTATTACAAAAATGGCTGGGCATAACCGACGTTGATAAGGGCATCAATAGTTCCGTATAACCGCTCGCCGGTATAAATAGAACGTGGAGACAGCCTGTAGCTGTGTCATCTGCGTTCTATTTTCCGGCCTCCCTTAAAACAAAAAATTGCGTGAACGGAAATACCCTATAAATTATCGTTAAAAGAAAAGTTTCTTGTACAATAGCCCCGCTATCGTTAAATATGAATTAAGAGCTAAATCTGATAATGAAAAATCAAATACTTAGCCCTAAGCAATGGCTAAAATTAAAAGTATCTTGTTTGTAACGTATTGAAATTACATGCCTGGATATTTTTGGCTCTTAATTCACATTTAAATAGTGGTTTATATCTTCGGCTTCTTAACCCAGGAAAAAATAATGAAAAAAATTAATCTATTAGTTGCGGCATCTTTGTTGTTTGGCTTATCAAGCACCGCTGTATATGCCGATACCCTTAATTCTGATAAAGATATTCTCGGTAGCTGGTTTTTGGAATATACAAAGAAATCGCCGGAAGACACTGAAAAAAAACCGATGGGCATGACGTGGGTGCTTAATAATAATCAGCTGACCCAAAAAGATATTCCTCAAGTAAGAGGCAATCCCTATGACGCGCCCGCGGTTGATTATGTTGTTGAAGACGGTACTTTAAAAGTCAGCATATTGGGCAGAGCGGGCAAATACGACGTTTATTCTTTAGTGGAAAAAACCGATACGGCAATGGTGCTTAAAGACAATAAGTACGGAACTTATATGTATTTCACTAAAAAGTAAGTTAATTCTTGGGATGGGCCTAAACGGAGTTTAGCAAGTCAATACTCAAGAATCCGCCCAACTTGTAATACATCGTTATCATTCTGCACATTTCATTTTTAAAAAGACCATCATCACGAAGAGCACAAAAATTAAAACAGGGCGTCTTCGTGGTGACTTCCTTTATCGTTCTTGGCGTTGCTCACCTTTCCCTAACTCAAGTAAAAACTGCATCTTCATAGGCTAAGGCGCAGTGAAATCTTCAACCACGCCCACATGATTTTTTGAATATTTCCCCGGCGCTTTTGCGTTTATACCGGCGCCCCGTTTAGCGAACGCTTGCCAAAAAAGCTTATAGTCGGCAATGTCACGCACTTTTACCACGGCCAGTAGAGCATCGCGCGCATCTAGGAAGGTAGGGTTTACCGGGGTCAGTTTCAGTGAAGCAACCAGATAATCGAGCATTCGGTTTTGAGCCTCGCTAAAAGACAGCCTAGCGCTATCGTTCAGCAGCAGCGTATACGCCTCCCACAGCATAGACGCCCAAACTTCACCGCTATTATGCAATTCCGCATTATTTTTACCGCTCATATCCGTCCCCGGCGCGGCAGGCGCTTTTTTAGGCAGCACGACGCCGTTGCCGATATGCTTGAAGGTCAAAGGATTTTTACGAAAATCGGTAGAGTACGGGTAGCGGCGTAAGCCAAACGGATATAAGGCCGGCTGAACAGATGACACATACTGTCCGATTGCATAAGAGGCCTGGAAGTGTTCATTGCCGGCGATACCGCGATCCCGCTCTTTGACTATCGCCAGCAGCGCCAGGAAATCGCTCCAACCTTCGCCCATGGAGCCGCCTTGATTATTGTTCAAGGTGACCAAACGCTGACTCAAAAAGTGCCCCCATTCATGAATAACAATGGTGCTGTCCAAGGCGCCGTTAATCGCATGCCGGTGTGTCATCGTCGCCGTTACCGTTGCTCTTAATAGGGCCAGCTTTATAGACAAGCCTACATAGAGATCGATACCCAGCACAGGAATATGAATCGTGTTGTCCCTCCCGCCTAACTCCCTCAATGCTTGATTAACATTGTTGGCGATAATTACGCCGACGGCGCCGGCATTTTGTGCATTCTTTGCTTGATCGACAAACCGGCAATCGCCTCTGTCTATCAAGGCGATAGCGCCGACTAACTCAGCGGCATTGACCAGTGGAGCCTGACAGCCGTCGGTAACGGCGCCCGCAGCACCGGTGGACGTTGTGGCCACCCCATCGTCGACCAAAACAATTCTTTTACCGGTCAAGAAAAATTTCGACGGGCCAAACTCGGCGGAAGTGACGTCATAGGTAATTTCATTACCATTGACAACCACGACCAATTTATTCAGCCCTTGGTGCGTCCACGGATAAAGTTGCATGGTTGCTGAAGCGCCGTCCAGCGGGGTGGTCATGTTCGCGTTATCCTTTCCGCTGAAATCATTAACTTCAACGCGCATACGATCTTCGTCCAGGCCGCCCCGGCCATAGTTATTTTTCTGTCCATTGCCGCCCGCTTCATCAAAGCCATGGTCATACAGCCAATCATGCATAAAGTTGGCGGTATAAAAAGCTTGCACAATAGCGGCCTTCAATTGTCCGCTACGGTTTAGATTATCCTGCGCATAAAATTTGTACGAGTAATCGAAGACGTAAGGCGAGGTCTGGTTAGCACGGAGGTCGCCTTTACTAAAGCCATCGGGAGCATTAAAGTCGGCATAAGCGTTGACATTATTGCCGACGGTTTGCGTTGCCGCGGCAGGCAACCACGGATCGCAAGTGCTGATCGGCCCGCAGCTTAACGTTATCAGGTTGGAGACAACGCGGCTAACAGGCACTGGCGGCCGGGTGATTAAAGGTGTTAACGCGTCATCGCCATAAGGATTGTCATAAGGCATGGTCGTGGTCTCATCCGCCCAAACACGATAAGTGAAGGGCGTGTCGTTCCGGGTCATGTTGCTGCGCGATAACAACGCACCGTTTACGGCTGAAATAACATAGGCATAATGGACTTTATCGTTGCCGCCATCCGTAGTTTGGGTACTGAGTTCGATGTAATAGGCGGGCTCCAAGCCCTTAGTCAGAGGATACAGGACTTTTTTGATGCGTACAGGTTGGGCCAAATCGTGTTTTAGCGGCATCGGTAAAGCCGTTTTCAGAGTGTACCAGTGGTAGATACCTTGCCGTTTGTGCAATTTTAACTGCTTGGCGGGCAGATATTCCCGATGCAGATCATGGAAGGCCGCTGCAATGGCTTGCATTGCGCTCCAGTTGAACGCCAAGGCCTTGGCTGTAGCCGCCTGCGGCGCTAAATGGCCGGAAATGGCGGTCAGTTGTAAGGAACGGTCCAGCAATAAATTCATCTGTTGCGCAAAGACCTCGACGCCCTTCACCTGTTGCCCGAGACTTACGATATAACCGCTATCGCCAAGATGATGAATATGCTGTAGTTTGGCACTCGCTTGCGCCGTTTTGCCAAGTTGATAAAGCAACGCATAGCGAACTAAATGTCTACGAGCGGCGTACTCTATAACCGCAGCAGTATTATTTTTTGAGGCGGTCCGTACCGCGCTGCCGGTACGCTCCGGCGTAGCCCAAAGAAAACTCGGCATTTTGCTGCCGTCATCCATCCGCAAAGGATGGCTGCCGTCAATCAGCGCGGCATTTTTTGGCGGCTGCGCCGTTGAATCAGGCCTAATATCGGCAAGTACAGTGTAATTTTCGGGTAAATTATTTGCCCGAGGTGACGGCGCGGCAATAAGCAGGCTGATAGATAAGGCGAAAGTAGCTGAGTTCTTATACATGACAGCCTCTTATTCTAAAAATTCTTGCAAATATTGAGGAGTAGCGTAGGCATACTTTTCTAGGCCCAGTCTTCTGAAACTCTAATGCTAACGCGTAGATACTTGCCCAACCTTAACCGGGAAGCCGTATGAAGAAAGGTCGGATATTGGCTTCAGTAGTAGAAAATCTACTAGGGATGGTTAAACTGTAAAGCATTTAGCCTAACAATGTCACTGCGCTCCATCGCTGTTGATAACGGCGTCGTTACAATTATTGCACGCTAAAACCCAGCCTATAACTTAACGTCCGTTAACGATAACTAAGCTGCTTAATTTAACTCGTCAAGCAATGCTTTAGCTGTTCTCTTTTGCTCAACCGTGCCTTGTTCAAGCACCTCTTTGGCGATGTCTTTAGCGGCATCGGCATCCCCCATATCGACGTAGGCTTTAGCCAAATCCAGTTTTGTTTCCAGTTCGTCCATATCGGTAAGGTCGGACACACCAAACTCTTTATATTGATCGAAATTCTGTCCGCTTTTCGTTGAAAACGTTTCCAGATCAAAATTAAAGTCAAAATCATCGTTTAAATCCAGCAACTCATCCTCAGAGAACTCAATATTTTTATCGTCACCCTCTAAAGCATTAAAATCAATATCGTCAATGTTTTGTGCTTCAGTATTATCCGCATTAAAGTCAAGCGCATACGATTCAAATCCCTGTTGTTTATCGGCTGATTTTGTCTCTAAAACGATATCCGATAAAGCGTCAATCGCGGCAAAATCCTCATTCTCATCATCTACTTTGGTATCCGTTGAGAATGAGCCCAACTCAAACTCAATGTCCCTTGTCGGTATTCTGTCGGAATCAGGATTGGAGGCGATAACGCCTTGATCCGCCTCATCCGGTTTTAGTGAAAATGAGCTTAAATCGAAATCAAGGTCTTCTATTTGGCTGACTGATGACTGGCGCGAAGCCGTGTTGGCAGCAATGACACCATGATCCTCTTCATTGGACTCCAGTGAAAATGAGCTTAAATCGAAATCAAGATCGTCTGTTTGCGTTGCCGATGACGGGCGCCAAGCTGTGTTGGAAGCGATAACGCCCTGATCCGCTTCGTTCGCATCATCGTCTTCATTGGATTCCAGTGAAAATGAGCTTAAATCGAAATCAAGATCGTCTGTTTGCGTTGCCGATGACGCGCGCCAAGCTGTATTGGAAGCGATGACGCCCTGATCCGCTTCGTTCGTATCATCGTCTTCATTGGATTCCAGCGAAAATGAGCTTAAATCGAAATCAAGACCTTCCGCTTGCGATGTTGAAGACGTATCGGCCATAGCGTTAGGAGCGATAACGCCTTTATCGGCTTCATCCGGTTTTATTGAAAATGAGCTTAAATCAAAATCGAAACTTTCAAGGTCTGATGCTGGAGACTTGCCGGTAATAGCGCTGGAAGTGACGGCATCTTCATCCGAATCCATTGAAAAGGAACTTAGGTCAAAATCAATGTCTTGGTTATTGCGTGACTCATCGGCCAGAGCACCCTCTTCTTCAACCTCAGATGTTGCTAAATCAAAATCCAGCCCATTGTTTTTAGGCTCGGTTATTTCTTTAGCAAAACTGACACTGCTCGACCCGCCTGATGAAAACAAAGGCGACTCAGGACAGATCTCACGCCCCATTTCTGCGGCTTGCTCCCAAAATCCCGCCTCATTTTGCTTGCCTGCCTCAACCAATTCATTGGCATAGGCTTCAAAAGCCGTTTTGTTTTCATTAGCGTAAAAAATTTCCAATAACTTTAATTTACATTCATCGCGATTCGGTTGATCTTTAATCGCCTGTCTTATTAATTCTTCGGCTTGTTGATAACGCCCATAAGCAAGGTACACATCAGCCTCGGATACCGGATCGATTTCTCCCTGATCGGTGTCGAATGAATCAAAGTCACTCGGTGTGAATTCGCTTAAGAAAGAACTTTCGCCCACTACACCGATGTCGCGAACGGCCGCATCCTCAAAAATCGGCACAGAAATATTTTCATCGGGGGCCGTTCTTTCAATGATACCGGAAGAGGCGAACATACTCTCGGTATTGGTTTCTTCATCCACTTTACGCTTGCGCCACAAAAGCCAACCCAACAAGCTGAGAACAACCGTTCCAATCCCACCGACGCTTATATAATAAGGATTGATCAAGCTGTCTGCTTCAGCTTTAGCCACCGGTTTAACAGCCGCTTTAGCAGCGGGTTTTGCATGATCAGCAGGTTTAGCTGTCGCGACTTCGCTTGGCGTCGTCTGAGCAACAACCGGCTGAGTAGCGGGTGGGCTTGCTTGATCCGCAGGCTTAGACGCGACAACTTCGCCGGCTACCGGCTGAACAGTAACCGCTTGAGCAGCAGGAGGGGTTGGTTCCTCAGGCTTGGGCGCCGCCTGGCTTGATGCCGGTTGAGCTTGAACAATCCGACTTGCTTCGGCTTGATTCTGCAAAGCCGCGAGCTGTTGATCTTTTAAGGCGATCAGTTCCTGCATCATCGCCAGTTGCTTTTCCAGCACGGCTATCTTGCTTTGTATCGCCTCATTATCAGCCGATGCGGCTGCGCTTGCTCCCTCTTTTGTCCCTTCGGCTCCGCTTAAAGCCGTTTTACTTTTAACAGCCTTCGGGCTTGCAGATGAAGCATCGCTTGTATTTTGTTCGGTATCTGCGCGGCCGTCGACTGGAGCAACAACGGTACGGTCTTCGGGCGCTACCTTGTTCGGAGCAAGCAGCGTTAGCTGATTATCGACGGATTTTTCGACTTTACCCGGAACAGCCCTTTCAGCTTCGATCAAGGCAGGCTTTCGCTTTGCCGTTCCGACATGATCCGAAGCGGAGTGATTTTTCCAAGCTTTGGTATGTTGAGCGAATTCCGCTAACGCTTGATGCCGCGATAGTCTTGCAGCTGTTTCCGGTTTAGGAATTTTCAGCATTTTCCCGCTCATTAACGCATGCACATTGCCCTTATAAAAGGCTTGAGGATTAGCTTCATAAATCGCCATCATCATTTGCTCTACGGAAATATCGCTCGAGCCTAGTGCACGTTCCGCCACGCTCCAGAGCGTATCGGTGCCAAGTGTAGGCCCATATTCGCCGTCACTGTTTTGCCCAGAGGCATGTGCTTGATATTGAGGCAAAGAAGCTGCCGGCGCTTGCGCATAGCGTTGTTCAGTGTCGGTTGAAACCGCCGGGGTGGGTTGATTGTAAGCTGATGGCGGGTCCACCAATACCGTAAATTCACGGTACAAATTGCCTTTGGGCCAGCTGACTTCGAGCAGAAAATCCAAGAACGGTTCTTTCAACGCCTCGGTCGAAGTCAGTTTAATGGTAGCCGAACCATTAGAGTGAGTAATCGTTTGAAATTTAATTTTCGATAGAAAAGAGGTCCATGATACTCCCGCCTGATCGAACTTTTCAGGCGCCGCCAAGCTGACTTTGATGTCGGATGCGCTCTCGCCTGATAAGGTTAACGAGATTTCAGCATTCAGATTTTGATTCAGGGCGGAATGCAATTTAATCTCGCCTATGCCTAACGCGTTACCGTTAGTTGACGCCAGTAACGATAAAACCGCTAAAGTTTTAGTCAATAAACGCACACTGCACTTCTTCGCCATTGTTACCACAATCTCTTACCATCCAGTCAAATATGAAGACAAGCTTAGCCTAGATGTATTTTTTTACCAGCAGCTCTGCTATTTGTACGCTGTTAAGCGCTGCGCCTTTTCGAACATTATCGCCCACCACCCATAAATCGATGCCGAGAGGATGCGAAATATCTTCCCTGATACGCCCGACAAAGACATCATCATTGCCTGACGATTCGGTAACCGCAGTCGGATAACCGCCGTCTTTACGCTCATCGATAACCGTCACGCCGGGCGCTTGCTCAAGCAAGGCTCTGACCGTCGCCGCATCGATTTTTTTACCGGTCTCGATATGCACAGCCTCGGAATGCCCGTAAAACACCGGAACCCGCACTGCGGTGGCATTCACCAAAACCGTGTCATCGCCCAGAATTTTCTTGGTTTCCCAAACCATCTTCATTTCTTCTTTGGTATAACCGTTGTCCATGAACACGTCAATCTGCGGCAATACGTTAAAAGCAATCTGTTTAGGATAGACGTTGGCGGTGATGGCTTGCATATTGAGAAGTGCGGCCGTTTGCTTTGCCAGCTCTTCTATGGCGTCTTTGCCGGTACCGGAAACGGCCTGATAGGTGCAAACATTGATTCGGGTTATTCCCACCGCATCGTAAATAGGCTTTAACGCCACCAACATCTGGATGGTTGAGCAATTCGGATTGGCGATAATGCCGCGATTTTTATAATCGGCAATTTTTTCGGGATTAACTTCAGGCACCACTAACGGAATATCGTCGTCATAGCGAAACTGCGAGGTGTTATCGATAACGATACAGCCCGCTGCCGCGGCCTTCGGCGCGTATTCCGCGGAAACGGATGCGCCCGGTGAAAACAAACCGATTTGCGCCTTGGAAAAATCGAAGGTCGCCAAGTCCATTACGACTAAAGACCCGCCTTTAAAAGGAATTCTTTTGCCCACTGAATTGCTGCTGGCCAAGGCATAAACCTCGCCGACAGGGAAATTGCGCTCTTCCAAAATAGACAGCATGGCCTCACCCACCGCGCCGGTAGCGCCAACCACAGCAACATTATATAACTGGGTCATCCTAGCCTTCCTTCCGCATAACAGAAACAAGATCACGCGCCATTGGCACGGCAATACGGCTTGCATCCATGCCGACCGGTAAAACGACAACTTTCTTTATCATTAACTTTAAAACCTTTTATATCGTGGTAAAACTGGATTGAAAATAAATTAAGGCAACCCGTAATAAATAAACCGTAAGACAATGGCACGCAGATAATAAAATCCGTGGTTTTCATAATTATCTGCGCTCTATATTCATTTTCGCCCGCTCCCAAACTGAAACCTGAGAACAGCTAAAGCAGAAGAAAACGCAGAGATTTTGTCAAAAAACTTTTTGCTTAGCTATTACGGCGGCGTTTCATTACCGCCCGGCAACATTATTACCCCAACACAGCAAAAACTTTTTGGGTGATTTCATCGACAGTGCCGACACCGGCTATCGAACTGAACTTAACCTGCCGCTCGGGCGCCGAATAATAGCCGACCAACGGTTTGGTCTGTTCATGGTACACACTGAGCCGTTTGCGCACGGTTTCTTCTTTGTCATCATCGCGCTGAATCAATGCTTCGCCGCTCACATCGTCGATACCCTCAACTTTAGGCGGATTAAACTCAACATGATAAGTGCGGCCTGAGGCCAAATGCACTCTTCTGCCGGCCATGCGTTTTACAATTTCTTCATCCTCGACCACGATTTCAATGACCGTATCGATACTAACCCCCATTGCATTCAAGCCTTCAGCCTGTACGATGGTGCGAGGAAAACCGTCCAACAAAAAGCCGTTAGCGCAATCGGCTTGCGCAATACGCTCCTTGATCAAGCCTAAAATAATGTCGTCGGAAACCAGTCCGCCGGCATCCATCACTTTTTTTGCGGCAACGCCCAACGGCGTCCCTTCCCTTACCGCGGCTCTCAACATATCACCGGTCGAGATTTGCGGAATAGCATATTTTTCAGTAATAAATTGAGCTTGAGTTCCTTTACCGGAACCGGGACTCCCTAACAGGATGATGCGCATAACTAACTCCATTGTGTCGCTAAGACAGATTTAAACTTTAACATAACACTCATTCGCTTAAGCCGTCCGATAAACCCCAACAAAAAGCGTGACCGATTATTTTATAACACATCAAATTTTATCTCTTGTAAAAATATGTTTATTTCCCTATTCTTACCCAGTTTTTTTACCTTCAGGAGAATAATAATGCGTGTTGAAGATTTAATGACTTCAAAAGTATTTACAGTCGAGCAACACGATTTGATTGATCGTGTCTTTTTCTTAATTCACTACGAAAGAATTCGCCACTTACCCGTCGTTGAAAAAGGCAAAGTTATCGGGATTGTATCCGACCGGGATCTGTACAAAGCCCTCGGTCCCAAAAGCAACTCCAACGCAATCGAAGCGCCGACAGGAACCGGTACCGCAGAACTGCATGTGATCCCGAAAAAAGTGCAACACATTATGCATCGCGGCGTCATCACCGTTACCCCCGAAACTTATGCATCGGAAGCGGCCGCAAAAATGGCCGAAAACAAAATCGGCGCATTGCCTGTGGTCGATAAAGACAACAAATTGGTCGGCATATTATCGTCCACAGACATCTTGCGGGTTTTCTCAAAAATCGAAAAGGCCAGTGAAGAAAGAGAAAAAAGAATCGCAGCCGGGGTCAGCCATAAATAAAATAACGTAACTTGCGTCAGCCCAAAAGCCCCGGCATAACGGGGCTTTTTCGTTTTAACCGGCAGTAAATCAGATGACACCTAAAACTCTTGCAGATCCAGACATTCAAGCCGCAACACAGGCTTGGTTAAAATCCGTGATCGTTGAATACGGTATCTGCCCATTTGCAAAACGGGAGCTGGACCGGGGCAGTATTCATTTCAGCGTCAATCGCGACACAACAATCGAACACTGCTTGTTGCGCCTGATTGATGAATGCGAGCGGCTGGACACAGAGTTAGGCATTGAAACCACGCTAGTGATTTATGCGAATGCATTTGCAGAATTCGACGATTATCTGGACTTTCTTGAGGTTGCCGAATCATTGTTAAGCGAACAAGGCTATGACGGCATTTACCAGCTGGCGAGTTTTCATCCCGATTATTGCTTTCAAGGCAGCGATCCGGACGATGCGGCCAATTACACCAATCGTTCCCCTTACCCCATGCTGCATTTGCTGCGGGAAAGCAGCCTGGAACAAGCCATCGCCGCTTACCCCGATCCGGAAAATATCCCGCAACATAATATAGAATTAACCCGGAAACTGGGTTTAGCTAAAATGCAGGCTTTATTGGCGGCGTGTTATTCGGTTAGCTAAAAACTTAAAAAATGTTCACCACGAAGGCACGAAGTTTTATTCTTTTCGCGTCTTCGTGGTGAAATAAAAAATGATAAAACAAGAGAGTTTTTTCGAAGGCCCTATGACTTAACCGCTTCCCCTGCAACTTCGGCTTTTTCGTTGACAGCCGCGTCTTGTTCGGCAACTGCATTGTCATCCTTAACCGCAACTTCCGTTTCTTCGCTTGCCGATGCCTCTTCAATGATTTCAGTTAGCGGCGCACCTTCAACAGCTTCGCTAACGGCGGGGCTCGTTAGAATCGGCACTTGCGGCTTTTGATTTAAAGACGCCATAAAATCGATAAACCAGTCTTGATCTTTAACGCCGGCCATATCCGGATCGGCAAGAATATCGGCGGAAACCGGCAAACTGCCCTTCCCTTTTGAGATTTCCAACGCCGTCAAACAGCCTTCTTTATCGTTACGCAAGCCGTAAATACAAGCCAGATTATAAGAAGCCGATCCGGCCTGAATCGCATTGGCCTTTTTAAAATAGCTTGTTGCACTTTCATACAAAGCATCATTAGCTTCAACCGCTTTAACCCGAGCCAATTCCATATAAGCCACGCCCCCGTCGATTGCCGCGCCCAGATAAGCAGGCTCAATAGTCAGGCAAAAGGAGAATTTAGCAATGGCATCCTGATAAAGATTAGCCGCAGTTTCGCCCGATTTTGTTCTGGCCTGATGCAGCAAAGCGAAACCCCAATTATATAAAGCCTCGGCCACCAATGGCTCGTCGGCGACGACCTCGGCGTAGTCATGGTAGACTTTGTTAAACAGTTGATCGGCCTTGATACCTTCACTGCCGCGCGCTTCCGTGGTTTGTTTGATCGCGGCTTTCAACTTGGATCTTTTGGTTAATGACTCAAAAAACGACATGATTTATCTCTCTTGATTTAGTAATTTACAATCGCAGGCTATAGAATAACAGCTGACCCGATAAGCACACCATGCAAATCTGTAAATAGCCGATTACCGACGCCCAATCAAAGAGAAAACCATGAATAAATCAAACAGTTGCGACATTGCCAAAGAAAAAGTCAATCTGGAAACTTCGCAAATCGCCTGGAAGGAATTGCAACGCTTTTTCGCCGCCGGCACTGCGGTATTCGTCGCGTCCGACCTGGATTTAGTCGATGTGGCGTACCAGTTTTCCGTCGACAATAAAGATCAGGTGGCATTATGGCTGCAACACAATCAAGTCGCATTGGTGTCCGACCGGCAAGCGCTTGATTGGTTTGAAGCCGATGCCGATGTCTGGGCGGTGGTGGTGAAGCCCTGGATTCTGGTCCAGGAATAAACGCGCCTCCATAACATCAACCATGGAGGCGCGCGTAGCGTATTGTCAAAATCCTTCTTAATGCGCAGTATCATGATGCCATCTTGGCATCATGATAATACAGTTAGGGTTAAGCCCTTGTTTCTTCAAGGTATCGATACTGGCCTTCACTTCCTGCTTATTCAAATCGATGACGGTAATTGAGCCGTCGCTCATGTCCGGCAGGTTTATAAAGCTGTTTTGCACGATCGCGTACTGCTCGTCCGGCGTGATCACGACGTGGTGCGCGCCGCCTGCGGTCGGTATCGCCTTGATCAATGTCGGCTTGTACTTGTCGCTGATGTCGAAGATGTTGAAATAACCGGGATTCGCGGTGGTGATGTACATGCGGTCGTTTTCGTCGTTGAAATAGATTTCCAACGGCACGCCTTGCTTGACCGAATTGAAATCAAACACTTGCTGGAAGTCGAAGTTCTTGTTGGCCGCATTCCAGGTCCCGGTCCACACCGCGCCGCCGAACATGGTGTTGATGTAAGCCAGCGGCGGGTTCGAACCGGGCAGGAAGACCGCTTCGACCGGGGATACACCGGACGGGGACGGTTTGTCGGTCAGTTTATGGCTGGACAGCACTTTGCCGCTGGACGCTTCGATGACGGTGACGGTTTCGCCGGCATCTTTCAAATCCGGGCTGACCGTACTGGTCACGATGATACGGTCGATGTCGTCATTGAGGGTGATGCCGTGCGGATAACGGATGAACGCGCTTTCATCATTCGCGGCAATCACTTTAATCTGTTTGTCGGTTTGCGCATCGCCGACTATCACATTGCTTGAGCCCATACAGGTCATGTACCAAGTCTTGTTGTCTTTGGAAAAGACGACGTCTTCAGCGACTTTACAGTCGGGTATATCGATTTTTTGGGGCCGATAAGGCAGATGCGTCATATCCATCACATGCAGCGCACCGTTGCCGAGCGAGGTGATATAGGCTTTGCTGAGGTCTTTGTTATAGAAAATATGATGGGCGACCAAGTCGTCCGGCAATGGTATGTCGTTCAGAATTTTGCCGAAACTTTTCGATGCCGGGTCGACATCGATAATCGCGATGCCTTCGCGTCTTGGCGTTTGACCGGGCTTACTTTCGTAATTGGCCATGGCCAGTATTTGCGCCTGTGCCGTTAAAGGGCTCAGCAGCGCCGTGCAAACCAGCACCGAGCGGATAGCTTTGATTATCTGCGTTGTTTTCATTGTAGTCTCTCTGAATGTTTGTTAAGGGCCGGCGGCCTGTCCATGCTTAGACGGGCTACCGGCCTTTTGCTGCGGCGGGATGTGGATCGAGTGGCTTATTCCCCAGTGGTGGGATCGATCACAGTCCTGATTTGAGAGATACGGTTGGCCGGGAAGCCGCCTTGTTCCGCATGTGCTCTTATGGTTTCTTCATCCGGTGCGATATAGATGCAATACACTTTATCATCGGTCACGTAACTTTCCAGCCACTGAATTTTCGGCCCCATCTCGCAAAGAATACCGCATGATTTCTGCGAAATGCCTTGTAGCTCGCGATAAGCTAAAGAACCTGCGCCGGGAATTTCGCGTTCGATAATATATTTTGGCATGTGTGTCTCCTGGTTGATTGTAAAAATAACGGCTTGGTTTTTTAAAGCATCATCAAAGTTTCGCTTTAAAAAAATCTCCTAATAAATCCTGACAACACTGTTTCAGCGGTGCGGACGATTTTTCGATTTTCATTCTTAATAAAGCGCCTTGCCAAGCATTCACCAGCAGATCGGCCATGTCTTCAGCCGATTTGTCGGTTCTGACCGTGCCTTGTTGTTGTGCCTGAGCCAAGCCTGCTTGCAATAAATCCCGATAGCGAGTGAGCGCGGATTGCAGGGACTTTTGACAAAGATCACTGGTATCGCCGATCTCGCCCATTAGATTACCCAGCAGACAGCCGCCTTTGAAGTTTGCCTTCTCCAGCTCTGCAACGCCTTCAGCAAAATAACGTTGTAAAGCGCCGAGCGCATCGCCCTCGGACTGTTGCAGATGTCCGCTTAATTGTTTAATAAACGGCTCGATATAGTGCTGAATGACTTCCGCACCGAAGTGTTCTTTACTGCCGAAGTAATTATAAAAAGAACCTTTGGGAATTTGCACCGCATCCAGAATCGCTTTGAGCCCGGTACCGTGATAGCCCTGCTCCATCAGTAAAGCGACGCCCTGATTGAGCAGGTTTTCCCGATTGATTTGTTTTTTTGTGGTTTCAAGCATGGTTAAATAATACGACCGGTTGTCTTAAATTGTCAAAATATTTTATCCTCAAACCGACTCCGGTTGCTGAAATCGGCAAAACGTTTCCGCTAAACGGCAAGCCGTTCTCCTCAGGCCTACAAATTCAAACGCCGCAGCAACAGGGTTTGGTATCATAGACCGCTACATCCACTTAACAGGAAGCAACATGGGCAACCCGGTTGAACGCGAACAGTTAAAATCCGATCTTATTCTGCCTTGGCTCATCGTCGGCATGATGCTCACTATGCTGGCGGCATATATTATTATTTGCCATACCTTGGACGGGCAAATCCGGCAACCGTTGCCGGAAGCCCAGCGCGTATTAATCAGAACGGTATTGTATGCGGTGGCTATCGTCACCTTTCCACTGACCAATCTGATCCGGCATATCCAACTGCGCTTGAATCAAACCATGCCGTTTTCCCGAACAACGCATGGAGTGGCAAGCGAAGCAAAACACCGTTATTTGCTGACCGTCATCGTGTCCATGACGATAATTGAAGCGGTCGGCGTTTTTGGCTTGGTTATGTTCGTACTGGGCGACGGCTTTAACACCTTGCACATATTCACCGGGCTGTCGGCTTTGGGACTGTTTTTATATCGTCCGAAAGCCGATGAATACTCAGAAATAATTGCAGCCATAGCGGCACAACACCATGAATAACTTATTAGCCGACGCCGATCTCTGCGTCAAATGCGGCTTATGTCTGCCGCATTGTCCCACCTACAATCAAACTCAAAACGAAAACGAATCGCCCCGCGGGCGTATTGCGCTTATTCAAGCGTGGGCCGGCAAGCATTTGGAGACCTCAAAAAAGCTGATTGAACATATCGACAATTGTCTTTTATGCCGCTCCTGCGAACACGCTTGTCCCGCCGTCGTACCTTACGGCCGATTGATTAATAATTTTCGCGAACACATACAAACGGAACGGCATTCGACGCTGGCGGTATCGCTACTGAAAACCGTGTCGCAAAATAAAAACGTCAGCCGTTTAGCGGAATCCGGCTTACGGTTTTATCAAACGACTGGTCTGCAAAAAACCGCGCGTTTCTTAAAGTTACCCGGATTGTTAAGGCTGGACAAAATTGACCGCCTATTGCCCGATTACCATAAACCGGAGCCTTTAGCGCCGTATTATCCGGCAATCATTGAAGCGAGAGGACAAGTAGGTCTGTTTATCGGCTGCATGGGCTCTTTGCTGGATCATGAGACCGTCGATGCGGCCGTCAAGGTATTAACAGCGGCGGGGTTTAACGTGTTTATACCCGAGCAACAAACCTGTTGCGGCGCATTGGCTTTGCATGACGGCGACATTGACACGTCCAAACATCTGGCTTCAGCCAATTGCACAGCCTTTGCCGATAAAAGTTTGGATGCGATAGTCACCATCGCCAGCGGTTGCGGCAGTCAGATGCGGGAATATCAACAGGCCGAGCCGGCCGGAAAAGTGATTGATATTAGCCAGTTTCTGATCAAATCCGCTTGCGATTTCAGCGAGCGCTTATTGCCGTTAACGGCCTCGGTATGTCTGCATACGCCGTGCTCGTTAAAAAACGTCATGCGCGAAGAGCAAGGCGCATTAAAGCTGCTGCAACAAATCCCCACTATCAAAATAACGCAACTACCGGCGGCCATTCAATGTTGCGGCTCGGCGGGCAGTTATATGTTGGATCATCCGCGCATGGCTCAAGCTTTGTTAAACGACCTGCTGACAGCCGCTTTAGAGCGACAACCCGGTTATCTGGTCAGTTCCAACATTGGCTGCGCTTTGCACATAGCGGCGGGATTAAGGGAACGGGGGGTAGAACTGGAAGTGCTTCATCCAATAACGCTTATTGCGCGGCAATTAACCAGCAATCGGATGACGAATTGATTGTGAAAGGCACGAAGTTTTTCCTCCGTGCCTTTCATAGTGACATGCATTGTTAAGGTTCGATCAACGATTAAGCCTTAACTTCTTCATAACGCTGACGGTAATTGTGACCGTAAAAGATTTCCGTCACTTCCCTATGCAGCTTACTTTCTATTCCGGCTTTTTGTTCGGCGGACAAGTCGCACTCTTTTTCGAATAAATAATTTTCCAGCTCGGTTTCCTTGAGCATCATTTTGGTGTGGAAAATATTTTCCTGATACACATTCACATCAATCATCTGATAACTTTCTTGCGTATCCAAAGCGATATAATCCTGAATAGACGTGATTTTATGATCGATATAATGTTTTTTGCCTGAAACATCACGGGTAAAACCGCGCACTTTATAGTCGATGGTCACCACGTCGGATTCAAAACTGTGAATCAGGTAATTGAGCGCTTTCAACGGCGAAATTCGACCGCAGGTTGAAACGTCAATATCGGCACGAAAGGTGCTGATGCCGCTATCCGGATGACTTTCAGGATAAGTGTGTACGGTAATATGGCTTTTATCCAAATGCGCCAGCACGGTTTCAGGCAAAGGACCCGGCGATTGGCTGTTCATGCTCGGCGGCGGCGGCGCTTCGCCCTCGGAGATCAGCATGGTAACGCTGGCGCCTTGCGGGTCATAGTCCTGACGGGCAATATTAAGAATCTGCGCACCGATAATTTCGGCGACATCCTTAAGGATTTGAGTCAGCTTATCGGCATTATAAGCTTCATCGATATACTCGATATAAGCCTGCTGCTGTTCAGCGGGTGCGTAACAAATATCGTAGATATTGAAACTGAGCGACTTTGTTAAATTATTAAAGCCGTGTAATTGCAATTTATTCAAAATAGTTAAACCTCTATAATTTCAAAATCATGAGTGACTTCCACCGCCGCCTTGCTTAGCATTATGGATGCGGAGCAATACTTTTCTGCGGATAATTTTACCGCCCGTTCAACCGCCGCGGCCTTTAAACCGGGACCGCTGACGATAAAATGCAGATGAATTTTACTAAACACACTCGGAACCGCATCGACACGCTCGGCAGTGACCTCAGCCACACACTTTACAATGTCATTTCTGCCTTTTTGTAAAATCTGCACCACATCAAAAGATGAACAACCGCCCACACCCAGCAAAAGCATTTCCATGGGCCGCATACCTATATTACGTCCGCCATGATCGGGCGGACCATCCATAACCACAGCATGCCCACTGCCGGTTTCGCCGACGAACATCACGCCATCGACCCACTTGACTGTTACTTGCATTTGTTTTTCCCGGTTAAAAATGACGCATAGGGTAGCATAAAAAATGCTTATTGCCAGAGTGACAATGTTGATTTTTTTGTTAAAATCCTTCATTGTAAGTCTACCTGCCACGACATTGATGATAGATAAATGGTTGCCATGACTCTTAAACCACAAGAACATCCTTACAAAGAAGCGCTGGAGCATTTCTTACGTTTTTGCCATGTAAAAAAATATCCAGCCAAAACCACCCTTATTCGGCCCGGCGATACCGGCGACCGGCTGTATTTTATTATGAACGGATCGGTTAGCGTCTGCGTGGAAGACCCCGAAGGCGAACATGAACTGATTTTAGCTTACCTGAATAAAAATGAATTTATTGGCGAAATCGGCATTTTTAAAGAATCCGAAAAGCGGAAAGTAAGTGTTATCACCCGCGGGGAGTGCCATCTGGCTGAAATAAGCTACGAGCGGCTCCGTCAGATATTAAAAAAAGAGCTAAAGGAACATGGGCCTGACATCTTGTTTATGATAGGCGAACAATTATCGTCCCGACTTTTAAACACCAGCCGTAACTTATGCGATTTAGCCTTTATGGACGTCGAAGGACGCATTGCCCGAACCTTGCTGGAGCTGTGTAAAAGCCCCGAAGCAATAACCCATCCTGAAGGTATGCAATTGCATATTTCCCGGCAAGAAATCGGCCATATGGTCAGCTGCTCAAGAGAAATGGCAGGACGCGTTTTAAAAGAGTTGGAAAATAAAAAACTGATTACCGCACGCGGTAAAACTATTGTGGTATTCGGTACGCGTTAGAATTGATTTATTGCTCGATAATCAAACGCCGACTGATGCATTACTGGTTTACCCGAGTGCCCTACGGCTTTTTCCTCGGGTTCAGCAAAAAACGCCGCATAAGCCATGAACACCCAAGCCTAAATACTTCAGCCCATTACATTGCATCATGACGATCAATGTTAGGCAAAATCACCAAAAACTCTCCGCCGCCCTAACGACCGATAAAATCGTTTTTACGCTTCATTCGGCTTTGTAACGTTTGCGCGACTTGGCGGAGGCAGTCCCGCGGCCCGAAAAAACTCAACAATATCACCTCTATGATCAATACTGCCGAGAAAAGTTTTGATTAACAGCCGGCCCTCCTGATCATCGATGAGTACTATTTTTGTCATTTTCTTATCGTAAGCATACGCTTATATTCCACAAATTATTTGACGAAACTTAGTTAAATCATATAATGTTTAACCCTTCAAAATTTAGGTTTTTCTTGTCCTTCCCTGAAAAAAACGCCTGTGTCTTCAGCAAAGAAGAGATCGATTGTTTAAATTAAGCTTAACTAAATATGACCAAACCAAGGCGTTTGTCTCAAGAACAACAAAACTCCACTTATGCAACCCTCCTTATCAAGCGCAATTATCCGACTCTCATCGGTCGGCTATCTTACCCTTTTCAAATAACAACTAAGAGCAGCTTATGAGAATCAACATGCCGATAACCCACACGGAATATCCGCTTAAAAAAACGGATTCCATCGTATCCAAGACCAACTTGTTAGGGGTAATTACTTACATCAACGAAGACTTTATTCGCGTCAGCGGCTTTACCCAAGAAGAACTGGTCGGCTCAGAACATAATATAGTGCGGCATCCCGACATGCCGCCGGAAGCGTTTGAAGACATGTGGCAAACCTTGAAAGAAGGCCGCCCTTGGACCGGCATAGTCAAAAATCGCTGTAAAAACGGTGACTTTTACTGGGTTTTAGCCAATACCACCCCTTTTTATGAAGAAGGGCGACAGGTCGGTTACCTGTCGGTGCGCAGCAAACCCAGTCGAGAACAAATCACTGAAGCGGATAATGCCTACCGATTGTTTAAAGAAGGCAAGGCCGGCAACCTGAGAATCCGGGACGGAAAAGTCATCAAACACACCGCTTTAACCAAGCTGAGTCCGTTCAAGGAACTCACGCTCAAAAGCCGTTTAATCTATGTTATCGGAATGTTAAGCATGCTCATGATACTGATCGGCGGCATGGGTTTGCATGGTATGCAAGATACCACTCGGAGTTTACGCACCGTATATGAAGACCGCACAGTGCCGATGGCCCAGATTGCCGCCATTCAAAAACTGATACTGACCAACCAGCTACGTATTACCAGCGCCGTGATCACGCCCACGACCGAGGTGATAAAGAATAATACCGCCGAAGTGGAGCAAAACATTGCAGAAATAAGCAAAACCTGGGATGCATACATGGGCACCTATCTCACCCCAAAAGAAAAGCAACTGGCTGATAAATTTGCCGAAGACAGAAAAGTCTTCGTTACGGAAGGCCTGAAACCCGCTATCTCAGCCCTACGCGCCAACGATATTGCACAAGCCAACACGATTATCGGCACCAAAATTCGCCCTCTCTATGAGCCCGTCAGTGAAGGCATTCAAAGCCTTTTACAAGTGCAGATAGACGTCGCCAAGCAAGAATACAATGCGGCGCACTCAAGCTTTATCAGCACCCGCAACATCGCTGTCGGCTTGGTTGTGTTAGGTGTGCTGCTTGCCTTGGTCATGGGCTTTACCCTGCTGCGCGCTATTGTGCGTCCGCTTAAAAGCGTTATCGACCTGCTCTACCATATGGCTCATGGCAGCCAAAAGAATATTGAGATTGAACGCCGAGACGAAATCGGCAAAATGATGGAAGCGCTTAAATTACTGCAAAGCAAATTCGGTTTCGACTTGGCCGAAAGCAATCGTATCAGCAACGAAAACCTGCGCATCAAAATCGGTCTGGATAACGTCAGCACCGGCGTGATGATCGCCGACAACGCGCGTAATATCATTTATGTGAACAAATCGGTAGTCGAAATTCTCAGCACGGCCGAAGCGGATATTCGTAAACAGTTGCCCAACTTCTCCGCCGCCAATTTGATCGGCTCCAATATTGATGTTTTTCATACAACCCCCGCGCACCAAGCGCAGATACTCTCTACTTTTAACAATCTATACACCGCCCAAATGAATCTCGGCGGGCGCTCCATGGTGGTCAAGGCCAGTCCGGTCATTAACGATCAGGGACAGCGTCTGGGCGCGGTAGCCGAATGGCAGGATCGCTCCATTGAAGTTGCAGTGGAACAAGAAGTCGCCGCCATTGTTCATGGCGCCGTCATGGGCGATTTCAGCCGGCGCATCGACATGCAGGACAAAAAAGAGTTCTTTAAACAACTGGGCGAAGGCCTTAACGAACTGCTGGACATGACCGAGACCGGCATCAATGACGTGGTGCGGGTACTGGGCGCGCTGTCCCATAGCGACCTGACCCAAACCATTAGCAACGACTATGCCGGCAGTTTCGGACAACTCAAGGATGACGCCAATACCACGGTGGACAAACTTAAGCACGTCATCAACCAAATCAAAGAAGCTACCGACAATATCAACACCGGCTCCAAAGAAATCGCCTCCGGCAACAACGACTTGTCGCACCGCACCGAAGAACAAGCCGCCAGTCTGGAACAAACCGCGGCCAGCATGGAACAACTGACCTCCACCGTGCAGCATAATGCCGCCAACGCCAAACAAGCCAACCAACTGGCCGTCGACGCTTCCGATATAGCCGGCAAAGGCGTTGAAGTGGTCGGTCAAGTGGTTCGGACCATGGAAAACATTAACGAATCTTCGCGCCGGATCGGCGACATTATTTCGGTCATCGACGACATCGCGTTCCAAACCAACATCCTGGCTTTGAACGCCGCTGTCGAGGCCGCACG
>SXGU01484973.1_pt1 | contig 22866 bp, 19 predicted proteins | sample 3174531 | NCBI WGS metagenome assembly SXGU01 (sample SAMN11356863, study PRJNA531348) | freshwater metagenome | isolation source: freshwater sample F1-140 | place: China: Fuxian Lake, Yuxi | collected 2017-12-25
AAAAGACGAATTTTGGCTTGGTTTGGATAAAAATGAGCTGCCATATGAGAAAAAACTGTGTTTTCGAAAAAAAATGCCACGCCGGATGACTTGAGAATCGCTGGATTTGGAATACTTTCACAGCCTCTCCGGCGTGGGAACGCAGTGAGGGACGCTCCGGCGTCCCGTACCGCTGGAGCGGTACTTCGGCATTCCCACGCCGGAGCGTGGGAACGATGTCGCTTTATTCATTTCGGACGCTATATCAGCGGCATCGGCGTTCTATGTTGATCGCTTCATCGTGTAGTTTATCAAGTGATCATTCGGCGTCCAACCAGCAGGTTTTTCTGCAAGATATTATTATCGGCCCACAAGTCGCCTGACAGCAGCCGCGCGATTTGGTCTTTCAAGTCCGGATGCCGGTCGGCCTCGAAAAACAGATTATGGACTATGTTGGATTGATAGAAGCGCTCCACGAACAAACGCATGGTGTTGAAACCCAACTGGTAATCCTCGTCATCATCGGCATGAAGACTAAGATCGGCTTCGCGCCCTTCGAGCAGTCCCGCGTGGATACGGTCGGCGATGCGTGCCGCACTGGTGAAAGCAAGGAAGACGCCTGAGGAAAACACCGGATCGAGAAAACCCGCCGCATCGCCGCAACAGGCATAACGCAGTCCATAGCGGCTTTGGTTGGTATAACTGAAATCCGCCTCAACGCGGATCGGCGCGAATTGCTCCGCACCAGCCAGCAAGCGGTTCAATATCGGCGAAGCCGCCAGATAACGGCGCAGCAATTCCTCCACAGCGCAATCTTTGGGTCTTTCTTTCTGCACCACCAAACCTACGCTCAGCCGCCGCCCGGACAGAGGAATAATCCAGATCCAGCCGATGTCCACGACCGGCACATAAATGCTGCCTGAACGGAACAGCTCGTCCGCCTCGACACCAGGTTGGATGTTCTCGAAATGGGTATAGACGGCAAACTTACCGAGGTTTTCGATGCGCTCAATGGTCTTGCCTTTCTTGCCCATCAGCGCGCTACGGCCGGTGGCGTCGACCAGATAGCGGCAGCGGTATCGGGCTTTGTCGGAGATAATCTCCACGCCCTCCAACCGGCAGTCTACATCAAGCACCTTCTCTTCCTCGTGGGTTTCCACGCCATGGGCGGCGGCGTTTTTAAACAACACTTGGTCGAAAGGGCCGCGCTCCAACTGGTAGGTTTTACGATAAACGCTCAACGGGAAATACATGCGCTGATCGGTGCTTTCATCGATGAACACCGCCCCGCTCTTGAATTGGTTGCCTTCGCTCCAATCTATGCCCAAACGTTGCACCACCGGCTCGCTAAAGGGCAACATCGATTCGCCGATGTGAAAACGCGGGTGCTTGCCGCTCTCCAGGAGTAAAACCGCATGGCCCTGTTGCGCCAGCAAAGTCGCCGCCGTGGAACCGGCAGGGCCTCCGCCGACGACCACTATGTCGTAATCGAAACCGTTTTGTTTGTTGTCAGGCATGATTTTAAAGTCTCTTAATTTTTTAAATCCAGAAAACCGTCTTCGCTCGGATCATAGATAGCTTTAAAAACAGTCAAGTTAACGCCGCCGATCCCCATTCCGGTATAAGTAATTCTTCCCATGCCTTTGTATAACTCCTCTGTACGATGCGTATCGCTGCCGAAATAGAAGGGTATCCACATCTTGCCGGTTTGGTATACCTTGCTGTCGGTTGGCTGGCCGAGAATGCTATGCACCTGACCTTGACTCATGCCAACCTTGATTTTAGCGAAAGGCGCATTAGCGGGGATATTCCCGTCGATGCGCGATTCAGGTAAGGCATTTGAAGTCGTAGCGGGGGGTTGAGCGGTCGATGCGCAGCCGGTGAGAAATATGAAGGGCACGAGGAGAGTCAGCATTTTATAATTTTTCATAGCAGTCCTTGAGAGTTTATGAGGATTTTTCAATAGTCATCGGGCCGACGTAGCAGACAGCTTTTCATCCCATAAAGATGAACGCCAGACCGGCCGGAAGCCTAGCAAGTTTTGTCTAACCTGTAAATCTCATCACAACAAAAGAGACATTCAAGATAAGCCCGGCGCTATGGCGGACTTATCTTGACCCGCCAACCCGAGGCAACGGAGGAGACCGGTATATTTTGCGCCGCCGCTCCGGCCGCCGCTAAGTTGAGTAGAGGAAGAGCCGCCAAAACGGGCCTGTCGGCAACCAGGGATTCCCAATCCGGAGGAAAAGCTTCCGCTCCCGGCTGAGGCCGCCCGATCTGTAAAATACGGCCGTCTACTGCACCGGCAGCCAAAACCAAGGCGCAAGCGAAAGCGGGTTCGACCAAACCGGGGGCCAAGTATTTCGGTAGGCTTTCATCATAGCAAACCAGCAGCAACTCCTCCCCAAGGCAAGCCAATTGACACCAAGCTTCCAGTAGAGCCATCGCAAAAGTGTCGCCCCCTGCCGCCAAGGCTGTTGCGGGCTGGAAACATTGTTGAGCGATAGTCCAATAACCGGCCGCGGTATTCTGCACGGAATTGTGGAAAACACTGGGGGAAATAACGCCGTCGGGCCTAACCAATTCTGTGCAAAGCAGATCGGTGGTCCGGATTTCACCGGCCACGCTGGCAAACACCGAGGGAAGTGTTGCGGCTGAGCGTTGCGCCTGTGCACAGGCCACTGTTGCCGCGCTAAACGCCATTTGCGTCGCTTGGCTGCTGCGACGGCGCAACAGCGGCGGAATCGCATCGCGGTCGATGTCGTACACAGGAAACGGCAGCCGCGCCCGAAATTCGGGATCGGGCGCGCAAGCGCCGAAGCCCAGTAAACTCATGCAATCCATCAAGCCGCCTCCAGTAAGACGCTGGCGTTGTTGCCGCCGAATCCGAAAGCATTGCTCAATACCAACTTAGGCGCACTCTCCAAACGCGGCGCCACGATGACCGGGCATGGACAGTCCGGATCGGCTTGCGCCAAGCCGCAGGTGCCCGGCAAGAAACCCCGTTCCAGGGCCAGCAGGCCGACTATCGTTTCCACCGCGCCTGCCGCACCCAGCGTATGGCCGAGCAAACCTTTCACCCCGCTGCACGGCGGCGGATTTGGGAACAAACCGGCTATAGCCTTGGCCTCGGAGAGATCGTTGAGGGTACTGGCGGTGGCGTGCAGATTGATGTAATCGACATCGCTTAAATCCCGGTCCGCCAGACGCAAAGCGTGGGCCATCGCCAAGGCGGCCCCCGCGCCTTGCGGATGCGGTGCGCTCATGTGATGGGCATCGGAGGATTCGCCTACCGACAGTAAGCGCGGACAAGCGGCGTTATCCGCGCTTCGGCGTTCCAGCAACAGCAGAGCCGCGCCCTCGCCGATGTTGATGCCACGGCGGTTGACATCCATCGGACGGCACCTTTCCGGCGAGATCAACTGCAAGCTGTGGAAACCGCGCAAAGTCAAGCGGCACAAGCTATCCACACCGGCGACCAACACTGCGTCGCAAAAATCGGCCGCGACCAATCTTTGTGCCGCGCCCAAAGCTTTGGCGCTGGACGAGCAGGCGGTGGAAATACCGTAGCAAGGCCCTTGCAATTTCAGTTCATGTTGCAGAAACTCGGCCGTCGCTTGGGCGGTCTGAATTTGCAGAAAATGAAAATCCTTAGGCATGACTCCGTGACTGAGGAGATGAGCATAGGCGTTTTCGGAATCGTAGATGCCCGAGGTGCTGGTGCCTAACACCAAGCCAACGCGCAAGGAGCCGTAATTGGCGATTGCCCGTTCCACATCGGCCCGAAACCGGCCTTGGTTCAACGCTTTGAGCGCCAGTCTTGCGTTACGGCAGTCATACGCCTTAAGACTCTGGCGGATATTCGGCAATGTTGAAGCAACCTCGCCTACCACGGTTTTGAACGGAATGTCGAATAAGCGTAACGGTTGCAGGCAGCTACGGTTGGCGATCAGGCTATTATACAAAGCCTCCACGTCGTCCCCGGCGGCGCTGACGCACTGGTAGGCCGTGACGGCGACAGGTGATAGGTGCGAATTGGTCATTTTAGGCTTGGCTTTTGGATGGAGGCTGGTGCGGTACGCTGTTGATAATATGCTGTTGTTACCATGAAGGGCATGAAGATAATGAAGGGTGGAGACAACGTAATCGCAACATCATGCATGAAACCAATACAGTGGCATCTTTAAGTCCTTCACGCCCTTCATGGTAAATTATAAATGACCTTTTCCAGAATCAGCGCCCTTTTGGATCAGTAACGGACACAATAGGAATCCCAAGGTAACTCCCAGGCTCACTGACAGCGCCAGGATAGGTAATGTCGGCGTTTTGCCTAAGCCTAAAGCGCCGAATGAAGCCAAGGTCGTCAAAGTGGACGAGGCGAGGGCATGATAGGTGATGTCCGAATCCCGGCCGCGGTTATCCATGAAAAATATACCGTAATCGACACATAAGGAAACCGATAGCAGGAGGCCGATGATATGAAGAAAACTCACTTCCTCCTTGATCAGCGCCCAGATAGCGAAAATGAATAGAATAGAGGCGAGCGTGGGCAGCAAGGTCAACAGCACCTTAGCGATATTGCGTTGTTGCAGCCAAATGAACAACCCCATGACGACGATGCCTAAAGCCAGCATGACTAAGGATCTGTCCCGGTATAACGAGGCTAAGCGATCCAGCTGGTCTTTTTGGCTGAAGTAACGCGTCCCCGCCAAGCCCGCCAAACCTTCGGCCAGCTTTTGCGGATCGTGCTCGCCCAGCCAGAGCGTCAAGGCCACGCCTTTTTGCCCCTCGATCATCTGCCCGCTCAGGATATGGCGCACCGGCGAAGCCAGGACGTCTTTTGGTTCTAGCGACAGTGCGGCAGGCGGCGACAGCTTGCCGAGCTTGTCCAGCGAAAGCCCGGCTTTGACCAAGGCCGCTCGCCATGCCTCCTGAAAGTTCGGAGTCAATGCCTGGGCGTAAACTTGGGCGTTTTCATGCTGCAACTCTTGTGAAACCAGCCACGGAAACAAGCCGTGATATTCGGTTAATATCCCGGCTTGCTTCAACTGCTTCAAGCGGCGCTCGGCCGCTTCGCTGCGTCTAAGCGCGGTTTCCAAATCATCAGCCTGAACCAACACAAACCGCCCCGGTTCGATACCGGCAAAATGGCTGCGGACGGCCTCGTCCTGCTGCTTTAACCGATCCATATTCAGCGCCAGTTTCTGCATGTCGTTCATCCAACGCGTTTGCGGCAAAGCCAGCCCGGCCAGCACTACGCAGGCGGCCAACAAACTCAGCAAAAGCGTGCGGCGGCGGGCGCAAAATTCGACCCAGGCGGCGATGCCGGGCAAATGGGCGACATGCAGGGAAGAATGAGCAAGCAAGGCGGGCAGCACCCAGCGGGTCAGTCCTAAGGAAGCGGTAATACTGGCCAAGGCGAAAATAGCGATTTGCTCAAAGCCCGGAAATCCGGTAAGCCCCAAAGCCGCATAGCCGATAACGGTGGTCAAACCGCCCAAGACCAGGCTGGGCCATAGTAGCCGGGCGGCATCCAGTGGGGAATTGCGATGCTTTGCGCAATGCACCATCACATGGATAGGATAATCGGTGCAGATGCCGATCAAACTCCCGCCCAGGGCCAGGGTCAAGCTATGGACAGTACCGAACACTAAAGCCGTTACTAAAGCGCCGACAACAAAGGAGGCGATTTGCACCATCATGACCCAGTGCAGCGCGGAAAAAGAGCGGAACAACAGCAAAAATACCGCCGCCACCGCCACGCCGGACACCACCGAAACCAAAGCGACGTCCCGGCTGATCTCGCCGTGAGCCGCTGCGCTGAAAACCGGCACCCCGGCCATCGACAGCCGGAACAGGCCGCCTGAGCTCCGGTTCAGGCTATCGAAGCTTGTGCGGATGGCGGTTTGTAGACGTAAATGCGCATCCGAATCCAAGGCGGCGGGACGGCTTTGCAAAATCAACGCACCGCCACCGTCCAGCTCGGCTTGGTGATCGAACTGATTTTTCAAGTCCTTGAAGCCGTTTAGCGATAACAGCAAAGGGTCCTGCTTGGCGATGGCTTTGATGAAGCCGCCCTGGGGCGAAAGCAAAGCCTGTTTGAGACCTTCGGCCCGATGGCTCAAGCCGGCGGGATCGAACAGTTCGCGCCCGTCCTCCATCGGGTTTAGACTAAACAGACGGGCATGATAGGGAGCGTAAGAACCGACCGCATCGATCCACTCGCGGGGAGGTTCGTTAGCGGGCCACACCTGTTCCACGCCTTCGATCCGCGCCAGTTGCAAAACCAGCTTGGCGCTGAACGCGTCTAAGGACGTTGAATGTGCTTCATTTGGAATATTCGCTTGTTCCACCACCAGCAAATAACGCCGCGACAGCTCGCCCGATTGCAATAATCCGGACAGCAGCTTTGAGTCTTCATTATCGCCGGCGGTAAAAAAAGCGTTAAGGTCGGATTCGATGCGGATTTGCCAAACGGTTACCGCCACCAGCAAGGGCAACAAAACCAGAAACCATCGTTTTCTCCATACCAAAGACATCCGTTAATCTCCGATAGCTTCCCGCAGCAAGCGCCGGATAGCGTCATCCAATGACTGCCCCTCGGCAGTCTTCAGCATATGGTATTCGGTGGATTCGCCATCCGCTTGACGGATTAAAACGTGTTGTTTACGTTGGTCTTCGTCCCCTGAGATTTCGATTGTCGGCGCGTCCTCATTGCCCGGCTCCGGCTTAGGCGTCAAGCGCAAGGTCCAACGCTTGCCGTGCTGTTCCGGGACAAAATCATAGTTCGACTTCAAGTCGTCGGCATGTCCCTGCAACATGGCGACGAATACCGTGATCAGTTCAGACCCTTGCCCCGATCGGCCTAAGGGCGCGGCATGGCGCTGCTGCTGTTCGGCATCCCAGTAATACATGCGGCCTTCGGCTATAGCCATAATAACCCGCGTGGGTTGCAGTTGCAGTTTGATCAAGCTGCCGTCGGCGCCGGACAGCATGCTGCCTTCGCCTTGCCAAGGGGAAGAGGCTAATTCCAATTGACGGATTTCCCGGTAATGGAACTCGGCCGAGGCGTTTTGTCGGATGCGTCCGAGCAGAGCTTGCAATTCGGCTTCATTGCAAAATCCCGGCCCAGGCAATAACGCCAACATTAAGCAGAGACCGAGTTTCAGCACAGCACGCAAAGAGTGATGATTCGGCGTCATCCGCGCGCTATTTGGACACTCATTTATGACCGCTCTCCTTGAAATACCTTGTGGCCGTGTTTTGCCATAAAAGTGAACGTCTCCACTAGAGGGGGAATATCGAGATCGGGAAAGCGCCGACGCCGATAGAACCATTCGCCAACGCCCAGCAAGCCCATCAGCCCATAAATAAGCAGGCCGGTATAGAGAGCCCATGCACGAGGTCCGGCAAGCGTTGGCAGCAACGCGCAAATCACCGTATTCGCGGCGAAAAACAATGTCCACACCCAAGTCAGTTCGCGCAGGTATTCCGCAATGCCGGGTATGAAGTCCGGGTATTGCAGACGCACCAAGCGTTCGCATAGAGAAGGCGGCATCCACAACGTATGCCCGAATAGAACCGTCAGCCACAAATAGGCAAACGAAGGCACCAGCCAGATAAAATAGGCATTGGCGAAATAAGCACCAGCCAGCAACAAAGCGGCGAGCAAAAAGCTGCCGACGCGTAAAGCCGGCATTTTCGCATGAAGCCCGCGCCATAGCGTCAGCGCGGCAAACACCAGCAACTCCAGGTTGGCATAGCCTCGCGCGGCTAAATAAGAACTGAGGAAGGGATAAGCGATGAGAATAAAGACGATGCCGACCGTCTTAATCAGGTTACCCATGTTTAACGAGTGCGATGGGTAGCGACGAATTCCGCCAATGAGCGCAGGGAGACAAAAATCCGATTGTTACGTTCGTCGCCGGAAGTGATTTTGATACCGTATTGACGATCCAGCATAACGCCTATTTCCAGGGCGTCGATGGAATCCAAACCCAAGCCGCCGTTGAATAAAGCGGCATCCGGGGAAAGGTCCTCGGGCATGATGTCTTCAAGGCGTAAACCTTCGATGAGCATGGTTTTCAATTGGCCGATCAAGTCATCTGACATGTTTAAATAACCCCGTTAATAAAGCCTAGATTCTACACAAGATTCCGCCAATACTCAAAAAGCCTTGAATTGGGCTACAGGGACTATCACAATCGTGCCGACGTCAAGCCCTTCACGCTTCCAATCCCCACAAGCCGATACCTGCGTTTTCTTCCGGCGGTCAAAGCCCATACTTTTCACCCTTCTCGTCCCCGACGCGGTGAACCTTTATTTTCTCTAAGCGCTAAGCCCCTACTTCGGAAATTTCAGCCGACCTTCAACAGCAGAAAGACGACAGAGGTTTTGGACTGTGTATAATTTGCCGATTCTTTAACCCCCTTTTGCCCCAGCCTTGACGCCATGAAAGAAAAACTGAAAACATTCATTTTCTCCGAACTCATTTACCATGAAGATCCCGCTTCTTTCGGCGATGACGCCGACCTGTTGGAGGCGGGGCTCGACAGCTTGGGCATCATGCGCCTGATCATGTTCACCGAAAAAGCGTTCGGCGTGACGCTGCCGGATACGGAAATCGAACCGGATAATGTCCACAGTTTAAACGCACTCGAACAATGGATAAAAGCATCGGGCCATCAACAATGAAACAAACGTTGTTCAATCCTGCCGACTATTTCACCTTCGTGCTCGATCAGGAAATTCGTGCTATCGGCCTGCCCGGCGGCTATTGCGGCTTTGCGCTGGAACTGGCCGAACCGCCTGATTTAACCTACCTGCAACAGCGGCTGGATCTTTTGGTGGAGCGTTTTCCCGTCGCGTCCGCCCGCATCGAGCGCCAAGGCAAGCGCTACGCTTGGCAGCCGACGGGACAGCAGATCGCGTTGGAACGCCATCAATGCCAACAGAATGACGATAGCAAAGAAGAAGCCCGGCGCATCCAATTGGACATCCTTAACCGCCAAAATGCCTTGCCGCTAACCCTGCATTGGATTGCCTGGGGAAGCGGCGGGACTTTGCTGCTGGTTTGGAGTCATCCGTTGCTGGATGCCCGCGGCGTAAAAATAGTGCTGGATTTTCTCGCCTCCGACCGCCCCGAAAGCTTTAAGGAATCGCCGTCTTTAATTGAGGCCAAGCTGGCGCAATGGAGTTTCTGGAAAAAATGCCGTCTGTTCATCAAGGCCAAGCGGCACAACAGGGAAGTCAACCGCCTGGATAGCAGCTTGCCGACACAGCAGGAACAAGGCCCGCAAAGTCTGCAACTCAAAGTACGGCACTTTAGCGAAGAAGAGTCCCGGCAGATCGCCAAACTCGCCCAACAACACACCGGCTTGGCCGGGCGAACCCTGTATTATCTCGGCTGCTTCATGCGAGCCGTGGAACAGGTGGGACCGCCCGTCGCCAAGGCCGGTTATTGCATTCCTTACGCATTCAACTTGCGTCGCCAAAATGCCCCGACCCCCATATTCGGCAACCACGTCGGCTGTCTGTTCGCCCGCGCCGCCCGCGACCAAGTGCGGGATCGACAAGGCTTGTTCGAGCATTTGCTGGCGCAGCATAAGCAGGTGGTGCGGGAAGAGCTGGATATGGCCTATTTGACGCTGATGCGGCTGGGCCAATGGCTGTCTCCGGCCCGCTACGCCAAAATATTGCGCAAACAACACAGCGGCGGCGAATTAAGTTCGCTGTGGTTTTCCGACCTCGGCGATTTGTCTTGGGCAAACAAAGGCTTTCTCGGCATCCCCGTTACCGGCATGTTCCATTTGTGCTGGATGACATTGCCGCCAGGTCTGGCCCTGCTGGCCGGACAGTTGGACGGCCGTCTCACCTTATCCTACAACTACCTGTCCCCGGCAGTGGACGAGGCTTGGCTGGACGCGGTGATCGCACAAATGGACATCGAATTACTGGACAACGCCGAGGCCTGACCGATGCTGCTGCAACCTTTTCTGCGCCAATGCCGGAACCGGCCCGAAGCCGTGGCCTTGGTGGAAAACGACCGCTGCCTGTCCTACGGCGATTTACTGGCGCGCGCGCAATCCGTTGCCGCCGGTTTGCAAGGGCTGGGCGTTCAACCGGGCCGGCCTGTCGCCGTTCATCTGGAGCGCGGCATCGATGCGGTGATTGCCCTATTCGGCGTACTGCTGGCCGGTGCTTGCTATGTACCGCTGGACTTAAAAAACCCAAAGCCAAGGCTAGCCTCTATTATCGACGACGCCAGGGTTCATGCGATAGTGGGCTTAGGCGCCGCTCCCGCTTGGCTGGCTGCAAACTTGTGGCTGGACCTTGATGCCTGTTCTGAGAATGCCTTAAAGCCGGTCGAAACCTCAGCCGATGCCTTGGCCGCCATACTTTACACCTCCGGCTCCACCGGCCACGCGCGCGGCGTGGCTCTAAGCCACGGCGCGATAGCGTCTTTTGCGCGATGGGCCTCGGACTTGCTTGCATTGCAGGATAATGACCGCATCGCCGCTAGCGCACCTTTCTTTTTCGACCTCTCCACCTTCGATCTCTATGCCGTTTTGGGAGCGGGCGCCAGCCTGCATTTCATCCCCGCTTCGCTGAATCTGGCCCCGGCCCGTCTCAGCGCTTGGCTGCAACAACATGCCATCAACGGCTGGTACACCGTCCCTTCCCTACTGGCTTTTCTGGCTTATAAAGGCAATTTGGCGCAAACGCCTTTAGAGTCCTTACGCTTTTTAATCTTCGCAGGCGAAGTGTTTCCCACTCCGGCCTTGATAAACCTGGCTACCTGCTTGCCTCGGACCGCGCTTTACAATTTTTTCGGTCCCACCGAAACCAATGTGTGTTGTTATTGGCCGGTGGAGCGCGAGCGCTTGAGCGCGGACGACAACATCCCTATCGGCTTGCCTGCCGCGGATTACGAACTTCATCCGCATGGCGAAACCGGAGAACTTTGGGCGCGAGGCCCCGGCCTTGCCAGCGGCTATTGGAATCAAGGCCGATTGCAGCCTTTTTTAAACGAAGCCGGTTGGTATCCCACCGGCGACCGAGTGAGCTTGGCCGATGGCGAATACCGTTTCCACGGCAGACTTGGGCGCATGCTCAAATGCTCCGGTTATCGGGTCGAACCGGCGGAAATCGAAGCCGTGGTCAATGCCATGACAGGCGTTATAGACTGCGCCGTAGTCGGTATCGACGACCCTGCCGCCGGACAGCGCCCGGCCTTGGCTTTAGTCTTGGAATCCCAAACGCCGCTCGCCGAAATCCGCAGCGCGCTGATCCGGCAATTGCCGTCCTATATGCAACCTGTCCGCTGCATCGTGTTGGAACAACTGCCCCGCCTGCCCAACGGCAAGCTGGATTACCGCCAAGTGTGCGCCTTGCTGGAGACGCAACCATGAATCCCGAATTTGCCGATGTCATTCCTTACGCCAAGCCCGGCAACGAGACTTTAATCCTATCCCGTTTCCAAGCTGTCGCGGCTAAAGGTATCTTGCGCCATGCGCTGCCCGAGCGCTTCGGCGGATATGGCGATGACTTCGCCAATCTGTACCGGAGCCACCGCAGCTTGGGCGAAGCCTGCCGCGATCCCGGCTTGATGCTGATGGTAAATGCCCATGTGTGGGGAGCGCTATTCCCTATTTTGCTGTACGGGGACGAACGGCAACGGCAACAGTTTTTGCCGCCGTTGCTGGCGGGAGATTGGCTGGGCGGACATGCCATCACCGAGCCTTCGTGCGGTTCCGATGTGCAGGCCATGGCCGGTTGCGCCGAACGAAACGGCGAAGGCTTCGTCTTGAACGGCGAAAAACGCTACATCACCAATGTCCCCTTGGCGGATTGGCTGGTGGTTTATGCCAAACTTGAGGGACGGATCAGCGCTTTCCTGGTTTCCCGCGATGATGCCGGTTGCAAATTCAGCCGCGCCGGGGCTTTGGACGCTTGCCAAGGCAGCGTCACCGGGAGCGTTATGTTGGAGGATTGTCGACTCGATGGCGCACGCCTGTTGGGCAAAGCCGGAGCGGGAACGCAGATGATCCAGAAAGCCTTGGAATACGAACGCGCCTTCGTCTTTGCAGGCATTGCCGGGATCATGGCATGGCAGTTATCCGAAGCCGTGCGCCATAGCCGGGAAAGGCGCTCCGGCGGCGTTCATTTGGGCCGTCATCAGGCAATTTCTCATCGTATCGCGGACATGAAACTGCGGCTGGATACCACCGACTTGTGGCTGAGAGAATGCGCCCGGCTTTGCGATGCCGGTCAACGGCTGACTTTAGCCTCGGCGCAAACCAAGCTCTATGCCGCCGAAGCGTTTTTGCAATCCAGCCTGGACGCCGTGCAGATCATGGGCGCGGCAGCCTTGGAACAAGGCAGCGCGATGGCCGATTTGGTGCAAGACGCCTTGGCCGGACGGCTGTTTTCCGGCAGTTCGGAAGTGCAGAAAAACCTTATAGCCGCGTTGCTCGGCACCGGCGAAGCTTACCGGGGTAGCGGCTTATCCGGCAAACCGTGAAGCTTTTTCTAATCGTTTCGTAAGCTTAGGAACGAGCATGAAATAACTTCTGCAATTAGCTCCCTCTCCTGCTGGAGAGGGTTGATGATATGGACTCCTCACTCACCCTGGCACAGTATAAAATGCCCCGACAATTTTTAAACGGTGTAATGAGGAGTCCGACATGAACAATAGCGTAATTGGTTTAGATATAGCAAAACATATTTTCCATCTGTTTACCTTTGGAGTTGATGGAAAAATGATAAAAAAGAAACTTAAACGCAGTGAATTACTGGCGTATTTTGCCACCTATCCAGTCAGTCTTATTGGCATAGAAGCGTGTGGAAGCGCCCATCATTGGGCTAGAGAGCTGACTAAGCTCGGCCATGATGTGATCTTGTTGAATGCGCGCTATGTCAAAAGCTTTGTCGTTGGCAATAAAAACGATTTTAACGACGCAGCCGCCATTTATGACGCGGTTACTCGCCCGAATAAACGCGTGGTGGCGATAAAGACTGTTGCCCAGCAAGACATACAACTGGTTCATAGTATTCGCAAAGAGCTGGTTGATAAACGTACTGCGCTGGTCAACCAAACGCGCGGCTTGTTGAGTGAAAGAGGCATTATTATCAACAAAGGTCTTACGCAGGTTAGACAGCAATTACCGTTGATAGTGGAAGATGCTGAAAACGGCTTAACCGTCTTAAGCCGGGAACTGTTTGCGGAGCAATACGAAAAACTGAAGGCGCTGGATGATGAAATTAAAGCCCAGGATCTACGGATAAACCGCTTATGCAATGCCAACGAACTCAGCAAGCGTTTTCTCGATATTCCAGGCGTTGGCCCGTTGACAGCAACGATTGTGGCCGCCGATATTGGCGATAGCGGCAAGGGCTATGAAAGCAGCCGGGATTACGCCGCCAGTTTAGGCGTGGTACCCAGACAGCACAGTAGCGGTGACAAGCAGGTTTATCTGGGCATCAGTAAACGCGGGAACCGCTATATCCGTACCTTACTGATTCATGGCGCTCGAGCCGTATTAAAAAACTGCACGAAAAAAACCGACAAGCTGAGCTTATGGCTACAAGCCTTAGTGGCACGACGCGGCTTTAATAAAGCGGCGGTCGCTCTCGCTAATAAAAATGCGCGGATCTGTTGGGCGATGGCGAACACAAGCAAAGAATATGAAGCTTTGGCTGCTTAGGCCATGAAAAAAAACGTGTTACCCACAGACGTTTAAGCGTTAAACCGAGTACAACAGAATTGCTAAGGCAAGTTAACACTATTTGATGACATAAACAGGTCAGACCGGTGCTTTCATAACCCGTTCACCCCAGAGATTCTTTGAAATCGTTAGGTTGGTTGAGGTGAAAGTGCGCGGATAGATTCATCAGGAGTCCTGAGGTAATAAAACCTCTATTAGAGACCGAATATATGGCTGCAATCATGATCTCTGTTAATGACATTAATGTTGAAAACTTATCTTGCAATAATCGAGGAGTCCATATATGGGGTGAGGAGAATCAAATGCTCAATTTATTTCATGCTCGTTCCTTAATCGGGAAACCTTAAATTGCGGTTTGTAAAATGAAATCCCTCTATTCCAATTATCAGTGGCGACCCACGCTAATGGTCAAGACAGCCCTTCTGCTGATCGTAGCGTCGGTAACGGCCATAGCGATACGCCCCGACATGTGGCCCTGGGCGGCGGCCGTCATTGCCCTCGTCCATGTGCCGTTGACTGTTGCCGGACTTTGGCCGCGCTGTAGTCTATTGGGCTCAAATTGGACCGCCCTGCCCCAAACTTCGGTCGCGAGAGGCGAAATTGCGCTCACCTTCGACGATGGCCCCGATCCTGAAGTGACTCCCGCCGTTCTCGACCTGCTCGACCGCCACGGCGTGAAAGCGACTTTCTTCTGCATCGGCGAAAAAGCACAACGCCACCCGGACTTGTGCAAGGAAATCGCAGAGCGGGGCCATGCTGTGGAAAATCACAGCATGAGGCATAGCCATGGCTTTGCCTTATTATTGCTCGGAGGCTATTTTTCGGAACTGGCCGCCGCCCAAGAGACATTGACCGCGATCACCGGCACCCGCCCTCGCTTTTTCCGCGCCCCGGCGGGCTTGCGCAACCCTTTGTTGGACCCCGTGCTTAATCGGCTCGGTCTGCAACTGACCAGTTGGACCCGCCGGGGTTTTGATACCTTCGAGAAAGATCCCCAACTGGTATTGGCGAAACTGTTGGACGGTCTGAAGGCCGGAGACATACTGTTGTTGCATGATGGCAATGCCGCCCGGACAGCGGCAGGCAGGCCGATCATCCTCGAAGTACTGCCCTCCTTGCTGGATGCTGTTAGCGCCGCGAAGCTGCGGCCGGTGACTCTGCGTGGGGCGCTTCCGACAGCGGCCGGGGAAAATGCAAATTGAGTCCGAACGCTCGTCCTTATGGGTCAAAAGCAAATAACTTGGGTAAATATCCGAACAATCATGTGGATAGCGCAAGGTGTTGGTGAATGTCCGTTTACGACCCATTACAGACAATCAGATAATTTATACAATTTCTATATAGCCGACATTCAACGGATCTTTACATTTCGATTTCGACAGTTTTCGTAAATTTAAGTGTGGGGTGGGTTCCATTGGAATAAAAAACTTAGTCCAGGAGCTAATAAATACATTTTATTATATTGATAAGTATTGATTATACAAATCAGACAATTTGTCAAAAACAGCCATGCTGGGGACAATCAATTAAGGTGTTGTACCTATTAGTGTCGGGTCAGGTAGAATCCATATGGTAATAGTGTAGACTACAATAATCTTACAACTTTAATGCAGAATACATGCAGCATTCCCTTATAGAAACTTGCAATGAATAACTCTCAAAGCTCAACAGTAATGGACTTAACCAAAGTCTGCTCAACATTTCCTGAACTAGGGGAAAATAATATCCAACGGGACAATATGATTTTTACCGTTGAAGAGCTACTTGTTAATAATGAAGTTATTATCGTTGAAGGCGGCGCTGGAACAGGGAAAACTACACTACTCGCCCAGTTTGCCTGTAAATTTCCAGAACAGACCTTTTCTCTATTTATGCGTCCTTGTAGTCGGTTGGCATATAACGCACAGATGCTTACTGAAGATTTATGCGACCAAATTGGATGGGCTCTTTATCAAGAAGAATATCGTAATAAAGCCCATGGAATGGAACCCAATCAATTATTGCAAAAACGCTTGACTGAACTTCACCGCTTTGCTAACTCGAAACAGAAAACCTATTACTTTGTGGCTGATGGGTTACAAGACATACCCAATGAAGATTGTCACGAAAGAGAAGTGATTTTAAATCTTCTACCATTGGGTCTCCCGCGCTTTCGTTTTATTTTATCTGGCTGTTCTGATTTTTTTCAAAATCGCTTAAATGGCGTTCAAATTCGACCATTCCCAGTGTCTGGATTCACCTTAGATGAGACTAAGCAGTTTTTTGACGAGTACGTTAAGAACGAATCAAATTTAAACTCAATTTATAAAATCAGCAAAGGGATTCCTGGTAATCTGGCAAGTATGCGTCGGTTGCTAGAGTCGGGCAAGAGGACAGAAGATAGTTTGTTAGCTGATTTAGCAGAAGACCTACCAAATTTATTCGCCATGGAATGGCAGGTAGTAGAAGAAAAAGACAATGAACTATTACGTTCTGCCATTTCGATTCTCGCTATCGACCAACGCAGTCATTCACTAAATACTCTTTCACAACTTTGTAAAACCAATGTCGATGATCTTAAGAAAAAGTTAGATTGCTGTACTTTTTTAGAACAGAGAATCAGTGGAAACATTGAGTTTGTTTGCGATGTATTCAGGAGTTATGCCGCAGAACGTTTGTCCAACAAACGAAAAGCTACGTTAGATATTATTATTTCTTATTTACTTAATGACGCTGAAAGTGCAGATGCACTGACTCATTTGCCGAGTTTTTACCAAATGGCTGGTCGTAATGCAGAACTGTTGGAATATCTTTCACCCGCACACATTGGCAAATTAATCGAATGCAGTGAATCATGGCTGCCATTACATCAAAAATCCGAATTAGGTGTAAATACGGCATTGGAGCAGAAACGCGATGGGGAGCTTCTAAGATTTTCTCTACAACGTGCCATTATTGCCAGCATGGAAAGTTCAGAGCCTTGGCGTTCTGAGGTTGAAGCGCATGTTGCTCTTGGTGATTATTCAACAGCATACGCGTTAGTGCAGCAGGTGGCTACGAAGGCAGACCGACTTCATCTGCTAGCAGTCATTGCACGAATGAAAAAAACCAAGTCTCTACCAATTGAGCTTGAATTAAAAGAGCAAATTAAACAGCTATACACGCAACTCGATCGAAATAATTTGGGTGATAGAGGCGTAGAGATAGCTTCTGATCTGCTTTATACACAACCTGAACTAGCTATTGAATTGGTTCAAGATAGCATAGGTGATGGCGATTCAACACGTGAAGGTAGACTTGATCTTGCTTTTGCTCATCTATCATTTAAGGCATTGTTAGAAAAGGAGGAAGATGTTGATGGCATGGAATCTACTCAACAAGCATTTCGATCTAAAATCAAAAATCCCAATGTCCAAAAATTTATGGACAGAATCAACCTCTTCTTTGGTGGTTATACTGCGAAAGGCGTAATTGCTGAAGTAGAAAAGTGGGATAAAACTGCTGACCGAATTTACGCATTAAGAGCGTGGACTGTGACTAATGCCAAACAAAAAGATGCCGCTCTCGTTATTGACTATGCAATTAACACCATCCTCCAAACTACAACTTACACAGCTAATGCGAAAGTTTATCAGGAGTTAGTATCTCCCTTAGTTCACATACCCAACATTGAACACGTGAAAGCAATTATTGGAAGGTTAGATGGACTAAGAGAGCCTATTAAAACAGCAGGGCCCACACTAGAATATGTCAAACTTCAAGCTATTTTGGCAGAAGCCGAGTCACGATACGACCGTAAAATCACCTCAGATCGTTTAGTCGAGTTGTATTTTTATGTTGATGAACTCACAGAACCTGGGACAAAACTTGCAACATTAGCTTTTTTAGCTCACGTTCTAAAAAAGATTGATGCGGATAAACAGCCAGAACTTTACAGCGGGTTACATGACACGGTAGTTAGTGATTTAGAGTTAGTTATCGATGATGTTTTGGCAAAAACAGCGGAACATTACGAGGCTGTGCGAGCAGCAATTGGGGTATTAGCACGTAGCGATTCTAAAATAGCTTTGGAAGTTATTGCCAAATTGAATACGGTCAATCGGCGCGAAGCGGCTTTGGTAAAATTTATCGACTCGGTTGCAACCGAGTCCCCTTCTAATGATAATTTTACTGTCCTCGAAGAAGCGTATAATAAAATCAAAACTAGCCCTTTACGTGCCAGAGCAACGCGAGCCGCTTTAAAAGGTTTATCCAGCCAAAAGAAGGTGTTGGCATCATTTTTGTCTAAACTGTACCCCTTTAAATCATGGATATTTGAGATTCCTGATGCCGAAGAAAAATGCCAAGCTTTATGCGTATTTTTAGTATTGCTTTTTGAATACAAGGACTCTGTTCCTGACACGCTACTTACTTGTTTACAACAAGAGCTACATAAAACTTGGAAAACTATAGATTCTGGCTGGTCGAAAATTGATGTTGGATTTAAGATCACTTCATTAATGGCAGACTGCTTTCCTGACATTGGTCGCAAGTTTCTGACACAAACAGAAGAAGCGCGGAAAGAAATAATTTTGGATTGTCCAGACACGGCGAATACTTACTTTTTATGTGTGCAATTAACTATTCGTAGTTTCGTTGGCTTGTTGAAGCGCAAGCTCAATAAAATAGAAGACCTTGATAATCTTAAAGACCTCATTGATAAAATCCCATCTGCACAATTTCGCGTGATTGCCTGGAGCGATTTGGCACTTAGATTTTTTTTAGCAAAAGATATTGAACATTGCAAAAAAATTGTTAATGAACAGATTAGTCCATTACTTGATGCTGAACAAATTAGCGATCTAGAAGCACTTTGCGAGGCTATCGTTTATGCAGTACCTGCTCTTCATTGCGTCCATTCAGCTTCCACAATACAACTAATCGAGCAATCTCTAACCGATTCTTATCGTGATGATGCCTATAGTGGAATATGTTCATTTCTAATCTGCAAACGCTTGCCTAGGGAATCTTACGATTCGGCAAGCAAATCAGAGAGAAAAATTAGTTATCCAGAATTTTTGGATGTTTGTAATTTATTAAATAACATGAAAAGCGATAGTGCTGTTTGTTGGCATATTGAATCTTGTGTAGATAGTATCTATAGACAATTTCGTAATGATTTCAATAATGCTCAGCGAGCTGACATTCTAAAAAGATTAAGAGAATTTGCAAAGACCAAATTTCCTAATCCTGAGGGTATTCAGCACGAAGGTTATAAAATAATAGTTGAGGCTCAAATTGCACGCTTAGATCGTCAAAATAATCCTTGGAATGATCTCAAAACTAGGGCAAATGCCATACCTAATTTAGCAGATAAAGCCTTTGTATTAATGCAAATAGCCGCATCTATGCCATCTAAACAAAAGCTTGATGCAATCCAGTTGATGCAGGATGCTAAAGCTCTTATCCCTAACATACCTTTCTTTGAAGATCGTTTCGGTCATTATGAGACCTTGGCTAAATTGAGCGTGGAAATTGATAAAAAATTTAGCAAAGACTGTTTGCGTCAGGCATGGAATGAAACTAATCCGTTAAGTGCAGCTGAATTACCAAAAGCGAGACAGCGAATCATTGATTTCGCACACAGATTAGATCCTGATTTCGCATCAACTTTAGCCTCAGAGACTGATATAGACTCCGGTAGAGATATTGCGCGAGCCCAAGTTAAACAACGGCTGTCAACATTAGAATTACGCCAACAAGCGTCAAATGCTAAAAAATCCGCACTATCAAATTTAACTCAGGATAGAAAACAAAAAACAGAAATCACTAAGATGCTATTGTCAAGTCTGAATTCTGGGCGGAGTCATGCAAAACATATTGAAGATACACGGCAAGATATAAAAGAAGCGAGCTATATGGATTTGCAGGATAGTTATACAGTATTTTCGTGGGCTATTGAGAACGCTGTGCGTCGCTATGCAGACACTGAGCAAGCAGCAACAATTCTTCGTCCACTTTATGATGCGGCTAGACTGTCATCGGAATTAGCTTTTAGAATTGCTTCCCGAATCCGTTCAGTCACAGACCAAGGTATTGACATTGCACGACGTTCGGATAGTTCATCTGAAAATGGGCTGATCCTTCCAGGTGAGAGAGAGAAAGCACTACAAATACTTAAAGAATGGGCATCTAAAGCGACTGGATTTATCAAAATCACTGACCCGTACTTTGGTCTCGAAGAATTAGAATTTATTAAATTAATTCGCGATGAAAATCCTGATATTGAGATTTCTATTCTCACAAGTCGAGAAAAACAACAGAAAGAAATAGAGCAACCTTGGGACGAGAGCTATAGATCACACTGGCGTTTGAAGGTTTCTGATGCTGATTCAGGGTATGTACAAATTGTTGTGATTGGCAAAGGCTCAAGCGGCGGTCATCCTATCCATGACCGTTGGTGGTTATCAGAGAAAAGTGGACTCCGACTTGGAACTTCTACAAATGGTCTCGGTTTGCGGCTTTCAGAAATTTCTAAAATTTCTGAGGGGGAATTACCTAACATTATCAATGAGGTAGATAAACTTATATCTGGACGAATTCGGATGATTGAACTCGAATCTCTCAACCATTCATCTTTTTATCTCTGACGTTTTAAACTTTTAAATGTGAAATATGACTTAAATTGATGGTCGTTTTGGGTCGATAAATTCTTTCCTCTTTTTGTCAGGAATCAAAAATGAATCACAGCGACCGTTTGTTACTGAAGTTTGAACGTCCGCTTTGACATAATTTATGGCTAGCTTGGGACAGATTGAATGGCTGGTATTGGCCGAAAGCGGACATCTGTTGGCATAAAGCGAGTACCTTTACCTCTTTTTAAACCCACCAAAACTATTCACCGGAAGGTGTTGAAAATGTTTGTCCAGCGTTAAAACCGGTAGGGCATAGCGTTGGGCAATCACCGCGATTAATACATCGGTCAACGGCAAGGTTATGCCTTTGACTCGCAATTGTTGGGCAAGCTGTCCAGCATTGAACCTATCGTTATCTTCGGTTGGCAAATAATAAATCGAGTGAAACAATACGCGTAGCCGCCGGCTTTCCTTTTCCTGTTTTACGCCTTGCAGTAACTCAGCAATGACCACGCCGGTAATCGCGGCTTGGTTGGTTTCGATCAACTCGGCAACCAGATTGCCCAAAGCGCCGGTTTTCGATTTAAAAAAATCAATCCAGGCGCAGGTGTCGATCAACACTCGCGTCATTGCGGCCGTTCCAGTTCGCGCAATTGCTGCCAGTTGTCATCTATTTCCACCGTCCCCCGACAGTTAAGCAATTCCTGGCGTTGCTGATAGCGGATGTATTCTTCAATGGCCTTGGCAATACTTTCCTTGGCGGTTTTGGCTTTGGTGTACGCCAATAATTGCTCCAGTACGGCGTTGTCTAGGGAAATGGTAGCTTTCATTGGGGAATTCCTCACAGAGATTTGAGTTATTGATGATTTCGCTATAGCAAAAGACATTGCGCTGGTTCCCAAGCTCCAGAAGTAAGGCCGGAAACGCCACCTCGCGCTACGCGCTTGGATGGCCTTATTCCGGCCTACCGGGCTACGCGACCAACAAATTTTTCAACCTCAGCCAAATCAAACGGCCAGCCCAACTCCAATTTAGTCTCCGGGTCATACAAAACCGGAATGCGCACAGCATATTGCTCCTGCCACTGCTCCTGCTCGGCAATATCCACATAGTCAACACCCTCCGGCACACAGGCATTAACAAGAAGCTCCGCCTGTTCGCAAAGATGGCAGCCGGAGGTGCCGAACAGTATCAAGCTCATATTAATGGTGTAAATGCGCCGCCAGCCAACGCTCGGCGACTTCTTCGGCGATGCCTTTGCGCTTGGCGTAATCTTGCAGTTGGTCTTTATCGATCTTGCCGACATTAAAATACTGCGATTCGGGATGGGAGAAATACCAGCCGCTTACCGCTGACGCCGGATACATCGCATAACTTTCGGTCAGCTCTATGCTGGTATGTTCGGTCACGTTGAGCAAGTCAAACAGCTTGCCTTTCTCGGTATGATCGGGACACGCAGGATAACCGGGTGCGGGCCGTATGCCTTGATAGGCCTCGTTGATTAACTGCTCGGCCTCATGCGTTTCATTTTCGGCATAACCCCAATATTCTTTTCTGACCACTTGATGCATATATTCCGCAAAGGCTTCGGCTAATCGGTCGGCCAGCGCTTTCAGCATGATCGAACTGTAATCGTCATTATCCTGTTCGAACTCTTGCAGTTTTTGTTCTATGCCGATACCGGTGGTGACCGCAAAAGCGCCGATATAATCGGCTTTGCCGCTGTCAACCGGGGCAATGAAATCGGACAGGCAATAATTGGGTCTGCCCGGCGCTTTGACGTTTTGCTGACGCAAATGATGCAAAGTTTCTTTTTTCGCGCTGCGAGTGTCGTCCGTGTATACCACAACATCGTCTCCTTCGCTGTTGGCTGGGAAAAAACCGACCACGGCACGAGCGGTCAGCCATTTTTCATTGATGAGTTTTTTCAGCATTTCTTGCGCTTCTTCAAACAATTTTCTGGCTTCGGCGCCGATGACTTTATCATCGAGTATTTTGGGATAACTGCCGGCCATTTCCCAGGTTTGGAAAAACGGCGACCAATCGATGTACCAAACCAAGGTATCCAACGGAAAATGATCGATGACTTTGATACCCAAAAACGCCGGCTTAACCGGTTGATAGTTACCCCAGTTGAATTTATTGCGCCGGGCTTCTTCTATCGTGTGCTGCTTGGTTTTGGCTTCGCGGCCTTTGTGCCGCTCCCTAACTTCTTCGTATTCGTTGCCGACGCTTTTTACGAATTCGTCTTTTAGCTCGACGCTGAGCAAGTTGCTGGCGACGCCGACGCCGCGCGAGGCATCGGTCACGTAAACAACCGGGCCGTCATAATTCGGGGCGATTTTTACGGCGGTATGCGCGCGCGAAGTGGTTGCGCCGCCTATCATCAACGGTATCGTGAAACCCTGGCGCTGCATTTCTTTGGCGACATGCACCATTTCATCCAGTGACGGCGTGATCAGGCCGCTTAAGCCGATAATGTCGACGTTTTCCAAACGCGCGGTTTGCAAGATTTTTTCGGCCGGCACCATCACGCCCAGATCGATCACGTCGTAGTTATTGCATTG
>SXGU01482571.1_pt1 | contig 22865 bp, 19 predicted proteins | sample 3174531 | NCBI WGS metagenome assembly SXGU01 (sample SAMN11356863, study PRJNA531348) | freshwater metagenome | isolation source: freshwater sample F1-140 | place: China: Fuxian Lake, Yuxi | collected 2017-12-25
CCTGTTGCCGCTGTTTATGGTGACGACGCTCGGTACCGGCGTTTTTGCCGTCGGCATTATTGAAGGTCTGGCCGAATCCACGGCATTAATCGTAAAAGTATTTTCAGGCGTATTGAGCGATTATCTCGGCAAGCGCAAAGCACTCGCCCTGTTTGGTTATGCCTTGGGCACTGTAACCAAACCGCTGTTTGCCATGGCGCAGGGTATCGGCATGGTGTTGACCGCGCGACTGCTGGACAGGGTAGGCAAAGGTGTGCGCGGTGCGCCTCGCGATGCACTGGTTGCCGATATTACCCCGGCGCATTTACGCGGCGCCGCTTTTGGGCTGCGTCAGGCCCTGGATACCGTGGGCGCGTTTATGGGACCGTTGCTGGCCGTCGGTTTGATGCTGCTTTGGGCCAATGATTTCAGGAAGGTCTTCTGGGTAGCGGTAATTCCCGGTGTGCTGGCAGTGGCGCTGCTGCTGTTTGGTGTTCATGAGCCTGAGCCTGTCATCGTCAAAAAGCGCACCAATCCCATTTCCAGGGAAAACCTGAAACGACTGAGCGCGGCCTATTGGTGGGTCGTGGCTATCGGCGCGATTTTTACACTGGCGCGTTTCAGCGAGGCTTTTCTGGTATTGCGCGGTCAACAGGCCGGTATTCCGATCGCACTGGTGCCGTTAGTGATGGTGGCGATGAATGTGGTGTATGCAGCTTCAGCTTATCCTTTCGGCAAACTGGCCGACAAAATCCCGCATACCCGCTTGCTGGCGCTTGGCTTGCTCGTATTGATTGCCGCCGATCTGGTGTTGGCCAACAGTGATCACTGGAGCTTGTTGCTGGCGGGGCTTACGTTGTGGGGTATCCACATGGGCATGACACAGGGCTTGCTGGCGGCCATGGTCGCCGATACCGCACCGGCTGATTTGCGCGGTACCGCTTACGGTTTCTTCAACCTGATGAGTGGCCTCGCTATGCTGATCGCCAGTGGATTGGCCGGGCTCTTATGGGATAAATTCGGTGCTGCCGTCACGTTTTATTCGGGCGCGGTTTTTTGTCTACTGGCATTGGCGGGTTTGGCCTGGCAAATTTTTCACGATAAAGATTCATTTGAATCTGTAAGCTGATCAGTATCCGCATCATGCCCCACGCTGTTTAATATTTTTTCAAAATGACCACAGGGAGTATGATTAAATCCGGTGATTGCAGCGAGTCTTCATTTCACCCTTTTCCTATCTCACGATAAAACTAAAAATAACAAAGGAATCATGATTATGAAATTAAAATCAGCAGCTACAGCGATGATAACCTTCCTCGGTTTAGGTGTTTTTGCAAATAACGCCCTGGCGGACTGGTATTTTGTACACGGTCACAGCGGTCATGTCGAACAGATGCCGGGTGGTGGCAGTTCTTTTGCGGCAAAAGCTGGCGGCTTGGAAGTCAAGCCGGATTTTGATGAATCCACATGGATTCATTACAGCGTTCCCACTAACGCTGACGCTGCTTACGGGGTTCGCTACGTTCAATTGAAGTTTAATATCCTGCAATCAATCGACAGCCATATTTCCCATGTCAATATTTATAACGGTGACCTGTTGGTAAAATCGTTCGCGGTTAATTGGAATACCCCAGGCTATCAATTTAAAACCCTGGACTTGAAACAAATTAGAACGTTTGCCCGCGGTCTGGGCGTATCTATTGAAATTAACGCAAGCTTCGATGCCGGGTCCGATGTTTATTCCTTCATAGGCGTCGGCGCCGATGTGGTAGCCAAGCCTTAAGCGCCGGATTATTGACCGGCGCAACTGTATAAGGCGAGTTTGCTCACCTTATACAGTCTTTATCGACTGATACTCGTAGTTGAGTGTCGTGGTGCTGTTACAACATACGGGGCAATAGCTCTAAGCTGCTATACATCTCAGCCCTATCCAACAGACCAAGAGCTTAAACTGTGTATACGATAACCAATCAACGACCTGCGGCGGGCAAAGTTATTACGCAACTAATAAAGCTACAATGTGCCAACTTAAGGAAAAGTTATATTATTCCGGATTGCCGGAATCGTTAAACCGCTATAGTAAATCCAGAAGTCACGGATGATAAGTGCTATAAACACACCCCGTGTTTTGTGTCGACAATACCTGCCCGAAATGCCGGTTTTTTATGTAAATGCCACATAGCATAAACGCTAATTTAGCGCGTATGGATTGTAAACTCGGACCCGCGTGGAAAATCCAAAAACTCAAAAATTTTTAAGGACGTTCTGATGAAAAATAGCGTTGTTATATTGTTGACTTTCCTGGTTGCCATAGGATCGTTTCGTGTCGAGGCCGCCACAGTCCCTGCTGTGCAAACGGCAAACGCCGACTCCATTGATTGGCGTCGCTTTATTGGCGCCGACCAGAGCGCATCCATCGGCTGGTCATTCTCAGTCGGCAACAAAGACGTGGAACTGGACGCGCTCGGTATTTACGATGACGGCATGGACGGCATGGTAGATGCTCATGCCGTCGGCATTTGGACCAATGGCGGAACACTGCTCGCGCAAACTACCGTGCCATCAGGAACGGCCGGCACTCTGGTGGGAAGCTACCGCTATACGGCATTACCTACCCCTATCACGCTCACGGCCGGGCAAACCTATGTGATCGGCACCTACTTCGGCCCGGTTGCGGGTGCATGCAGCGGCAGCGCCTGCGGCGATATTTTCCTGTACAACGGTCCGGAAACCTACGATCCGCGCATTACTTTTCTACAGTCTCGCCAAACCCGATCAATAGCAGGCACCGGAATTCTCGCCTTCCCGAACCTGGACGCAGGTGTTGCCGAGGCTTTCTTCGGCCCGAATTTTCTGTCGACTGCAGTGAACAACGTGCCGGTCTTCACAGTGGGCGGCAACCGCACTCACCCATTTGGCACCACCGCCGCGCAAAGCTTCGTGGACGGCGCCACCGGCATCTCCGACGGCAACCCCGAAGTGGTGCAAGCGCTGACCTTCAACGTTACCAACGATAATAACGGCCTGTTCAGCACCCAACCCAGCATCGCCCCGAACGGTACGCTCAGTTACACGCCGAACGGCAGCGCCGGTAGCGCCACCGTCAGCGTCACGCTGACCGACGATGCGACGGCAAATGGTGCTGCGCTAACCACCGCGCTGCAAACCTTCACTATCACGGTCAATCCGAACCCCGCAGGCATCAGCGTTGCACCGACCTCGGGTCTGGTCACGACTGAAGCGGGCGGCACGGCCAGCTTTGACGTGGTGTTAGCCTCCCAGCCGACGGCGGATGTGACCGTGGGCCTCAGCAGTTCCGACAGCAGCGAGGGCACCGTTACGCCTGGCATCACTTTCACCACCGCCAACTGGAACACGCCGCAGACCGTGACGATCACCGGCGTCGATGACGCAGTGGACGATGGCGACATCGCTTACAGCATCGTCACCGCTCAGGCCACCAGCACAGACCCGCTCTATGCCGCCATTGATCCCGCCGATTTGGACCTGATCAATACCGACAACGACACCGCAGGTATCAGCGTTGCACCGATCTCGGGTCTGGTCACTACTGAAGCGGGAGGCGCGGCCAGCTTTGGCGTGGTGTTGGCCTCCCAGCCGACGGCGGATGTGACCGTGGGCCTCAGCAGTTCCGACAGCAGCGAGGGCACCGTTGCGCCTGGCATCACTTTCACCACCGCCAACTGGAACACACCGCAGACCGTGACGATCACCGGCGTCGATGACGCAGTGGACGATGGCGACATCGCTTACAGCATCGTCACGGCACAAGCTACCAGCGTAGACCCGCTCTATGCCGCTATTAACCCCGCCGATGTGGACGTAAGCAATACCGACAACGACACCGCAGGTATCAGCGTTGCACCGACCTCGGGTCTGGTCACGACTGAAGCGGGCGGCACGGCCAGCTTTGACGTGGTGTTGGCCTCCCAGCCGACGGCGGATGTGACCGTGGGCCTCAGCAGTTCCGACAGCAGCGAGGGCACCGTGTCACCTGCCAGCTTGACTTTCACCGCTGCCAACTGGAACACAGCGCAACTCGTGACAGTCACCGGCGTCGATGATGCCGTGGACGATGGCGACATCGCTTACAGCATCGTTACCGCTCAGGCCACCAGCGGCGATGGGCTTTATGCCGCCATCAATCCGGCCGATGTCAGCGTCAGTAATGCCGACGACAATTCAGACGCTCCACTAACCGCCATCATCGGTCTTCCCTCCACGAGTCACTACCAGGAAGGCCAACTGCCGGTGCAACCGGTGCCCTTGTGGTCGGTTTTGGCCTTCCAGGATGCCGACGGCGGTTTCATCAAACAGGCCATAGTGAAAATCCAGGACAACCAAATCAACAGCGGTGACTGGCTGCTGGTTAACGCACTGATTACCGAGCCGAGCCTGTTTACTTTGTACGACAGTGTTAACGGCGTCTTGACAATAAACGGCATCGCCAGCCAGACGGTGTATCAAAAGGTCTTGCAAACCGTGCGCTATTTCACGACCAAAGATATCAGTTCACCGGAAACCCGCACCTTGATATTGACCGTGACCGATGTTAACAACATCGTGGTCAGCAGCCAAACCGAACTGAGCCTCAGCCCTTCCATCATCATTGGCACAGCATTGCCCGACCCCTTGAACGGCACTTATGCGCCCGACTTGATCAAGGGGCTGGCCGATAACGACAATCTCAATGGACTTGGCGGCAATGACAGAATTGAAGGTGGCGACGGCAATGATAACCTCATTGGCGGCGGTGGTGACGATACCCTGATCGGCAGCAAAGGTAACGACACCCTGCAAGGCGGCCCGGGCAATGATCACGCTTATGGCGGTAGCGGCAATGACTTGTTCAAAGGCAGCACGGCCGGCAACGACCGCTATGTCGGCGGCAGCGGCAACGACACAGTGGACTATCGTGCAGCCACCGATGGTGTCACTGTCAGCCTTAAGACCTCCGCCTGGCAAGCGGTCAGCGCCAACAGCGGCAACGACGCGCTGAGCGGCATCGAAAACCTGGGCGGAAGCCAACATAACGACACCCTGACCGGCAACGCCCTCAGCAATCGGCTGACAGGCTACGGCGGCAACGACCGTTTTGTCTTAGTCACCACCCCCGGCAATATCGATACCCTCAGCGACTATACGCCCGGTCAGGACCGCATCGTGCTGTCGGCGGGGGTATTTACCGCCTATGCCGGACAAATCGGCCAGATTGTGGGCTTAAGCGCCAATCTCACCTATAACGCCATTACCGGGTTCTTAAGTTATGATGCCGATGGTGCAGGGCCGGCAGCAGCCGTGCAGCTGGCAATTATCGGCAGCCCTGGACGACATCCCGCCACGTTGGGCAATGGCTTTGTGAGGATTATTCCATAATCGCGGGCAGGAAGAAGGTACGCTGTGCGTGCCTTCTTCTTGATTCGCATTAGTTTTTTACGAATAAAAGCCTGGAAAGGAGATTCTCCTTATACCCATTAAGCAACAAAAATTGCATAGTAACTTAAAAAACGAAAAATTCCCGCCCGTTATCAGGAAACTTGCCCGATGTCTTTTACCTGCATTTATGAATAATAGATCATTTTCATAACGGCATTAACGACATGAAGTGTTTACCCTTACTATTATTGAGTTCCCTGTTATTACCCGTGACTTCTTCGGCTCACGGTCCCACCCCGCAAAAAGCCAAGGAAAGCATCACTATTAACGCGCCTGTTGATAAGGTCTGGCAGGCCGTCAAGCAATTTGATGCGATTGCAAGCTGGCATCCCGATGTCAAAGCCAGCTCGGGCGATGGAAAAAACGCTTCTGACGGCAGCAGAACCATTACCCTGCAAAATGACGGACTTTTGGTGGAAACCCTGGATTATTACAGCGATAAAGATCATGAATACAATTACCGCCTTAAAACCGAAAATGTAACGGCATTTCCGGTCAGTTCATACACCACCAACCTTCAGGTAAGGGCCGGGGACGAAGCCGACACCAGCGTCGTGACGTTAAAAAGTCGCTTCTACCGTGGCGATACCGGCAATACGCCGCCTGATCATCTGAATGACGCTGCCGCAGTCCAGGCAATGAACAGCTTTTTCAAAAACGGCTTGGCTGGATTAAAGCGAAAGCTGGAAAAATAAAAGATAAAGATGTTATAGGCGAAAGGCGAAAGATGTTTTAGCGCATTCCCAAGCAAGAGCTTCACTGCCATTAAGTTAAGGAATATGTATTAAAAATCAAAAAGATGTTTATCATTCCCACGCTCCGGCGTACCCTCTGGGGCATAAATGGGAATGCAGTGGCAGACGCTCCAGCGTCGCGAAACATAAAACGGGCTAAGTCATTGTTATCTTAATGTTACACAACGCTGGAGCGTTGGTGCCCGCATTCCCACGCCGGAGCGTGGGAACGATAAGGCTATGGTTTTTATTTGTTGTTTCTTAACTTAATGGCAGTGAAGCAAGAGCTTGGGAACCAGCGAAAAGATGTTACAGGCGAAAAACGAATGACGAAAGATGTTTTTAGCCTTTAGCCTTTTATTTTAATTTTCCTGCGCTTCAATAAGACCTTGCCGTCCGGCCAGCAAGGTCAATTCGGCCAAGGTTTTCGCCCCCAGTTTTTCCTTGATAACAGTACCGTGATTACAGACGGTCTTATAACTCAAACACAGTTTTTCCGCCGCTTTTCGAACGGTATAGCCGTTCGCCAACAAGCAGAATACATCGAACTCTCTGGGTGAAAGTTGTTTGATTTTTTCCGATTCATCCGGCTCGTTAGTTATAGAAACGGCCAATTGCTGGGCAATATCAGGGTCAACATAGGTGCCGCCCTGAGCGATTTTATACACTGCGGTGACCAGCGTTTCAGGCACACTGTTTTTGGTAATATAACCTTTGGCGCCGGCTTTAAGCGCGCGGGTCACATAGACCAGTTCATTGTGTATGCTGAATACCAGGATTTTACAGTGCGGATCGCGATTAATCAGTCTTCTCATGCTCTCAAATCCGCCGATACCCGGCATCGATAAATCCATCACGACAATATCCGGTTGATTTTGGAGGTATATTTGACAGGCTGTTTCGCCCCGATCCGCCTCATAGACCTGGCCGATCTTATCGGATAAGGAAAGATAGGTTTTATATCCCGCCCGCACCACGGCATGATCATCGACCAATAACACGCTAATCTTACTCGCCACTACGTTGCTCCATTGTTCACTAAAGCTTTCATGATGCCTGTTTATAACGGGCGAATCGATAGGAGCTTTTCCTGTTTTATTTCGCCAAACAGCACGGGAAGTTTTCTTAGTGATTTACGGGTTTTTTCCCCGCTGATTTCCGGCCTTATTCCGTAACACTGCCGGCAAGGGCTCCAGTACCATAATCGACTGCACAGCCCCTCATCTCAATGAGGCATTGCAAACGTTTTGATCAAGAAAGCCGCTTGTTATGCTTAAGCTTTATTGATGCGCGGGGCTTGGCTTTTATAACAATCATAACCCTGGAGGAACTATGCGGATTTCCAAATTCACCCGCACCACTGTCGCATCGGCAGTCTGTAGCGGCGCCTTATTGACGGTCGCCATGCCGACACAGGCCAATAAAGACTTGGCGAGGCTGTCGAAAGAAGACACTAACTGGGTCATGCAGACCAAAGACTACAGCGCCAGTCATTTTAGCCAGATGACCCAGATCAATGCGCATAACGTACAGCACCTGCAACCGGTGTGGTCGTTTTCCACGGGCGTGCTGAACGGGCATGAAGGCGGGCCGCTGGTCGTTGACGGCATTATGTATGTGCATACACCTTTCCCCAACAATATCTTCGCCATCGACCTCGATGAGCCGGACAAGATTTTATGGGAATACAAACCCAAACAAAACCCCGCTGCCCGCGCCGTCGCCTGTTGTGACGTGGTCAACAGAGGTCTGGCTTATGCGCCCGGCGGCATTGATTATCCGGCGACCATTTTCCAGAATCAACTGGACGGTCACATCGTTGCGTTAAATGCGAAAACCGGCGAATTGCTGTGGAAAATGGAGAATTCCGATATTGCGATGGGCTCCACGCTGACCGTTGCGCCTTTTGTCGCCAAGGATAAAGTCATTGTCGGTAGTTCGGGCGCGGAATTGGGCGTAAGAGGCTACGCTACCGCCTACAACATTAAAGACGGCAAGCAGGCATGGCGGGTTTACGCCACAGGGCCCGACGAGGACATTAAACTGGCTCGGGATTTTAACAGCGCCAACCCGCATTACGGCCAGTTCGGCCTGGGGCTTAAAACATGGGAAGGCGACGCCTGGAAAATCGGCGGCGGAACCAACTGGGGCTGGTACGCCTTCGATCCCGATCTGGACATGCTCTATTACGGTTCCGGCAACCCCGCGCCGTGGAATGAAACGATGCGCCCCGGCGACAACAAATGGACGATGACGATTTGGGGGCGTGACGTCAATACCGGCGAAGCAAAGTTCGGTTATCAAAAAACCCCGCATGACGAATGGGATTACGCCGGCGTCAACTACATGGGTTTATCCGAACAGCTCGTTGACGGCAAAATGACCAAGCTGTTGACCCACCCCGACCGTAACGGCCTGGTCTATACCCTGAACCGGGAAAACGGCGATTTGGTTAACGCCTTTAAAATCGACGATACCGTCAACTGGGTTAAAAAAGTCGATTTAAAAACCGGCTTGCCGATTCGCGACCCTGAGTTTTCCACCCACATGGATCATGAAGCCAAGGGGATATGTCCGTCCGCGATGGGTTACCACAACCAGGGCATCGAATCCTACGATCCCGATAAAAAACTGTTCTTCATGGGCATCAACCATATCTGTATGGACTGGGAACCGTTCATGCTGCCTTACCGCGCCGGTCAGTTCTTTGTCGGCGCGACGCTGAACATGTATCCGGGCCCGAAAGGCACACTGGGACAAGTGAAAGCGATGAATTCCGTGACCGGCAAATTCGAGTGGGAAATCCAGGAAAAATTCGCCGTCTGGGGCGGCACCACGGCAACCGCCGGTGATCTCCTGTTCTACGGCACTCTGGATGGTTATATCAAAGCGCTGGATTCACGCAACGGTAAAGAATTGTGGAAATTCAAATTGCCTTCCGGCGTTATCGGCCATCCGATCACCTTCGGACATAAAGGCAAGCAATACGTGGCGATTTACTACGGTGTCGGCGGCTGGCCCGGTGTCGGCCTGGTATTCGACTTGCAGGACCCTACCGCCGGTTTGGGCGCGGTCGGCGCATTTAAGGAACTGGCCCACTATACGCAACAAGGCGGCGGTGTGATGGTTTTTGCATTGGGTTATTAAATTAATTAATGGGGCACAGATTGCACATGCCATTAAGTTAACGAAGAAAGCTCCCTCTCCCCATGGGGGAGAGGGTCGGGGAGAGGGGACTCAATCGCTTAACGTAATGCGTGTTGATCTATGGCTGAATAATGACATTAAACCGGCACTGATAAGAGTAACTATGCAAACAAACAATTTTTTCATAACGCTATTGTGTTTGGCGGCCAGCCTGACAATACCGGATGCCCGGGCCGAACAAAGCAAGCCGCTTAAGGTCTGCGCCGCGGAAGACGAAATGCCTTATTCCAATAAGGCCGGCGAAGGCTTTGAGAATAAACTGGCGGAACTGGTCGGTAAAGCGCTGGGTAGAAAAGTCGAATACCTGTACTGGAGCGACCCGCGTTATTACCTTCGGGACACCCTGGATAAAGGCCTGTGCGATGTGGTGATGGGCGTTGATAAAGGCGACCCGCGCGTGTTAACGACCCAGTCCTATTATCGTTCCGGTTATGTGTTTATCTCGCGTGAATCCGACGACCTGGATTTGCTGAACTGGGATAGCGAGGTTTTACGCAAGGCGCAACGTATCGCCTTTATACCCGGTACGCCGGCTGAAGTGATGATGCGGGCTATCGGGCGTTATAACGATATGTTCAATTATTCCCAGGAATTGGTGGGCTTTAAGTCACGGCGCAACCAGTATATTAAATACGAATCTTCTAAGCTGGTTTCCGAAGTCTCATCAGGTCATGCACAGATTGCCGCGCTTTGGGGGCCGTCCGCCGCGCGTTATGTCAAGGCATCGACAACACCGTTGGTGATGACGCTGATTCCTGATGACAACGTGCGCGCGGACGGCCAAAAAGTCGATCTTCACTTCAGCACAGCGATGGGCGTTCGAAAAAACGATCCGACATTGCTGGCGCAGTTGAACAAGCTTATTGAAGACAAGCGGGATGAAATAACCGAGTTGTTGGAAGAAGAGGGCATTCCTTTAGTCGATGAAGCCGATACACCTGATAAATCATAATAAAGTAGGTCTTAACAACATGAATGGAAAAAAACTATTAGCGGTATCGGCTGTCGGCCTGGCCTTGCTCAGCACGGCGGCTCTGGCGGAAATAACCTTTCGTAACGCCATTACCGGCGCGCCGCTGGATATGAGCGTCGCCAAATCGGGCGGCAACGAAGCTGTTTTCCGGCAGTTTAAAGAGACGGGGAAAAACCCTTACAACGGCGACAAAGAAGCTGTACAAAAAGGGCACGACCTTTTTATGACCGCCTGCTCCGGCTGTCATGGTCATAATGCCGAAGGTAAGCTCGGCCCCGGCCTTGCCGACGATTACTGGACGTATCCGGCCAATGCAACCGATCAGGGTTTGTTTGAAGTCTTGTTTGGCGGCGCCAACGGCATGATGGGGCCGCAATATGTCAATTTATCAACCGATGAAATGCTGTTGATCATGTCCTGGATACGGGATATTTACAAAGGCGATCCGAAAAAAGCCAAGTGGCTGAAAAAATAGAGAGGAAACACTGATGAAAAAAATACTTTTAACAAATGTAGGCCTGCTGTTGGCGGTACTGTCCTGTACGGCTATGGCCTATGACGGTCAAAATTGCAGTGAACCGGGTGTATGCTGGGAACCGAAGCCGGGTTACCCGGAAAAGGTAGCGGGCAGCAAGTATGACCCGAAACATGATGTCAACGAGCTCAACAAACAAGCCCAATCGATTGCGGAAATGGAAGCGCGCAATCAAAAACGCCAGGAACATTTGGCCAAGACCGGCAAGTTTGTTTATGACGTGGACGATATTGAATAGTGACCGGTTTTGGGCATGGAGTCATTCAACCTTTCGTCCCCTATAGTTAAGGCGGTTTGTATTTTATGCCCATTTTTTTCTTGTGCCACACGCTGCATCACTACCATTAAGTTTTATCGTTCCCAAGCTCCGGAGACTGTGAAAGTATTCAGTTTTAGACCAGGATTAAAGAATAACCACGAAGACACGAAGATCACGAAGTTTTCAATCTATTGAATTAGATAGTTATTTTTCTTCGTGTTCTTCGTGTCTTCGTGGTGAAAAATGCTCTTAGCCTAAGTTTGACAGCCACTCCGGCTTGGAAAAGAGTAACAGACGTTTTTATATAGACCATGAACACAGATACCCAACTTAGCGACTGGCGCGAGCAAGCGTTACAGCTTGAACAACAAATCAATCAAACCGTTATTGGCCTGCAACCGGCGGTCAGGCATATCGTTCTGGCCGTTTTCGCCAGAGGCCATGTATTGCTGGAAGGTCATGTCGGGGTCGGCAAAACCACGCTGTTAAGAGCGGTCGCCCAAGGCCTGGGCGGCGACTATCAACGCATAGAAGGCACCATTGACCTGATGCCCGCCGACTTGATTTATTACACTTATTTAAACAGTGAAGGCCGCCCGTGTGTCGATCCCGGCCCCTTGCTGAAACACGGCGACACGCTCGCCACGTTCTTCTTCAATGAAATCAATCGCGCCCGCCCGCAAGTCCATGCCCTGCTGTTAAGGGCGATGGCGGAGCGCAGCATTAATGCGTTTAACCGCGATCATGCACTGCCGCATATCCAGGTTTTTGCCGACCGCAATCGCGTCGAGAAGGAAGAAACCTTTGAGTTGCCCGCCGCCGCCAAAGACCGCTTTATGATGGAAATCAACATCAACATGCCCGGTTCGGACGCTGTGCTTGATGAACTGATGTTTAATCCGCGCTTCCATGATACCGACCGGCTGGTCGGCGGCGTCACTAACAGCGGCATCTATTACCGGCTCAATGAATTGGCGCAAACGGTGCAGCAACGCATACAAACCAGCGCCAAACTGCATGCTTATGCGCTGGATTTATGGAAAGCCACGCACCAACCGGAACACTACGGTGTTCGGTTAAACGATGTTGAAATGCCGAATTTATTAATGACCGGAGCCAGTCCACGCGGCATGAGTTATTTAATCCGCGCCGGCAAAACCCGCGCCTGGCTGGAACATCGGGATCATGTCTTGCCGGAAGACCTGCAAGCGGTTTTTCCGGTCTGCATGACGCACCGGCTGTTGTTAAACCCGATGTACGGCTATCGAAAAGAACAGTTGCTGCCTGAATTGATCCAGGGGATTTTGAGCCAAGTGGCCGCACCTTAGTGCAACATAGCCTAAAACATAAAAACCACGAAGACACGAAGAACAGGAAGTTTTCACCTTTTTTTCTTCGTGTTCTTCGTGTCTTCGTGGTGAATAAATCTGTTATTGCTTGAATGCACTATTCCATAGCACTCACCTTGCGTATATCGTAAAAACCCATGACCGACACCTTACATTATCGCTTACCCTGGCAATCCGGTTCCGTTTATCCGGGCGCTCATCCCGGACAAATGGTCGGAGCAGGGCAGTTGTTCAAGCGCCACGAACCGCTGATCGCGAGTCCCGATCCCAGACGATTGGACTTGCGCGCCAGTGTGCTCGACCCGTTTTCAGGCTATCGGGTGCGCGTTTATCAACAGCACAGCATCGTCAACGTCTACCTGATTGCCGATCTGTCGGCGTCGATGGGCTATGCCGATAAACAGCAAATCCTGATCCGGTTTTTGCTGACCGCCGCTCATTCGGCATTCGCTTACGGCGATAAATTCGGCTTTATCGGCTGCACCGAGCACATGGAACCGCGCTGGGTGCTTCCCGCCTGTCGGCATTCGGGACGCGTGTCGGCGCTGGCGAAGCAACTGGCAAGCGTGACCTTTAGCGGCAGTGCAAACGGACTTCAACAGGGGGTAAGTTTCCTGCCTGCCGAGCGCTCATTGGTGTTTTTATTATCCGACTGCCATTTTTCATTAGCCCGTCTAAGCGCCGTGTTGGCTTCCCTGCAAGGCCACGATGTCATTCCATTGGTGTTATGGCATCAGGCTGAATACGCCGCTTTGCCCAATTGGGGCCTCATTGCCTTTCAGGACATGGAAAACCGGGCCACCCGCACGCTGTTCATGCGCCCGGCATTGCGGCAAAAAATAACAGCCGCCTACCGGCAACGCCAAGACCAGTTGAAGCACGTTTTCAGGACCTTTGGCAGCGAACCTTTGTTTATTACCGAAAACGACAGCCTCCAAACCATTAACCGTCATTTACAGCAGAGAGTCGCATGAGAGTCCCGTTAATTCCGGTCATCCTGGTATTGTCGCTGCTCGGCTGCTCCCGCCCGATTGATGAGCCTGTTAGCTACTTTAACGTCGAAACGCCGCGCCCCTTCGGTTACGTTAACGGCGATGAAATTCCCCGGCGCATTATTATCGAAACCCGTTCCGGCATCAGCCTGCAACCCGGCAGTGTACCCGTGAAAGGACAAATCAATCGCTGGCTGAACCTGAATCAGGTGAGCGTTAAACAAAGCGGGCGGCGTTATCAAATCGATTTGCGCTACCAGGTTTTTTACGCGCCGCTGGAAGTCAAGGCATTAACCCTGCCCGGATTTACCCTGCAACTCAGTCAGGGCGAAAAAAACATCAGTCAAAGCGTCCCGGCCTGGACATTTACGCTGTCCCCGCTCCGAGAACTGGTCGTGCGCCAAAGCGAGCAGGGCGAATACCTGCGCCCGGACAGTCCGCCGTCATTGTCATTATTGGTGAACAGCCATGCGGTGTACGGCTTGGCGGCCAGTTTGACCATTGCCGCGCTGACCGCCTTATACCTGGGTTATTTATACGGTTGCTTTCCCGGCCTGTCGCGACGCACGGTGTTCAAGCGGGTGTTGCGAAAATTGGCGGGCTTGTCCAAAGCCGACATGGAACAGGCCTTGACCCTTGTTCATCAGGCCCTGAACAATCTGAACGGGCAACCGCTGTTCTCCAATCGCTTGAGTGAATTTTACCGGCGCAACCCGCCGTATCGGCAAATAAACTCTCAATTGACTTGGTTTTTCAACTACTCCAATCGTTATTTCTTTTCCGACGGCATGATTGTCGTGCAGCAGGATTTACAACAGTTGAAAGACCTCTGCGAGCAATGCCGGAAAATCGAGCGGGGTAGTCGATGAATCTGGCGGTAAATAGCCCTTGGGTGTTGTCGGGCCTGCTGCTCGCCTTGTTGCCGCTGTTCAATAACGGCATGCGCCCAAGCCCGGCGCCGTGGCTGGCCTTGATACCCGATGATGCGCTGTCGGTGTTTATCGCCTGTGGCTTGCGGCTGTGCGCAATGGCGGTCATCGCCGGATTGGTGCTGGGCATGGCGGGCCTGCATCGCACCGAACAAAGCCGGGAGCGCATCGGTCATGGCGCGCATATCGTACTATTGCTCGATCGCAGCAGCAGTATGGATAACAGCTTTGCCGGGAGCGCGCCTAACGGTGCCGATGAATCCAAAGCCACGGCGGCGCGGCGCTTATTGACCGATTTTGTCAAACAGCGGCAAAGCGATCTAATCGGTGTTGCGGAATACAGCACGGCGCCCTTGTTCGTGATGCCGCTGACCGAAAACAAAGCCGCGGTGCAGGCGGCGATTGCCGCAACGGCGACGCCGGCGCTGGGTTTTACCCATGTCGGCAAGGGCTTGGGGATGGCGTTATCGCTGTTTGAGCAACCCTCCGTCACCGGCTCGCGTATCGTCGTGCTGGTTTCAGACGGTGCGGCGGCAATTGATCATGACAGCGAACAAAAACTGCGGCTTTGGTTCAAGCAGCAGCAAGTCCGCCTGTACTGGATTTTCCTGCGCACAGCCGGCAGCCCCGGCATTTTCGATCAGCCTGAGGACAGCCGGGACGACAACGCCGGAGCCATGCCCGAACGCTACCTGCACAAGTTCTTTTTAGGACTGGGCAGTTCCTACCAGGCTTATGAAGCGGAAAGTCCGGACGCGTTAAAACGGGCGATTGCCGATATTAATCAACTGGAAAACCTGCCCATGCACTATGTCGAACGCATTCCCAAACAGGATTTATCGACGCTTTGCTACAGCGTAGCGACGCTGTTACTGCTGATTCTGCTGGGCGCAAAATTTTGTGAGATCAGACGATGATAAGAAGATTCAGGCATATTTCCCTGTGGAGCGCATTGGCGCTTGCTTTGGCGGGCGCCCTGTACAGTCTCGGTGTTTGGTACGGAATCCACCGCGACAATCACTTAATTCTTCAATTAACGTCGGGAAAGGATGTCGCAGTCAATAAAGTAATCAGCGGCGAGCCGGAATTAAGACTGGCGCGGGCTTTTTATTTCAAGCAAAAACACCGCTACGATGAGGCCTTATCGACCCTCAGCCTGGTTATGGACAAAGGCGATCAAGCATTCCAGGCCAAAGTCCGCTATAACCTCGGCAACCTGTATCTGGAGCAAGCCCTGCAGCAGGCAAAAGCCATGAATATCAATGCCGCGACGCCGTTGGCCGGATTGGCGAAACAGGCTTACCGGCAGTCGTTGGCATTGGACAGCGGCAACTGGGACGCCAAATACAACCTTGAAGTCGCCATGCGCCTGCTGCCGGAAATGGACAGGGTAGATATGCCCGACGACGGCCCGGAAAACCGGAAATCGCAGTTGTGGACGACAGTGCCGGGGTTTCCGCGCGGCTTGCCTTGATTTTAGAAGGATTTACCACGAAGGCACGAAGTTCACGAAGAAAACGCGAGAAAACCATGAGCAATCCATTAAAAGATTACCGAACCACTTGCCTGCTGCTGGCGACATTAGCGATGGCGGTGCTGTTTATTCACCCCGGCAGGCAACAGAAAACGCCCACCTATAACTATACCTTCATTATCGATATTACCCGCAGCATGAATGTAAGCGACTATCGGCAAGACAATCAGGCCGTCAGCCGCCTGGAATTTGTCAAACACAGCTTGCGCGAGTTGCTGCGACAGTTGCCTTGTCAATCCAGAGTCGGCTTGGGGTTGTTCACCGAAAGACGCTCCACCTTGTTATTCGAACCGCTGGAAGTGTGTTCGGCTTACACGGAAATCGATACCGCGATCAGCAAAATCGACTGGCGCATGGCCTGGGCGGCGGACAGCCATATTGCCAAGGGCTTGCTAAGCACCTTGGAAATGCTGCAAAAAAGCGACAGTTCGGTGGTTTTCATGACTGACGGCCAGGAAGCCCCACCGTTAAATCCCAATTACCGGACCGATTTTTCAACAGTAAAGGGGCACGCAAAAGGCATCATTATCGGCGTCGGCGGCTTGCAGGCCGTGCCTATTCCCAAATTTGACAGTCAAGGCAAACAAACCGGGTTTTATGCTCACGATGATGTACCGCACCGCTCTTCATTCGGGCAGTCGAACCTCGACCCATCGCAAATTAAAGGCTACAACGCGCGTAATGCGCCGTTCGGCAGTGAAGCCGCTATCGGCAACGAACATTTAAGCGCTTTGCAGGAAACTTACCTGGAAAACCTGGGCACGGAATCCGGCCTGGATTACACCCGCCTGACTGATTTCAAAAATCTTGGCAAGGCCTTACGAAACCCGAAACTGGCGACGGAAAAAATGCTGCTGACCGATAACCGCTGGCAACCGGCCTTGTCGGCATTGCTGCTGCTAAGCCTTGTTTATATGCCCAAGCTATATCCATATCGCCGAGTCATCCGGCATTAAAAAACCGTCATTTTTTAATTTACCTTTTGAGAACCGTTCATGAACCAGCAAACCCTGCTATCAACCCATAATCTTTTTATGTCGCGCCTGCTGTTGTCGTTGCTCGGCGCTTACATCGCCCATGCCTATCGACATGTAAGCCATGATTACTGGTTGCTGATGATGTTTTTGTTCAGTGTTATCGCCGTTGCTCCGAGCTATTATCAATTCAGGCAAAAAGGCGATAATTTCAAGGCCTTCGTCAGAAATTTGCTGCATTGGTCAGGCGGTTTGTGTGCGGCCCTTGTGGTTTACGCTTACCACGGTTCGGGACGAATTTTTCATGAAGAAGCCGGGTTGATTGTATTGTTAATACTGGCGTTAACGAGCTACCTGGACGGTATACAAAGCGGCTGGCGCTGTATGTTTATTGGATTATTCCTTGGGCTTACAGCCGTTTGCGTCGCTTATTTTGATAGCTATATCCAGCCGCTTGCAGCATTGGCGATAGCCGCTATTACCGTTAGTTATCAATCAAAATTATAAAAAAAGAATTTTTCCTATAGCGGATAATGCGGCGCGAATGAATAATGGTATGTTTTTGCGAGTCATCAAGCCGATGATGCAAGTACCGGTTTTTCAAACACATGAGTCTGCGCTACCAAATCAATCTCAGAATCTTGATTTCTTCGCTGTGCATCCTGTTGCTGGGCGGAACGATAGCCATCTGGCAGGCGCGCAATGCCGTAGAGAAGGAAGTCGATTCATCCATCAATCTGGCCGTGCAACTGATCACCTTCGGATTTTCTCAAGTATCGCCACAACGGGGCGCTGAAACCGACTGGCTGCCTCAATTCAATGCACTGCAAGAAACCCGGCATTTAAGCATTCAACTGAAAACGCCCTCAGGCGAAATCATCAGTGTCGCCCATAAAACTCAGCAACCCCATCATCAGGAAACGCCGCCGCAGTGGTTTATCAAGCTGGTCGAAGGCCAGCATCCGAAAGCCGAACACCTGATAACGACGTTGGGCGGCAAGCAGCTGACATTGATTATCCAGGCTAATCCACTGGATGAAATCACCGAGGTCTGGGAGGAAAGCCTGGGCTTTTTCAGCACGGTTTTCCTGTTGACGCTGTTTACTTTCCTGGCCGTCAATCTGGCATTTAACAAAGCCCTCAAGTCCATTGCCATTATTGTTGATGCGTTGAAAGTCATTGAAACCGGGCAGTACCGGCAAAAATTGCCGGATTTTTCCATTCAGGAATATGACAGCATCGCCAAGGCCATCAACCACATGACCGGCGAACTGGATGCAGGTCAACAGGAAAATCGCGCCTTAACCCAGCACTCACTAGCCATACAGGAAGACGAGCGGCAGCGGCTGTCGCAGGAACTGCATGATGAACTGGGTCAATCACTGACCGCCATCAAAGTCATGGCGGCGACCGCTGAGCGTTCGCAAACCGGGGGGAGGGCGGACATCAAACCAACTACAGATGCCATCATCAGTGTTTGCGATCACCTGATGACGGTGGTGCGCTCGATGATGCACCAGCTACATCCGCTGGTATTAACCGAGCTGGGCCTGAAAGCGACGATGGAGGATTTACTGAATCACTGGGCGATAAGAAATCCGGCATTAAAACTCACGATAGACTGCCCTGACGAAGTGGATGTACTGGATCCCAAAATCACTATCCAGGTATTCAGGATCGTGCAGGAATGCTTAACCAATATTGTGCGCCATGCCCAGGCAAATGAGGCTATGATTAGCCTGGAAATTGTGCAATCATCAGCAAACGGAAAAGCGCTGCGCTTACACGTCACTGACGATGGTCAAGGCTGCGCCGCTGAAATGATTAAAACCGGTTTTGGATTATTGGGTATGAGAGAAAGAATCAACAGCTTGGGCGGCGAATTAACCATTCAAACCGGGCCGCAACAAGGCATGAGTATTACTGCAAATATCCCGCTGCCATGAAAGAACGGATAAAAGTGATCTTGGTGGACGACCACGCCGTGGTGCGTGCAGGTTTCCGCATGTTGTTATCGACCGAAGAGACTATTGAAGTCATCGCCGAAGCCGAACGCGGCGAGGCGGCTTGTCAGTTGTACCTGGACAAACAGCCGGATGTCATGGTGCTGGATTTATCCATGCCCGGCATCGGCGGCCTGGAATCTATACGGCGTATTTGCAATCGCGACAGTAAAGCCAAAATTTTGGTGTTCAGTGTGCATGATGAATGGGTTTATGTCGAACGCGCGATGAATGCCGGCGCGAAAGGTTATATTACCAAGCATGCCCATCCTGATATTTTGATCGCAGCGATACAGAAAATCGCCGAAGGCGGGGATTATATCGAACCAAGCCTGATCAGCGATAGCCCCGCACTTTCAAGCGCGTACCGGGAAACCGGCGAAACCGATTACAAAAGCATTATTGAATCGTTGTCCGCCAGGGAGTTTGATGTATTTCTGTTGTTGGCAAAAGGCCTGACGTCCCATAAAATCGCCGACGAGCTTTGTCTGGGCTATAAAACGGTCGCCAATTACGGCACACAAATCAGGAACAAGCTCAAGGTATCATCTACGGCTGAATTGGCGCATATTGCGATTGGTTTGGGTGTGATGAAAAATTAGGGTGTTCGGGTCTTCATGGTGAAAAATGAAGAACTTCAGCCCGAAACTTACTTTTACACGAATTGCAGGTCTCATCATGACAAATACGCAGGAAACAGGCATCCGGGAAATTGCCCAATTGGGCGCCCCGGTGCTCAGATTGCAAGCCCAGCCGGTGAGCGATATAGCGAGTGCCGAAACCCGGCAACTGATAACCGCCATGCAGGCGACGCTCGCGACAACAGCCGGGGTAGGGCTTGCCGCTCCGCAGATCGGCGTATCTCAACGCGTGATCATCGTTGCTTCAAAGCCGACTGCACGCTATCCGAAAGCACCGTTGATGGAACCCACTATCATGCTTAACCCGGCGTTCAAGCCCCTGTCGGATACCAAAGAAAAAGACTGGGAAGGTTGCCTGAGTGTTCCGGGCATCCGCGCCTTGGTGCCGAGATTCCGGGAGATCATGATTCACTATAGCGATGAACAGGGAAACAGCGTCGAAACCCGGCTTGAAGGCTTTGTTGCGCGAGTGTTTCAGCATGAATTTGACCATCTGGAAGGCATGGTTTACCTGGACAGGGTTGAAGATAACGCCGATATTGTCGCCGAAAGCGAATATTTTAAAATTTTAAACAGTGCTTGAACCAACCCGCCGCTGTTATCATCCATACGACGCTACCTCCATCATTTCTTAACAGGACAAAAGGTTAACCATGTTGCATTACAGACACACCCTATCCCTTAGTTTATTGTTCAGCGCCTTGACAGGCGTCGGCTTTATGGCTGCCGCTCATGCCGAAAAACCTGAACCGCTGCCGCCCTCCATTCATGTCAACGGTATCGGTCGTGTTTCGATAGCGCCGGATAAGGCGGACGTATCATTATCCATCGAAGTCCAGGCGAAAACCGCTGAATCCGCGCGCAACCAAGCTGCAGGGGCCATGATGGCGCTTATTAAGGCGGTGAAAGCGGCGGGCGTCGCGGACAAGGATATACAGACGCGCTATGTTTCCCTGTACCCGATCTATGCCCCCGATACGGCCAATAAAATTACCGGCTATCAGCTCAGCAATCAGGTCACGGTATGCGTACGCGATATTGCCAAAATCAGCACCATCATGGATACCGCCGTAAATGCCGGCGGCAATTTCACGCGCATCCAGGGCATCAGTTTCGCCATTGATAATCCCGATGCGGCGTTGAGCGAGGCTCGTGAAATAGCCTATAAGAACGCGCGCATTAAAGCCGAGCAATACGCCAAACTGGCGAGTGTCACTTTAGGTAAGGCGATTTACATTAACGAGGGAGGGTTGCCGCCCGTGCCGGTACCGTACACGGAAATGAGCGCGATGAAATCGGCTATGGTTAGCGACTCAACGCCTGTCCAAGCCGGTGAACAGGAAGTGTCGGTTACGGTCGATATTGTGTTTGGTGTCGAGTAATTCGTCTACTCAATATACCTACCCGCCATCGTTCCTCCGCTCAAAAAAGAATTAAAATTCAATATATTACTTATCGTTCCCACGCTCCGGCGTGGGAATGCAGATATCAACGCTCCAGCGTTGTGTAACATTAAAGATAACAAGGATTTAGCCTGTTTAATGTTTCGCGACGCCGGAGCGTCTACCACTGCATTCCCACGCCGGAGCGTGGGAACGATAAGACTATGATTTTTATTTGTTATTTCTTAACTTAATGGCAGTGAAGCTCCGGCTTGGGAATGCCGCCGGAAGCTCCAGCTTCCAGAATTCTCGAAGCCGGAGCTTCTCGAATCTGGTTCCCAAGCCGGAGAGGCTGTGAAAGTATTCGCTTTTAGGCCTGATTAAAGACATAACCACGAAGACACGAACGACTGCAAGTATTCGGTTCGTGGTAAATCAATCACTTTCCCTTCCCCGCTCTTCAGCGAAAATTAACCCGATCCTCATCAAATCTTAATCAAACCTCAGGCTTTCCTCTCATCTGGTTTCTGTAATCTTTACCCAAACGTTACGACGGGCGCTTAGTCACAGTCGTAACCACTTTGGGAATGAACGCGTTGCCGTTCATGATTGAATACAAACACTATAAGGGGTTTACGAATATGCCACTCGGTTTAGGCAATATCTTCAATGGGCTCTTCAAGCAATACGGACACACGGTGATCCTGTTGCTGCGGTTTATCGACATAGCGATGCTGATCGGCGCCGCTTGGGTCTCTCATTATTTCTGGCTTCGGCAATGGCACATTGATTCGGATTACCGGATTGTGATCGCATTGGGTGTTTTGGCGGCCATCATTTTTTTCGAACTCGGACAGGTTTACCGTCCCTGGCAGAATGATGCGATGCGCGGCGAAGTGGCGCGTATCGTTAGGGCCTGGGTATCGGCGATTGTCTCCGTTATCTCCATTGTCGCTTTGGTGCGTCTGCATTTCTGGTTTGGTTCCAGTTATCGCTGGATAGGTACTTGGTGGGTGTTGGGTCTGTTATTCGTGCTCGTCGCCCGTAGCCTGCTGTCCCGTTTGCTGTACTGGTTGCGCGCACGCGGCTGGTCCCAGGGCCGTATCCTGATGGTCGGCTTAAACCAGATGGCCGTTGCAGTCAGTCGTCAGTTGAGCCAATCAAGCTGGGCGGGATTGCAAGTGGTCGGTTATGTCGATGAACGATCCAAAAGCCGTGAGCAACTGGATGAGTTTTTACTGCCGCGACTCGGCGATGTGCAGGATCTCGCCGCCATCGTCACCCGTGAAGGTATTGACGAGGTATGGATTGCCTTTCCCCGCGAATCGCTTGCCGAGCGTGCGCAATATCAATTGCGGCATCTGCCGGTCACTATTCGGCTGGTGATCGACTGTTTTGATTTCAAACAGAGTAAATTTCTCAACCTGAACACCGTGGCGGGTATTCCGACACTGGATTTCTCGGTATCGCCGTTGCATGGCGTTAACCGCTATATCAAGGAAATCATGGACAGATTATCCGCGTTAATCCTGTTGCTGCTGATCAGCCCGTTACTGTTATTGATTGCTGTCGGCGTCAAACTGAGTTCACCCGGCCCGGTGTTTTATCGACAAGTGCGGGTGGGTTGGAACAATAGCAAGTTTACGATGCTGAAATTCCGTTCCATGCCCGTTGATGCCGAAGCCAAAACCGGCGCGGTGTGGGCGAAGCCTAACGAAAACAGAGCGACCCGGTTTGGCGCCTTCCTGCGCAAAACCAGTCTGGATGAACTGCCGCAATTGATCAATGTACTGATGGGTGATATGTCGCTGGTCGGGCCACGCCCGGAACGCCCCGATTTCGTCGAAGTCTTCAAGGATCAGGTGCCCAATTACATGAAAAAACACATGGTCAAGGCCGGTATCACCGGCTGGGCGC
>SXGU01172006.1_pt1 | contig 22859 bp, 18 predicted proteins | sample 3174531 | NCBI WGS metagenome assembly SXGU01 (sample SAMN11356863, study PRJNA531348) | freshwater metagenome | isolation source: freshwater sample F1-140 | place: China: Fuxian Lake, Yuxi | collected 2017-12-25
AGGAGCGGCGTGAGTTGGCGTAGTCATATCGGTGGCCTCCGCGGCCCACGACGAGCCGGAGTGGTAGACCCCTCGTCGATCAGGGTAGCGGCATGCCGGTGGGGAAGCAAGAGCACTGCAGGCGTCTGCGTCGACCGCAGCTGGCACGCAAGGTGTCCCAACGTGTCCCACGGAGGCACTGCAAACTGTGGGTGTTCTGTAAGTGCGGTGTCGGAAACGGGACTTGAACCCGTACGAGCTTACGCTCAGGGGAGTTTAAGTCCCGGGCGGGAACTGGTCCAGCGATGCCAGGCCGGGTCATTGACGGCGATGTTCTCGTTGCAATTGCCGATGGTTTGGCGCAAGCTTGTGCCAGCAGGTGCCACCGGGTATCTGCCGGTGCAAGGGGCGATTTGGTAGCCCAGCGGTAGCCCAAGGTTTGCCGGAGAGCGGCGCGAAGGAGCAGGCGATGGCGACAGCAAGCAAGTTCACCGACCGCGGAGTGGCGGCTTTGAAGGCGACCGACAAGCGACGGATCATCTGGGAGCCCGCGGCGCACGGCCAAGGCAACCTCGGACTGCGCATCTCAAAGTTCGGTGTAAAGTCATGGATTTACAGCTACTGGTTCGATGGTCGCAAGCGAATGCAGACTTTGGGCAATTATCCGGCGATGACGGTTGCTCAGGCGCACTTGGCCTGCAGCACGGCGATGCTTGAGCGGTCGCAAGGTCAGGACCCTGCCGGCAAGACGGTGGCGCTGAACAAGGCGGCGCGCGAAGCTGCGACGGTGAACGAATTGGCCGCGCAGTATCTGGAACTGTACGCAAAGCCGAGGAAGCGCTCGGCCGACCGCGACGAAGAATTGCTCAAGCGCAATGTGCTGCCGGCTTGGGGCACACACAAGGCGAATTCGATTCGGCGGGGTGACGTTGCAAATCTGCTCGACAGCATCGTCGCCCGCGGCGCGCCGATCCCGGCCAATCGGACGCGGTCAGTGCTGTCGAAGATGTTTCGGTGGGCGCTGTCGCGGGAACTGGTTGACCACAACCCGGTCGATGGCGTGCCAGCGCCAGCGCTGGAGCGTCGCCGGGATCGCGTGCTCGCCGACGACGAGGTGGCGCGTGTGCTTGGACGGCTCGATGGGTTGCGGATACAGGTGGCGACCAAATTGGCGATACGGTTTCAGTTCTTCACTGCCGCCCGCGTGGGCGAGGTCGCTGGCGCGCAGTGGAGCGAGGTAGATGAGACGACTGCGGTGTGGACGATTCCAGCCGAACGCAGCAAGAACAAGCAGGCACACCGAGTGCCGCTGTCGGCGCAGGCGGTGGCCGTGTTGAAAGCGGCCAAGGCGATCGACCGGGGCAAAGGCGCGGTGTTTGCGGCAGCACAGACCGGCTTGGCGGTTTCGCCTGAAGCGGTGGCAACGGCGATTCGCGACGCGATCCCAGTATTCGAGGTGGCGGGCTTCACTCCCCACGACATTCGACGAACCGTGGCGACAGGCATTTCGCAGGACGGCGCTTCGCGCGTGGTGGTCAGCAAGCTACTCAACCACATCGACGCCAGCGTGACGGCGATCTACGACCGGCACAGCTATGAGAAGGAAATGCGAGACGCGCTCGATGGTTGGGGGCGGCGTGTGGCGCTGTTGGCCGAGCGCTCTGAGGCTGGCACCTTGGTGCAGGAGGCGTGATGACGTCCCAGTACTACAATGTCTGCCAGTTAGCAGAGAATTTGGGCATTTTGCCCGTTGCCGTGTGCGAATTGGCATTCAAGCGGCGAGTGCCTGTTGTGTTCTGGGTAGATGCGCAACCTCGGGGCACTGGCACTGGACAACCACCTGATACAAATGACTTACCTGCAATTGACGGCATGTGGTCTGGCTGGTCGACGCCAGCTCGAATGCGGACGGCTCGCGGGGAGCTCCTTGCTGACGATTTTTTCCGCCAACAAGACCAGATGCCCATTCTGCAAGCAGCTCGACTTGGCCACGCAACAATCGAGCACATTTCCGACGTGTCCGGTCGCCATAGCAGAACCTGCCGGGGCCTTCGTGTGACGGCGCAAGACCTCTTCATTGAGAACGCTGGCGTTCGCTTGCTTGCCCAGGTCGAAGGCTGGGACCGACTTATCCACGCGCCGCCACCGACGCTTGCTTTGCCGAATTGGGCGACCTGGTCAGCGCTTGCCGCGATGTTGGACCCACAGCACCGCAACCATGCTCCGGAACTTGCAGTGGCGGTACAAGCGTGGGTGACGAAACATGTCGATCCAACAGCTGACGTAACCACCGTTGCCGTTGCCAAGTTTGCGGCAACATGCGGAGCATCAAAGGGCAAGGGCGGTGCAGCCGACCGAATCGCAACAGTGGCTAACCCGGGCCGGTCGAAGCGTGGTGGCGCAAAGCCAACGATCTGCCGCGTGCCAGGAAAATAACTACCTGGCGAATTTTGCTTGTGATATTAGCGTATTAACGTGAGCGCCCTGTGGGTTGTGTGACAACTGCCGGGGTGTTCTATGACGTTCGCAGACCGTACTGTGCACGACCAGAGCGCAGCTGACTGCGCCGGGGTTGTCACGCCATGCAACGCATCATTCGCCTCCCAGAAGTCTGCCACCTTGTTGGCTTGAGTCGCAGCAGCGTGCTTCGCCTCGAGCGCGCTGCCCAATTTCCGGCCAAGTTCAGCCTCGGAATCCACGCAGTCGGCTGGTACGAGGCCGAGGTTCTGGCGTGGGTCGACGCGCGAGCAGCCGGTCGTGGGCGCGCGCTCGAGCGACATTGAGAGACATGCAGGTCGCTATCGGTCGCGGCCGCGCTTGGGGACATGATCGGTCGCCCTCACGTCACGATGCAAGCCGAAATCGAAACTCGGGCCAACCCCTCCAAGGACGCCCAAGCCAGCGTGCCGCCGACTCCGTCGACGACGACGTCCTAAAGGACCAGACCGGCGACGCAAAGCCGAAATCGCTAATTTCCGGACAGAATTCAGGGCCATTTGCAGACAGCGCAGTCGGCCTTGCAGAGCTCGGATTTCGAGTGCTCCCGGTGAGGCCTGGCGCAAAGGTTCCGGCGACGCGGGGCTGGCCGACCACCGCGACAAGCGATCGAGCCGTCGTGGCCGAATGGCTCGATCAGCACGGCGCAGGCAACCTCGGCATTGCCACGGGCGAAGGCATCGTCGTTATCGACACCGACATCCGGCCGAACAGAAACGGCGAGGAAAGCCTGGCGGCAATTCAGTTGCGCCGTGGCGATTTGCCGCAAACTGTCACTTCGCAAACACCGAGCGGTGGGCGGCATCGCTACTTTCGGTTGCCAGTTGGTGTGAAATTGGCCTCAAGAAACGGGGTAGCGGCTGGCATCGACATCAAGGGCTGCGGTGGCTTCGTTGTGGCACCGCCCTCAACCATCGCAGGCGCCCAATGCGACTACAAGTGGCAGCTTGGCTGTTCGCCATTCGATGTAGAACTCAAAACTCTGCCAGACAATTGGGTTAAGTGGCTCACCGGATCGGCCCGCGACGGCCCTGCCCCAGTACGCTCCGCCGTCACGCGGCGCGCCACGGTGACGTCAGCCTATGGTAGAGCCGCGCTCGAATGCGAAGTAGCCAAACTTGCCGGCACCCTGGAGGGCGACCGGAACAACAGCGCTTTCAAAGCCGCCCTGAAAATTGGCAGCCTCATTAGCGGAGGCGAGGTGGCCCCTCAGGACGCCGAGCCTGCGCTGGCCCTTGCTGCCGTCGCCGCCGGCCTGGACACCCGCGAAGCAACGAGGACCATTCGATCCGGCATTGCAGCCGGGATGCAAAGCCCACGCTCAAGTAGCGGCGACCAAGCTGCTACACACGTCGCGCTGCCGAGGACCGTTTACGCGGCGCTCCTTCGGGCTTGCGGGCCCGGCGTTGGAATCGTCAGCCGTCGCGATGGCTGGCTTGTTGTTGACGGTAAATGCGCTGAAATTGCTACATTTCAACCGAAAGCTGGCAGCAAGACAACGGGAGCAGAGTTGCTTGCACAGGTTGCTCGAGGCGTTGCATTGCTGCGCACACTGATCGGGTTCCGCGTGGTCCAGCACCTAGTTGTGACAGCACATCAGCAGCATGTCGCCGGACTGGCCACGCCGCACCGCATTACGACTGTTGGTGGCTGGAGCGCTCTGGCCGCAAAGGGCGCAGGAAAGAGCCGCAAGGTGGCGTGCGCGGTTCGCGACATCATCGTTGCACTTGCCCACTTGTCGTTTCCATGGCCAAACGGCAACCGTAGCTGCCTTCTTGACCGCGTCGACTGGTCACCTAGCCGGCCGAATCGGCAAGCTGAGGTTGTCGTTGAAGTCAACGCGCCACTCTTGCCCGGGTTTTGCAAGCAGATTCCCAAAGGTGAGGGGCGACAGTTGGTGCCGATCCTCTCGACCTTGCCGAAACTGCACGCTCTGCCGGCCCAACGGTTGTATCCGGCGGGCCTACGCCTGCACCAACTTTTCCTCGTCGAATTGACCGGCCGCGCGTTGGAGTTGGAGGTCAAAGGCGGCATCGCGCTCGCTGAAGCCGCGTGGGAGCGGTTGGCCAACGCGGCAGGGTTGGCCAACGCGCACATGGTGTCGCTGCGAAAATCCTGGCAGGAAACGACAGACGCGGGCGAGGCGCTCGTCCGTGAGGTGCGACCGGGCATTTGGACGCTGGCCGGCGCCCACTACGCGGCTGTCGCCTTCATCACGGCTCGCACCGTGATGCACCTGCGGCACAAAGGACTGCGACCGCGGGGATCTGCTCGCTGTGACTGAGTCAGACGATGCACGGCGAATGCTGCCCCCGTATTGTGAAGGCATCAATTCCTGAATTCATATGCTAAGTCACGCAGCTGCAGACGAAAGCGCATCGGACTCGGAAAAATAGGTGACCCCGTAATATGACAATAATCCTTTCAATATCAATAATTTGCAACGACACGTGCGCGAGGGTTTCCTACCATGTCTGGGAGTTGGCCGACCCGTGGCGCCCGAGACGAACGACATCAGCGTCAGGCGAGTTCTATGGCCCATAAGCGTGCAACAAACTGGGCAAGCCCAGTCCCCCAAGCAGAACGCAACTGCCGGGCCGGTGGCCGTCGCCGCTACAACGCCGAGCGCCGACGCACCGCAGACGCACGGCGTGCTGAGCTCCTACGCATCATCGTCGAAAACGGTGGCTTGCCGAAACGGTGCGGCGCCGCCATCGCGCGAGCCCTCGGCACGTCGAGAGCGACAATCTGCCGTGATTTGGACATGATTCTTGCGGACCTGGTCGAGGGCTAGGCGGCCAGGCAACGCACGAACGAGGCTTGCCCGGCGACGAGGCCGCTGGAACCGCCTTGGCGGTTGCGTCTGGCGGAGACCCCCGGTCCAAACTCGTCGGGGAACAAGTGGACCAAGAGCCAAGCCGCGGCGCGCCAGTCTTGCTTGGCGGCGAGGTTGACGCACGTGAGCAAGCGCACGAGCGTGGCAGCTTGGGCCTGGTCTCGTCGCCTGACAAACCCAGCATAGACCGAGTCGAGGCCTCGCTGGTCGTCCATTTCACCGCGCGCAACCCAACGCTGGTACGCTGACAGCGAAATGCCCGCAAATGCAGCGGCGTGGCGCGGTCGGGCACCGACAGCAAGTGCGGCTAGAAATTGTTGTTCCGTGCCCGCCGGCAGCCTTGGTGGGCGCCCACGGGGTTGCGCAGCGGCTCCGTGTTGCACCAAAAGCGGCAGTGGGCCCAGTTCTTTCGCAGGTTGCCCCGTCACCGCCGTCTCGGCGGATGTCTTCAACGCGGTCATCTCAGGCCCAAACTGACGGCACGATGGGTGGCCGCCCCGATTCTATTCGGCCCGCGCTGCCGTGCAAGCTGAGCAACTGCAAACTCTGCGCCGGTGGCATCAAGGCAACAACAAGCACTCATGGAGCGCGACGCCCCTGTGATGCCGGCTGATTTGTTGGTACCGTTTCAGCGCTGACGTGCAGGTACGGGGCAACAGCCACAGCGCAGCACCCAACGCAAGGAAACACGCCATGCCAAAGAGCAGAGTCCTTGACGTCGACCCGAAAAATCAGTCGTGGACTGTCGACGACGACAACCAGTCGACCATCACGCTCTCGTTGATCGCCGCAGGGAAGCTCGATGAGACCCTATCAGCGGTCCGTGGCGAGTTCGAGCGCGACGTTCGCGCACCAGCGGACAACAGGCGCCGCGCCACCTTTCGCATTGGATGGCACGAGGCGCAGGGCCCGAAGGAGTACCGCGCAAGGGTACTCTGCGACCTCACCTGGCAGAATTTGGGCTACCGGCTGGGTCGCGCCTTTGGAACTCGGCCTGACGCCGTCATCGACGACGCCTTTGGCCACTGCGTAGCCGTGTTCCCGCCGGGCAGGGCGCCCACCGAAGTGTCTAACGCCGTGTCCGCCGACATGGCCGTGGCCGGCGTTGAGGGTACGCCGGTGACGGTCGTGCAGGTGAAGTACGAACGCGATCCCAAACTCCGGGAGATATGCCTTGCGCACCATGGGGTTGCCTGCGTCGTCTGCGGCGTGAAGTTCGCCAAGGAGTTCCCGACCATTGAGCAAGCGCGTGATTTTATTCATGTTCACCACTTGCGGCCGTTAAGCGAGGTCACGGTCGCCCATCGCGTTGACCCCGTCGCCGATATGGTGCCGCTTTGCCCAAACTGTCACGGCGTGGCGCACTTGAGGCGGCCGCCGTTCACAGTGACGGAGCTGAAGGTGGCGCGAACAAGAGCGCGATAGGCCGACCAAACCCGAATGCAGCGCCGCGCCCTGGCCGCCCTGTCCAGACCTTGATGTGAGGCGTTGTCCACCGTCGGCTATCAAATTTGGCACATAATTGGATAGTTGTCCGCGCCAATGGCGCCAGACAGCCCGGTCTGCCGTTTCGGTGATCGCGGACATTTCCAGTTGTCGCCGTTGCCGCGACCAACGATCACGGCGGCAGGATGACTCAGCAGCAACCCCCTGATTGCAGAATTCCTGTGACAATATCTGATGTTGGTAGCCTGGCCGTTCTTGGGTGCGCGCTGCATATGTATTCACATGTTAAATTGAAATAGTCTATACAGATCATAGATTTGAATTCTACCTGTTGCCATTTCATACTTGGCATCGGAGCGGCCATCATGGCTGCCAGAGCGACCATGAAAGGCCTGCCGCGATGTTTCATCCCCGAGTGCATTCTCACGGACCACGGACTCGTGCGGATGGTGCAGCGCAGCCTCGACCAGAGCGACATCTTTGAGTGCGAACTCTGGGGCAGGCACGCACGCTACCAGCATGGCGGCGTCGATCTTTGGCGAATCGACTGCGGCATCATTCGACGCTTGTCCCGGCTGGTCCCAGGGCTTGGGCGTCTCGAAGGCGTGACCGTCATCGAGTCGCCCGAAGGCGTCGTCATTACCGCGTACCGGAACCGGGTTGGTCGCCGGCTGTTGCGGAAGCGGAACCGGCCCGGGCGCGGCACGGGCGCGCAAAGCTAGAAGGAGATCGCCATGACTACTTTCAATTTCGACCTTTGGACAAGGGCAGCAATGCACTACTGGACGCAGTGGTGGTCCGATCGGCTTCAACGCTGTGGCCTAAACAAGGCGGAATTCGCAAGTGCGACAAGGATGGGTGACGAAGACCTAAGGGCGTGGGCGAACACCGCAATGGGCTTCCTGAAGGGCAATCAAATCGAGCTCAAGCGCGTGTTCTGCCCGACGCGCAAGACGAAGCAAGCCCCCAATGACCGGCTCGCCAAAATCGCCGCCGCCACAACTGTGGCCGGCGAAGCACCGCTGACGGTATCGGATCTTTGGGCGGCACTGGGAGCTGCAGTTAGTCAACGGGATACCGCGCCGGCCGCACCAAACCCTTGGCATCCCGCGTTTCCGCAAGTGCCCCACGACCGCATCGAAGTTGCCGCGGCGTTGCCGCCCGTGATCGGCCGCTCAGATGTCGAGGCGATTGGTACCGTAGAGGAGTGGGCCAAGGCGTTGCTTTCGCGGCGATTCGGCGGCGGCGCATGGCTGTGGGTGGTTGGTCGGCCGGGCAGTGGGCGCAAACATGTTGCGCGCCAACTCGTCGAGTCCGTGCGGGTCATAGACCCAAAGATCGACGTCATGGTTGAGACAGCCGAGCCCATTGCCGGCTGGGAGCGATTTCGAAGCACCAATCCCAATGCGGTCGTCGTCGCAGTTGCCCACCGTCGACCGGAAAGCAGCCGCAAGGATCACCAAGCCGACCAGGAGCTCTATCCCAAAATGTGGGGGCACGTTGAGCTCGCCGCGGCGGCGCAACAGCTGCAGAGCGGGGGCTTCATTTCGAACGACCAACACACTTTGCTCGCGAAGTTTGCTGAGAGGGTAAAACATGACAGCGAGCTGCTTGGGCCCGATAAGCGACCTGCGGCCGTCGTCCAAGTCGCCGCGGAAGTGCTGGGTGGCGCTATCGTAGACAGCCCGCGATCTGTGCGCGCCAACCTGCGGCAGGTGACCTGGTCAGGCATCTTGGGCCGACTGCCACAGGGTCACTTCTGCCGGCCAGCAATCGGCAGGTTGTTGGCGCTGTTTTGGTCGGAGCGCATCGCATCGAGTGCACAGAGTGACTGGCGCCGCGTCCCGCGCGATGAGGCCATCCGGTTGATGTCGGTGGCAATGGAGCGGTGTTGGCCAGACGAAATGCTCCAGTCAGTCGACGCCTTGGCGCAGGCGCTGTCACAGGAGCGCCTCGGGTCAAAGGAGCGCAAGGATTTGGCGCAACGACTTCAACTGGTCGTACGCAAAGATGGCGCGGCCCTCCTGGAGGATTTTTTGACGTGCTCAGCCCTTGCCAGGGACGGCGAGTTCGTCACGTCGCCCGAGCCTGCCGGCGCTTTGCTCGCGGCCACAGCGATTTTGCCGACAACCCTAGCCCCTGTCGTGCTCGCCGATCCAGATAACTCTGAAATTGCTTGTGAATGGGCCTTGAGTGGCCACGATCCGATGACGGTTGCCGGCTTATTGGCCAGCGTGCCGACGCATGTGCGGCCGTTTTCGAGTATGTGGCTGCTGGCCTTTGCTTGGGCGGCTCGGCAGGGGCTGAGCAGCAAATGGGTTGCGCGCTATCTGCAAAATGAATGGGCAACCGCACTTCTGGCAACGATCTATGGCTTTGGCGACCCCGACTCCTACAGTGTGTGGTCGGGTCGGCGTCACGGCGATGCGGCGATTTCGCTGTTGCAAAACGCGTCCCTGCATTGGTCTGGCCAACTCGTCGATCTGAATCCAGCAAACCCCCAATCCGACCTTGAAAGGCACCTGCCGGCGTCGTGCCGCGTCTTGCTGCGACAATGGCTTGCATTGCGTGAGCGTGTTTGGCGGGCAGATACCGCATGGTATCGCGCACAAGACTGGCTTCCGCGAATTCTGGCCACGGTAGCCGCGCATAGCCGTGGCGAAGTAGCCGCTCTGGACGACGCGGACCAAGGAACCACAAACGCGGATGGGCCCACTGCGGCAAAACCAGTAGAGATTGACCTGAACCGGCTAACCGCAGAAGCGTTGTGGTGGTTGGCACCAGGTCAGCTCTTGGGGCTCGCGAACGGTGAAATCCAAGACGAACGCCGCCCATTCAGCCTCAAATTAGCTGAGCGGATCGACTGCCAGGTTAGGCGTGCCGAAAGCGGTGACGTCGCCGCACAAGACTGGTTGGCGGGCGAACATCTAGCTGTTGATGAAGCACGCGAGTGGCCAATCGTGGTGAGGGCCAAACCTGGCGAAGATGCGCTGGATACCTGGACTCGGGCCCCAGCAGAGAATCGACTGCGCTGGCTCTTAGACCGGGCGACCGGCAGGCCGAGGGAGCTTGCAGTCTTGATTGCGTTGTTAAGTTGGCAATTTAGCGATCAGCCCTTTGACGGCAGCAAGCACCGGGCGGTCGTGTTCGGGATCCTTGACCGGCAGCCGAGGCCGCGGCTGCACGAACTGGTACGCAACATTGCTCTACCTTGGGCCAGAGGGAGGCCGGCGATCGAAGTCTTCGACAACAACTGGGGGCTCAAATTGGCAGAACACTGCCGCTTCGCTGACATTCTGACTGAGGCTCTCGAAGCGCCACAGCGCTGGCTCGCGCCGCAGCGTGCAGTTCGTGTGCGCGGCGAAGTCGTACTGGAGATCACAGACAAGGCGCGACGAGACCAGCATTGGTGGTGCTACCGACTAGAGTCTGGCGCCGCGACTTGGGGCCGGTTCGCAGCAGCAGATGCCTTTGCCCATGCAGCGGCGGTGGCACTGCATCGGCTTGGACAACCGGAAGCCTTGCGCCAAAGGTGGGCGGCGCTGCCAGAGTGGGCATTGCCGGCGGAGTTGGACGCCGATTTGCAAGCGCTCGCCCAGCATGCGCCGCCCCAGTATGTTGAGCGCGTCTGGCACGGCGAGAAACCGCTCGATGCCGAGCAACTGTTAGCGGGTCGGGCTTGGTTGGAAGAACAAGGTGAATTCATCAGGACGAACGGAACACCCCTTGCACTGTTTGGCCGCCAGAACAAGCTTGAACGGCCAGACCTAGAGGGAGAATTCAAGGAATTGTTAGACCTTGCCGTCGTCAAGGGTCGATTTGACGTCGCGGCGGCGAATAGCCATTGGCATCATCACGCCCGGCTCAAAGACTTTGACCCTTCCGGCCACTTTTGGACGTGCGCATCGAGGCCACGTGAACACGACCTTGATGTCGACCAGCGGCACGCACCCATCTTGCAGCACGCGATTTGGTTGTGGACCCGGCCGCCGCTGCCTGGTCCACTTGCGGACTGGCTGGCCTCACTCAAGGAAGGCGAGCGAGAATTCACTCCGGGCTACCTAAGGCGAAAGAGCGTCGCACCTTGGGACCGAAACAACGAACTGGTGCAACTGGCGCTAGACCGCGCCAGCCGGGCTGCCGTCGCGCTAAGCGAACTCGGCGACGCCACGCCCCTCGTCGACTGGGTTGCACACATTAGCCACCGCGACGACGACGACGACAACTGGTTCCAAGCCAGCAAGCTTCACGCGCAAGGCAAGCGCATCACGGAATCGGCCGCGCTTGGAACCCATGCCTGGCAACTCGCTTTGCAAATGCCCGACAGTCGCGGTAAGGGCGAGGGCGGCCTGACTGTAGCCGAGCATGTCTTGGACAACTTGTCCCCGCGGTGGGCCAGTCCACCCCAGCCACTCGCAGACTGGGTCTTGGACGCGGTGCTCGCGGCCCCGACAGCAACTGTTTGGCGATTCATCCACCATCGAAGCAACGAAGACCTAAAGGACCGCCGGTTCTTGCCGCTGTTGAGGCAACTGCATCGCGATGTTACCAGCGTTGCACAGCGTACATGGCTGGCTCAGCACATCGAATGCCTTGAGCCCAACGACACCGGGTTGCTCGACGCCGTGAGCGCATGGCTCGCGACCGCCTCAGAGCCGTTCGCGGGTCCAGAAAAACTGATTGACGCGGCAACTCGGCACCCGATTCCGCTCGGCGGGTTTTCAGACCTGCTCGTCGCAGCCAAGCGGCTGTGGCTGGCAGGACGCCTGGACGTGAACACACTGCACGACGGCCTGTTGCGATTGGCACTTCGGTTTCCACCCGATGTGCCGCTGACAGATGACGACAGCTTTGGGCTTTACGACGAACCTCAAGCCGGTGACGACAGCGATCGCCTCGCCGCCTTCTTCCGCAGACGAGATCGCGAGCGGATGCTTGCATTGCGCCAAATACCGCAGCGGTTGGTCGACCTGGCGATCGAACTGGGCGACCAAGCGCTTGCCGAGCGCGTGTGTGTCGTGCTCGGCAAACACGGCGCTAAGCAGCTTGGCCGTGTCCGCAGTCACTTTGTCGACGACGACGACCTTGCCCGGCCACTTCAGTTGCTGGACCGGAACGAACCCTTGACAAGCAATGTCGCACTGGAGACCGAGCTCAGTGCGATGCGGTTAGCGTTGCGCCACGCCCACACGGACGACGTCCGCCGGTATGCAAATGAGCGGTGGGATCGGCAGCTGGCCGAAGGCGCAGCTGACCGCGACATCGCGTACATGCTCATGATGTTCCAGTACCTTGGCCCTGCAGACTGGGATGCCGCGGTTGGTCGAATTCCTGCGGATCGGGTCGCGGCTGTGCTTGTTGAAGGGCTCGCCCAGGGGTTCACCCGAGGGATGTCAGATTCGGCCCTGCAGCACGTCTTGGCGGCCTGCGCGACGCCGGAGGCGCCAACCTGACGTAACCGATCGCCCAAGTGCCCGATTGACGCTTCGCGACGGCCGCGAAGCGAAAGGCCAACTATTGCCCGGAGACAACCATGGCCAAGCCCACGAGTCCTGTCATCCTGCTGCAGCCGCCCGGCATGTGTAGCGCATTCACTCGCTCGAAATCGCTGTATCCGCCGCTCGGGCTGTGCCATTTGGCAGCCACCGTCAGCTCCGATGACGCCGTTGTGCTCGACGCCGACGGCCTTGGCTGGACCGCTGAGCAGACCTTCCGAGAGGTCGCCGCCTTGAGCCCGAAGCTGGTAGGCATGACCGTTACCAGTTACACGCTCGAACTGGTGGAGGCCTACGCGAAGCCTTTGGCAGATCTCGGCATCGTCGTCATGGTCGGAGGACCCCACGCGTCGTTTGCTCCCGACGACGTCTTGCTGCGCTGCCCCAGCGTCACCTATGCCGTCCGTGGCGAAGCCGAGGGGATCTTCCCGGAAATTGTGCAGCGCGCCAGTCACAGGCAGCCATTGGCTGGCATCGCAGGTGTACGCGCGCGCGGCATCCCAACTGACCCGAATCTCGACTGCGTGCTGCGCATCGACGACCTCGGCGCAGCGCCAAACCCGCGTTTTGCCGGGCTACCGATCGGCGCATGGTGGTGTCCCGACGCGATGCAACGACCGATGGTGACTGTCGCGACGACCCGAGGCTGCCCGCACAAGTGTGCGTTTTGCAGCAGCCCGGAGCTGCTCGGTCGTAAGGTGCGAGCAGTGCCGGTCGATCAACTGCTGGACCATCTTGAGGCCTTGGTGCGCGACTTCGGTGTGCGCGAGGTGTCGTTCGTCGACGACGTGTTCACGATCCTGCAGCGGCGCACGATTGAGGTGTGTCGCCGCATGGTCGAGCGTGGGCTTTCCTTGTCGTGGTTTTGCAACGCACGCGCCGACCAAGTCACTGACGAACTCGCTGCGGCAATGGCCGATGCCGGTTGCAATCAAGTCTACCTGGGCTTTGAGTCTGGCAATCAAGGGATTCTGGACGGCATCTGCAAGGGTGCAACGGTCGCTGACCTAGAGCGCGGTGCTGCAATTCTGGCGCGGCACGGCATCAGCAGAAGTGTAGGCTTCGTCATCGGCCTGCCCGGTGAAAACGACGGTACCATCGCAGAGAGCATCGAACTGGCGCGCCGGGTCCAGCCCGAGCGCATCCAGTTCACCAGGTTCACGCCGCTCGTCGGCAGCCCCTTGGGGCGCAGCCTTGGCGCTTCCGCAGGCTTTCACCAGCGCGGCTTCGACCATGTGGGCGGTTGGATCGACGCTTGCTACGCCGCCGTTGGCGGTCAGACTTGGGGCAAGGAGAGCTGGTAATGCGCGCGCACATTGTTGTCGCCGTCGACGGACTGGCAGCGTCGGGCAAGAGCACTATCGCCAAAGCGGTCGCGGTCGAGTTGGGCATGAACTACTACGACACCGGACGATTGTATCGAGCGGTCGGGCAACGCCTTTTGGAGCTTGGTCGCGACGGCCACGACGCCGATGTCGCCGCCCAGGTCGCCCAAGAAATTGACGCGACGGCGCTCCGCGCAGATGGGCTCAATTCCGAGGCCGTTGCGCGGGTCGGCAGCGTTGCCGCGGGCCACCCAGAGGTCAGGGCAGCGCTACTCAACCAGCAGCGCGCGTGGTGCCAAAGCGTACCCGATGGTTGTGCTGGCGTCGTCTTGGACGGCCGCGACATTGGATCGGTTGTCTGCCCGGACGCGGACTTGAAACTGTACGTTCGGGCGGACTTGGAGGTGCGGGCGATGCGGCGAGCCGTGCAGATTGGCCGAGTGGCCCACGCCGAGGAGATAGCCGCGCAACTGGCCAGCAGAGACGAGCGCGATGCGGCGATCCCCGGTGTTCAGCGCCCCGACGCTGTTGGCGTCGTAGTTGTGGATACGACATCTGGAAGTTTGCTGGATATTCTGCGGGCGGTGGCAGCTCTGGTGCGCGCTCGTGCTGAAGCGCCACAACCGGCCGCACGGTGCAAAACCCGCCGAGGGACCACGATTGCGATCTGACTCAGTTTGCTGGCGCGGCTTCCTGCATGAGTTTCGCCAGCTCAGCGTGACAGTCGTCCTGCTGTTCACGCAGACGGTTGAGTTTTTGCTTTGCTGCCTCCAGCGGTCTTAGCCGCGCTGCCAGACTGCCCCGCTCGCGCTGCAGCCGTTGCACAAGTGCGGCTGCCGCTACTTGCTGCTTGCTCAGCGGTGGCACCTCGTGGGCATAGATCCACAAAGTTGCGGGGCCGCCAAAGTCGTTGACGCCATCGACACGGCCACGGAAGTAGACGTTGCTGGCCTGAACAAAGCCGACTCTCGCTCGCGCCAAGTCGGCAGCGTTTGGATCGTAAAGGACCATCCCAACGGGAATCACGGTCACGCCTGGGGCCCGATCGGAGCCACCAGCGACAAGGGCCATTCCGTGAAGGAACATTCGGCCTCGCGCATCCAGTCGTACCAACTTGCCGATGATCGACAGCGGCACCGGCAATTGGCCCCTAGTCGCCTCCTCGGCGGCATTCAACCGGCTATCCACGCGAGCGAGGTCTTCCGCGTCGGCGCTAGAGGCCCGGCGAAGCTTTTCAACCAGCGCCTCGGCCGCGTCGATCTCGGCCTCAAGAGACACCAGTCGCGTTTCCAGTTCAACCTTCTGCGCTACCAACCGGCGCATCTTCTCAATGTCCGCCGGTGGCACCGAGTCACCTGCCGCCGCGGCCTGACGCTCCGCTTTTGGCGCCGGTCGCGCTGCCGAAGGCTGTGCCCGACGCACAGGCGACCCACACGACATCCAGCACAGGCAGATTGCGAGGAGCAAATTGCGCATTGGGTTGGCGGCAAGGCGCGGTCATGCACCTTAGTGCACAGCAAGGTACCGCCTCGGGCCTACGCTTGTCCAGATGGACGATGGCCTTCACGACAACCTCGTCAAGCGAATTCGGAAGTTGGCGCGTCGGCATGGCTGGAGCATGAACCGAACCGCCGACGCGGCTGGTATCTCGCGCAGCGGCTTGTCGAATATCATGCGCAAGACCAAGAGCCCGACGCTCGACACGGTAGCGAAACTGGCTGCCGCGTTTGAAGTTTCGGCGCTAGAGTTGCTCGCTGCGGACGATCCCGCACCGGCTGTGCAAGTTCCGCGGCTCAGCAAGCGTTCAGAATTGCTGAAGTAGCGCCGCACGAAGAATTGCGACCTGTGCAATGCGACAGCGGACAGAATGCTAGCCGACCAGTTTGCCGCCATCCAGCCGATTGACAGGCCAGCCGACATCGGACCATTTTGATGTGGCGAGGCCGGCAGGCTTATCCTTGGCGGCAGACCTTCGGCACCTAACTCGGACTCGACAAGCGCCGTTTAGCGGTTGAGGCGGAGCATGGATACCACGGTCATTCAGCAGCCGTGCCCTGCTTGTGGTGCGACGCTGCGCGTGCGAGTCAACCTCGGGCGGTCCCTGACCCGCGTCCGCACGCGATGTGTGCAATGCGGTGCAGAAGCTCACATCGTCGCCGACCCAACTGGCGCGACGATTGTCGCTTCGGTCGATCCGCCCGGGACGACGTCGCCCCGTACGCTGGTCGCCAGCGCTGACCGCCCGCCGCCGTTGCCAAGCGCCTCGCTGCCTGCAACCGGCCCTGACGTTCGAGCCGACATGCTGCCGCCGCCACTGCCACGGGTGGCTGATCCGGGCAGGCGCACAGGACTGACACTGGTCCGCCGCGCACCGGACCCGGTCGACAGCGACCGGACGATGGTGACCAACATGGGTCACTTGGTCGCCGGTCGAGATCAGCCCGCCGCAGATACCGCTGCCCTGCCCGCCGCAAGCGATGTGCAGCAACCATTAGATGCGGCGAGTGCACATGCCGTTACCCACTCGCCCGGCCCAACTCGGGCACCGTGGATCGCTGCAACAGTGATTTTGACATGCATGTGTGGCGTGCTCGGCGGGCTGTGGTTGCGCGACCACCCTGGCGACCAATTGGCGGCATCGGCCAGGCAGGAGATCGGCAGTACGCCTGCAGATAACGATGGCCCAAGAAGCCAAAGCGCAGTCGACATCTCGCCGTCGTCGGCGCAGGCAGCGCCGTGGGTGCGGCCCCTTGACCCGACGCGACCGTTTACGGTGCGGCTGTCATCTCAGCGATTTGCGCCCGATGCCTTCGCAGTCGCGCACGGTGCCAGCCTCCGCGGGCTGCCCGCGTTGTTTTTGGACGGTGTCGAGGACCAGGATGGCCGTTGGTACCACGTGCACAGCGGTGAGTTTGCGACCGCCTCGGCCGCTGAGGAGGCTGCGGCAAGGCTCGTCCGGGCCAAGCTGCCGTCCGCAGAAGTCTTTGATCGGCGCGAGGATGTGGGCCGTACAGTGGCAATACCAGCAGAGGAGTCGCTAGCCCACGCGACGCTCAAGCGGTTCGACGTACTGGCACCGGCAATCGTGAAGCTACTTCGGTCCCTGCCATACGATCCTGAGCTTCGCATCGACGCATTGGTCGGCGTTGACCTGAGCGACGCTGTAATCGCCAAAGATAAGGCGATGGCAGTGGACCTAACCGCTGCAATGGTCGCAGCCAAAACACCGGCCGCGAAGGCCACTGCGAAAGAACTGGCGACTATGGCGGGCACGGCGGGGGCGGCGTGGGTCTCCGTGGGCATGGCGGTTGACGCGCTGGATGACCAATTCCAAGTTGAAGTTTCAGTTGGCGCCGTGGGTGTACAGCGTTGTCGAATCGCCGCTGCCGTCTACCCCGGTCGATGCAAGCGCGGAGTCTGTGCGCAGCTGGACGCCGATCTCACCGCCGGCACCTGTCGCATCTTGACTTCGGCGTCGCCAGCCGCGATGGAGCGCGGTCGCACTTGGCTCAGGCGGAATCCAGACGAAGCAGGGTTGCTCCATGCAGGCGAATTGTATCGCAGTCTCAACCACCTCGTCGACGCCGGCCAAGCCGGCGGGAGTCGGCCATGGGTCATAGCGCTCAGTCGCCTTACGCGTCGCTACGCTGCCGACAAGGGCAATGCCGGCTGGGCCCGGCGCATGATCGGTTTCTGGAACTTCACTGCAATGCTGCGCGGCGATGCTGCCGGCCCCTACCGCTTTGAGCTGTTTGACCTCGGGACGCCCGACAATGCCCGACAAGTCCAAGAGCAGTACGACACGGCAATGCGGCGAGCGACCAACGTCCCGGCCGCTTGGAAGCGGTTGTTGGGGCTCGGGTCGCGCAAGCGAGTCGACGTTGATGGCACGCGCGCGTGGTACGTCGACGGCGGCCACGGTAGCGGCAACTATCGCGAGGTCAACCTGCGGCTTGGGCCGTTTGCCATGCTGGTCGGGACAGGAAAGCGGTCAATGCTCTCGCCGCCGTCGAGCGCACAGTTGGCGACATGGCTCAAGCCGCTTGTCCAGTGGACGCGCACTGTAAGTGCCGACCGGATGGCCGGCGATACAGGCAACGACGATGTGCTGCCGCCGGTCGCCGAGAAGGCCTATCCGGCGGTGCCGATCGAGGGGCGCAAATGAGTTCGCGTCGGATCGCGGGTGGCGGCTGGCTGCTTCTAACAAATGGCGGGTAGTGGTCGATTCGTTCGACTCGATGCACGGTGCTCGGACGCAAGACCGCGGCATCCGCAAGCGAGGAATCTGCGCGCGGAAGCTCGATCTCAAAGTGCGGGACTGGCCCGTTGGCGCGCAATAAGCCATGCTGCGCGGACGCTTGACGACAGCCATCCGTGATAATGCCAGGGCGACGAGGACGAGCATGAAGGAGAGAAACTATTGGCGCCTTGACGGGACGCTGCCCATGCCGGTTGCCGACCAGGTCGCGGCCATCTCCAAGGCGTATGGCGATGTGCTGACCTTGGCGACACTCGCATTGACCGACACCTGCCGAAGTTCAGGCCCAAGTACGTTGTGGCGCCACAGGCGACCAGAATCGCGGGTTGTGTCCCTGTTTGGCCCCCGCGGCACAGGCAAGACGACGGCGTTGGAGTGGTTGCTGGCCCTGCTGCGAGACGGCGGCGTTGGTCATGAGCCGGAAAATGTGAACCCGCTTCGGCATCTGGTCAACGGGCGTGGAAGACTGCACAAGAAGTTCTTGGTCTTGCCGATAGTTGACGCCTCAGTTGGCGACGACGAGGACTCTCTGCGCTATCAACTGTGCTTTGCGCTGGAGCTCGCGTTGGCTCGACTTGCTGGTAACGACCAGAAAAAGCGGAATTTGGCCGACCGGGCAATCGAGTCATTGCGATTTGGCATGGCCGGGCAAGACGGCGCGTGGCGGGCAGCAACTGCAAGGCTGAGCGGCGACATGTCGGATTTCACGTGCCAGACGGCGGAGCGGGTCAAGGCGGTCGTCGACTTTGGGACCTGCTTTGGACACGCAATTGCAGCCGTGCTCGATGCGACGGGCAAAGACTGCGCGCTGCTGGCGTTCGACGACTTGGATCTGGCGCCACAGCAGTATGCGGACGTCATTTCTGTCCTCGGCGACGTGCGCTGTGCCGACAATGTTGTTGTTGTAGTCTGTGGCCATGCGGATGAGGTGGTCTGGCGTGTCGAAAAAATGCTCGAGGGTTCGCCAATCTATCGAGCTGATGCCCAACTGGCCAAGTTGCAAACGTCCAGCGCAGATGAGGACCGTCACCACGCGATGGCACTGCGAATTGTGGCCAAATTGTGCCCTGTTCCCTACCGGGCCACACTCACGCCTGCGACACTGGGTCAGCGCTTGCTGTTTCCATTCAGGTTCGGCAGAACTTTTGCAAGCCCAACAGAAAGAGTGGATACGATTGCGGGGCTGCTCGCTTACCTCGGGGTCGCAGACGCTGACGATGTTCGAGGCCTGTCGAGGCCGTACCGACCCCAATGGGCTTGGGCGTTGCCAGACAATCTGCGTGGGCTTGATGCCCTGTTCGGGTTGTTGCGTCGCGTCGCAGACCGATTCGACGCAAAAGTTGTGGTTGCCGATGGAAGGCCGGAAGGCGCGCTGGACGACGATGCACAAGCGGGCGACAAGGCCAGCCCGGATCACAATGTTGACCAAGTTTCCGGGGAAGACGGCGAGAGCATATTCGAGCAGGACTGGTTCTTGGAGCCGGACAACGCTGGAAAAAAGCCACTCGCTGTGGCGCTGCTTGGTCTTGCTGCGGTGGCGGAACTCGGTGACCTGAACGAGTGGTGCCGCGCCCTACAGCGCGTCGGCGAGTACGAAGGCACGACTGGCGGCGAGGAAGCACGCGTTGTACTCCTCAACAACGTCGATTTGACTACGAAACCGCTTGGCGGTGTTGACGGTCACATTGGCCTGGCTGCCTTTGCGGACCTGAACACCGCGCTCATGACCGGCCGCGACCTCGCCAGATGGTTTTCTCTTGACCCTGCAGGAGCTTTGACCACGAAGTCTTGTAGTCTTGCCAACCCGCACATTCTGGTGCCCTGTTTGGCCGATCTGGCCTTGCGCCGCATCCAGGGACTTCGCGCGGCGTTCGCAGTCAACTGGTGGTTCACTCGCGGCGTACTGGAAAGCCATGCCATAACCGCGCATCTCAAGTCGGGGGAGAGCGCGATTGTGCCAATGCGTCAGGTTCTGGAGCTCATTCAAGAGCACGGCAAAGGTGCGTCGCCGATGCCGCTCTTTGCGTCGCTTGCGGAGTTGTTGTCGCTATGCGAGGCGCTAGGCCAAGAGCCGTATCCAGCAGTGACTGCGATATCTGTCGACGAAGGGATGGTCGACGCGGCGATAAATGTTCTGTCCGATCGGTGGATTGTGTACATCCGCGTTGCGGGTCGCACACCATCGCCCGTCGTTGACAAGACCACGTTTTGCAAATTCATAGGCTTTCTTGCCGGGCTCTGGCTTCTGCGGCGGGCGATGGTGCGAGCTTGGGCCACGCAGCACTACGGGATCCGACCGCCACCCGACTTTCGCATGCCGGGCGTACAACCCGGCAGCGTCGGCGTCGAGCTTGTCCATGTACTGGATCGGTTGCTTCAGAATCCAGTCGACGAGATGGTGAGCGGCAACGACCGATGGCATCCAGTTTCTGCCACGGCCAAGCGTGTTGAGGATCCCAGCCACAGGTGGGCCGCGTTGGCCAGCGACGACATTGATTCGTGGCTAAATCGCGAGACGTGGCAAGCGCTGCACGGGCTTTTTCCACCATCGCTGGTCAGGTAGGGTCGAGCAGTGACGACTGGCGCCTCCGACCTTGCCGTTCTCGTCGTTGCCTTGGCTGCGACTTGGCGTTTTGTTCCGCCATCCAGCAAGGGCCTGCACGCTGCTTTCGAAAGCGACCGGCATTGGTCTGAGGTCAGCCGGCATGCAGCCCATATAGCGCGCACGCCGGTCGAGGTCGTAGAAGGTGCAGTAGCTGCCGCCGACCCCAAGTTTGCATCCAGCGCGCGCCCAACCGCGAACTTTGCAAAGTGTCTTGACACTTTGAGAATCAACGTGCTTGCATCAGCGAAGGAGCGCAAATCCAGTGTCGCGGGCATTTGTTTAGTCAAGCCAACCAACTGGCACGTCGCCGTGCGGGTGCTTGGTCGCCACTTGCTGTTGGCCGCGATAGCCCCGCAGCGGGTTCAGGCTGTCGATGCGCTTACCAGGCCGCTGGCGCTGCCGGCGTTTGGCGAATGGGACGCTCATCTGCACGACACGTCTGCGGCCACTGGTGATGCCGACACGCTTTGGGAAGGCCTAATGCGCGGGACCGCGCACGTCGACAATGACCGAGATCGGCAGGGCGTTGCACAGGTTCGCCTCGCTAGAAGCGTGAAACTCGCCAGCGAGGCCAGAAAACTCCGCAGCTTGATCACCAGGGGCAGCGAGGATTACTGCGAGGTCTGTCTCCTGCGTGAACTCGTTCTGGCTCACTTGAGCAGCTGCAAAAGTGGGGCCTGCTTGACGTCATGTGAACATTGCCTCGTTGCGGTCGCGTACGTGCAAACACGCAGCATGTGGTTTGAATTGGTGCACAACCGCAGGCAAGTAACCGGCCTGGCCGAATTTGCCCAGAATTTTGCCCTCGCCCGCAGCCTGCGGAAAGCTGCGCAAGCCACTGCGACCGACAGCGCAGATCTGCGGGTAGGTGTGCTGTTAGCGAGCGGTCGCGCAGACAGCAACGCGCGGACCTTTTACGCACCAACCCGCGCACCGCCTCTCTTGCGGTTGGTCGGCTCCCCTGAGGCCATGCTCAAGACGATGGACAAGGCAAAGGCCGCCGCAGACCAGCTTTGTAAGTGTACGACCCCGCCAGCCGGGATCGACGTCGTCAGCCGCGAAATTGGCTGGCACCCGCTGCTCTGGGAACCGTTCTTCGCTGCTGCCGGCGAGCGGAACCTCATCGTCGCAATGCACATTGGTGAAGATATGGCGGATCTGTTGACCGGCGTCCGGGTGGTCAGCGACGGCCTTGCCCTGTTGCGGCGGCACACTCAACGGCGAGAGTGCCGCCGCCTTGGCCACGCGCTGGCGATTCGCGTCGACGTCGTTGCTTGGTATGCGAAACAGGGACAAGCGCGGCCATCGTTGTGGGAACATGCGCAGGATCTCATGTGGGCGTGGGGGCAGGTCCAGACGCGACAGGTTGCGCTGCGTGCCGAACTCAAACAACGATGGACAGCTACCCGAATGCGGCTCGGCGGCTGTGTCGCGAAACTCAAATTGGCCAGCGCGGCTCAGCTCTACATGGCCCAGAAGCCCCTATGCGCGTGCTACAATTGCTGCCCAGGCGCGCCCGCCCACCTGACCCGACCGCCATGTACGGGCGCCGTTGAGGTCGGCCAGGACGCGCACATGGCCGTGTTCCTGCCCAACCGCGCTTGGCTCGAGCTCGTTAACCATTGTCAGTTGCGCGTGCGCGGCGAAGTCGCCAGGTACGCCTACGTCGAAGTCTGCCCGACGTCAAACGCCGAGATCAGCGGGCTTGGTTGGTCCTTTGCATTGGACATGGGCACCGGAAGCAACTTTGCCAAGGATCTGCGAGTGCGCATCGGCTCAGATGATCCCGGCTTGTTGGCAACGAGCTTGCCCCTGGAGCGCGCGTTGCTGCGGCAGTGGTTGTTGCTTTGTGGCAAAACGGCGCATGCAGCTGACGGTTGGCTGCGCACTGCCTTCACACGGCTTTAGTGCTGTGGGTCAATGCGACGGTCCACGCTGAGCCAACGCAACTCGCGCATAAGACCGAGCGATCCACGGGACGTAGACTGGCCGCTGACGCGATGTTGCCCGGGTGGACGGATTTTGTCGCGCAGCAGATTTAGACGACCGAACTGGTACACCGCAGCCTTCGGTGCGGACCGGTCCAAAGCCGAACAGGAAAACAACCAGACCCCGACGGTGCACACCCAACTGGGGCCGGCAACAACAGCGCCTTACACCTATCGGTCAATGCCAAAACGGTAGCCCCAACGGTAGCCCAACTCCTCCACCACGATCTACCCCAGCAAAAAAACCCAATGGTGTCGGAAGCCGGACTTGAACCGGCACGGGAATCCCGGGGGAGTTTAAGTCCCCTGCGTCTACCTTTCCGCCATTCCGACCCGGCGGGCGATCGCACCCCGGCGACTAGAAGCCCTGCTTGCCGTTGCCGGTGCCAGGATTGCCGTACACGCCGTTGCTGAATTCGATCGAGTACGGG
>SXGU01195192.1_pt1 | contig 22856 bp, 18 predicted proteins | sample 3174531 | NCBI WGS metagenome assembly SXGU01 (sample SAMN11356863, study PRJNA531348) | freshwater metagenome | isolation source: freshwater sample F1-140 | place: China: Fuxian Lake, Yuxi | collected 2017-12-25
AAGCCATCGCCCAAACCCACCAGAGAGTCCGCTGTCTGTCCCCGCTGCGGCAGCAAGGAACTCGTCTGCCTCGGCCGACTCGATGCCAGCGGCCACTTCCACGCCCTCCCAGGCAATGCTGCCGACTTCGGTCCCAGCGGGAACAACCCGCCCACCATTCAGGACAGTTCTTGACCCCTCAATGCGCTCGTTCCACCCCAGCGAAACCGATAAAAGGCGCACTGCCAGCGACTCGAGCAAGGCGTCAGGCGATTATCTTGCGTGGACACACTCTCCGATTCGCCACGACGACTTGCAGACACCCAATTCGGCTCCGGATCGCAGTGGCCATCACCTCTTTCGATGCACCGGAAGCAAGGGACACGGCAGGGTTGACGCGAGCCCAGCTCCGACGGCACGCAAAAGTCGGGTAGTTTACCTATAACTCCTCGGACCTCACCGCGGCTCCGTCCAATCACGGAATAAATCGGGCGTTCACACACCTCCCCATTCTCAAAATTCGTCCTCGCCCGATCTATTCCGCTTCGGGACTAGACGACTCAAATGAACCGAATGATTCGATCGGCAGACTACCTCGAGATCCGGACGGATAGTTGGAAGCATTGCCTCTGGCTTTGGTTTGGATTTTTCCTTGGGGATGCGAGGGGAGCAGAGCTCCTGCTGCCGCAGTTGGAAGTCCTTCAGAACGCAATACAAGTGGGATGGGAGGGGGGGCAAGGCCCTTACGTGGTTGAAGTCTCTAGGGATTTGCAGAATTGGTCGGCCCAGGGCGACCCAACCACGAACCGAGTTCAGAAGTTGGCTGCTTTTGCGGGCCAGGCTTACTACCGGGTTCGGGATTTAGACCCCAACGGCCAGTTCGGGAAGCCGTTTGGTTGGATTCAAACTGAGCAAAGCGAGTTTGGCGGCTTGATGGCGAAGCATCGATTGAAGACGCGTCTTGGGCTGTATCTGTCGAAAGGAGGACCGCACACCGCCGCCAGCTACGCGCCAGCCGAATACTGGAAGAAATTGTGGGTTGTTTACCAATTTGTGGAGGACCGTAAAATTCAGACTTGGTCCGGCACATTCGAGGATCTGGGCGCTGTGGCGACGCCATCCAACGAGCAATTAACCGTCCGTTGGGACAGGGGCAGCGGTGGGGCACTTCGAAATTACACCCTCACCCTTGGATTTCCGTATGCGGTCAACGCCAGTCGCACCAGTAAACCATTTCCAAGTGATCCGAGGTATACGCTGAAGTGCCGCTATGCCTCGGATCAGCCGGAGCTGAGCCAATTGAGCGCCTCGCTGGACGCCACGAGAACTGACAGTGTCGACCTCATTGAGTTGGCGCCAGTGACGCCGCAAGAAATTCAACAGTCATTCACCTTGCGGAACTATACAGTGACCAAGCGTGGCGTGACGGTGTCCCTACATTTCTATGAAGGCATGCCATTGTATCAGGGGAGTGTACCGTGGATTCTGAAAACTTTCCCGTTCGATCGATGGATGGCGCCCAGCACGGTCGCCGGTGGAAGCCTGCCGTCGTTCAGCACCGATAGTTATTTTGCTAGATCGGTGCTGCCTGGACATCACAATTTTTATGAGATGGTGTTGATAGAACCTGCCTTGGATCCCGCCCTTGCTGACGAGACGCGGACCTTTCTCGAACGGTCAAACATTCGGCAAATCTACACGTTCAAAGATCTGGCGGGTGTTGTGATTGGCGGCGACAGCCAGGACATCCGATACTTCGGATACGACAATTCTGTGAGAGTTCCCTGAATTCTTGCCGGGATCACCCATGCCGATCCGGGTTTAACAGGGAAATGTCGATGCTCGGTTTCAGGCCGGACAACACTTCTGCCACCAGTTGACCTGTCACGGGGGCCAAGCTGAGGCCCATCATGGCGTGTCCCGCCGCGATGGTCAAATTGGGGCAGCGGGAAGTTCTGCCTAAATAAGGCAAGCCATCTGGAGAACACGGTCGGAGCCCTCGCCAAGGTTGAATCGAATCGAAATCGGATTCCTGGAAATGGGCGAAATATTTGGGGACAGCTTTGATGATTCCTCGAACGCGCACTGGATTGATCTCTTCGTTGAGACCAGCGATTTCCATGGTGCCACCAAAGCGGAGGGTGCTGCCCATCGGTGTGACAGCGACTCGTGTTTCCGTGAAAATGGAGCATAGGTTGGGCAATTGGCGCGGCTTCGTCAGGGTAAGGCTGTAGCCTTTGCCGGCTTGCATAGGGAGTCGGAGGTCGATGGATTCAGTGAGTCGCGGAGACCAAGACCCACCGCAGAGAACAAACTCATCCCCGACAACTAGTTCGCCCGAAGTCAGCAAGCTCCGGATCCTTCCACTGGAATCGAGATCCCATCCTCGGAACTCGCTTTCCCAGAGGAAACGGCCTCCCAGGCTGCGAATCTGCTGCTTTAAGGATTCCATAAACCGCGACGGGGATAGATGGCAGTCTTTTGGAAAGTAAACCGATCCCGCGATGTCCATGGTGACACCCGGATCCAAGGCCGCAGTTTTTCGTGGATCGAGAACTTCGGCAGGGATTCCCAAGTGACGTGCCTGAGCGGCGGTTCGGGATTCCTCGTCCAGGCTGTGTTGGGATTTGCAGAGCATCAGGAGTCCACGCTTCACGAGACCAAAATCGGCTCCTGGAATTGCAGAAATCTCTTCAAAACAGGCTCGGCTTGCGAGACTGAGGTCGCGCAATAACGGGGCGCTTCGTTGGACGTGTTCTGGTGTGGCGGAGCGCCAGAATCGATATCCCCAGTTGAGCAGATCCCAATCGAGCCGGGGTTTGATGTAAAAGGGGGACTCCGGGTTCCACATCCATTTGAGTCCCAGGGCCACCATGCCTGGAGCGGCCAACGGAACGAAATGGCTGGGCACGATCATTCCTGCATTTCCAAACGAACAGCCATCGTGTTGTTCCGGTTGGCGATCCACCACGGTGACGCGATATCCCTGTCTTGCGGCGTAATACGCCACCGACAGTCCGATCACACCGGCCCCCAGAATAACTACATCTTTACTCATGTGCGTCTATGCATTGTGCCCGCTCGAGGTACGAAGAAGAAGGCAGTCTGGTCCAGTCTGCAAATAAAGGTTGCTTCAGTCGAGGTTGGGCGACTTGTCCCACAATTCCCGTGACAAAAACGCATTGAGCCTTCTGTTATCGTTGATTTACGTTCATCGGCGCTCCCATGGATTTGAAGTTGGACAGGGACTCCTGCCCTGGAACGTCCGGGGCGCAGTTTTTGAACACAATTCTATGGACCTGCCCAACATGAAGCTGATTTGGATCCGGCAAGCACTAAAGCAACTTGGTTGGATGGCGTGTGCCGCATCGTTCGTTTTTTGGAGTCGAGCTGCCGAATTCGATTTGAAGAAGACCGAAACCTTCCGACGACTAAAATCTGCCTTGGATGCGGTTCCGGCCATCGACACGCACGATCATCTGCCGCCATTTGATCGAATCCAAGGACGCGTCGAAACCGATCGGGGATTTGGGATGAATCTGAGCTCGATTTGGCGGAGCAGCTATTACACGTGGTTCAATCCGTTGACCGCGTGGCCCAAGTCCGGACGATTTGAGGACTGGTGGCCGACGGCCAAACACGACTTTGAGAATGCCCGAGCGACGAGTTTTTACCGATACCAACTTTCGGCATTTTCGGACTTGTATGGTGTGGATTTCGAAACCATGACGGATGCGGACGCGGGTGCCGTCAACCAGCGGATCTTCGATCATTACAAATCGCCGGATTGGGTTTATGAGGTAATTACGGAGCGGGCGAATTTAGAATTGTTGGTGATGGACCCCTATTGGGATCGGTTGGGATTCCAGATGGAATATCCATTTGCGGTGCCCACGGTGAACGTGACCGCATTGATGAGAGGGGTGCATCCATCCGATTTTAGCAATCCGAACGATTCTCCATTTGTTTTTGCTGCCAAGAATCAGCTCAAGGTGGAGCGCTTCGAAGACTATCTGGCGGTGATCGAGCAAATCTTGATGTTTGGTCGGTTGAAAGGCGCCGTGTGCCTCAAGACCACGACAGCCTATGAGCGGACATTGGATTTCGAAAAGGTCTCCAAGGAACGCGCTTCCAAGGCTTGGGGTCGGCCTCGGGGCCAGTCCAGTGAGCAAGAGGTCAAAGCTTTTCAGGACTTCGTGATGTGGTATCTGGTGGAACTGAGCGCCAAACTAGAGTTGCCATTCCAGATTCACACAGGACATGCGCGGATTCAGGGGAGCAACCCCATGCTGTTGGTCGATCTGATAGCCGCCAATCCGACCACGAAATTTGTCTTATTCCACGGAGGATACCCATGGGTGGGAGAAACAGGAGCTATCGCGACACGACACAAGAACGTGTGGATCGATTCCGTGTGGTTACCGACGATTAGTTATACGATGGGTCGGCGGGCCTTTCAGGAGTGGCTGGAAGTGATGGGATCCAATCGAATTCTTTGGGGAGCGGACGCCCACCATGCCGAGGGGATCTATGCGGCGACCGAGTTCACTCGACGGTGCCTCGCCGAGGCACTGGCCGAAAAAGTGGAGCGGGGTGAATTGCGCGAAGACTATGCCCTTCGGATCGGTCGTCAGATTTTGCGGGACAACGCTCTTGAGCTGTTTCCTTCATTGAAGCAGCGGCTGTGGAAAGACAAAGGAAAACGGCTTCGGCCGTTGCGGACAGGACAGGGGGAATAGTGCATCGCTGTGATTGCTGAAATGGTTAACCATACGCGTATGCGCGTATGGCGTTGGTTCCCAAAACCACCTAAGACGCTGGCGTCAGGGTTTTACCACAAGAATCTCTGAGGCGGATTGGTCGACTTAAGTATGCCCCTTGCATCCGGAGGGCGTGTTATGTGAATTGTTCGCATAAAGGTTTTGTGGAATCGACGGATGTCACGTGCCGGTGAAGCCTCGACATCTTGACTGAGAGGGTTTCTTCGGTCGGGTTAAGCCATATGACTTCATGAATCGTATCTTAGTAATCGAGGACGAGGAACGGATGCGGGTCGGCTTGTGCACCATTCTACGCCTCGAAGGTTATGAGATCTTCGATGCCGCGGACGGTGTTGAAGGCTTGGACTTGGTGAATCGTGTGATGCCAGATCTGATCCTTTGCGACATTGCGATGCCCCGACGCGATGGTTACGAGGTGCTGACGGCGTTAAGGTCGGACGCCCGTACTTCAGGCATTCCGTTCGTCTTTCTCACCGCTCGCGGCGAACGACATGAGGTTCGGATCGGGATGAACCTAGGGGCGGACGATTATTTGACCAAGCCGGTGACTCGGGATGAGTTGGTACGCGCGGTAACAGCGCGCCTTCAGCGGCAGCACCAGCAATACTTGGCAGTCCGCCGGGGTATGCTGTTGAAACCCGATTTTTCGTCGGCTGCGCCCCTTCAATCCCTAGGATTAACGCCTCGGGAAGCCACCGTCCTGCTCTGGGTGGCACAGGGGAAATCCAACCCCGAGATTGCCACCATCCTTGGCTCGGGTGAGGGAACGATCCGCAAGCATCTCGAACATATTTTCTGCAAACTGGGGGTCGAGAGCCGTGCGGCTGCGACCAGTCAAGCGTTGGAGGTATTGATGTCGGTATGACGGTCGAGTGAGCTCGCGTTTGAATTGGCATCATCGCTATTGATGTCGTTTGAATTGATAACTACCAGGGTTTGTCCATGGTGAAAAAGAGGTAACGAAACGGTGCGATGCCTGCGGCTATTTGGGGATTGACGGTTTTGCTTTGTCGTACAAAGTGAGCGTGTGTCAGACGATTGGGTTTCGCAACATTTGCAGACAATCCGCACGTTGATGGAGCGGTCGGCTCTCTATCGGCGGGCCTTGGCGCCCACGGTGGCTGCAGTGGGGATCACTGGGGTGGTGGGGAGTTCGATCGGGATTGTGGTTGGCGTGGGGGGGGTAATCGGTTTTGTCGTTCATTGGCTGGTGGTCGCGGTTGGCGCATTGTTAGCCGCACTGTGGGTTGTGCGGCGCCAAGCGCTTGGGGCCGGGGAAGCCTTTTGGTCGTCACCCACAAAACGCGTGGCTGCCGCGTTGATGCCGGCATTTTTGTCGGGTGGGTTAGTAGCGATCCTGGGTTTGGGCCAACTTTTCAAGGTGCAGACGGTGCTGGTTCTGCCTGGGCTATGGATGTTGTTTTACGGATGTGCCCTGCATTCCGCGGGCTTCTTCACACCGCGTGGGCTTCGATTGTTCGGATGGATCTTCCTCGGGATGGGAACGATTTGGCTCTGCATTTATTTGAATTTTACTCCGTGGCTTCCCTTCGGGATACAGGATCCTACGCGGAACGCCCATGCCTTGATGGGGGCGGTATTCGGCCTCGGCCATTTGGCTTATGCCGTTTATCTGCATCTCACGGAGAGGAAGAATGTCGCGTGAATCCAGAGCCGTTTCTACAGCTCGATCGCGTCATACACGAGAAGGGAAGGATGGCTATCATGTCCCTCCTCGCGGCGAACCCTGAACTTTCATTTACCGAACTGCGCAATCACTTGAGTATGACGGATGGGAATATCACGACTCATATCCGCACGCTACAGGAGGCGGGTTATGTGGCGGTCACGAAGTCCTTTCAGAACAATCGTTCGTTGACCACCTGTGCCTTGACCAGCGCGGGGCGCAAGGCTTTTAGCACGTATATTGATCTGCTGGAACAGATTGTGCGCCAGACACGAAAGCCATGAACCGCAGGATCTCCACCAATTTGAACGTTTTGTCTTCGTTTCAGTCATTGACTTTGTGTCGCAAAGTATCTAATTACCCAACACGAAAATTCAACGTGCTCATCATCTCGGAATGTGTTTTGGGGTTCGAGATGCCATTGCCCTGGCTCACCAGGAATCTGCCCGTGGTCCTCTCACGGTACTTGGCGATCTGGTACACAACGATACCGTGCTGGCCGAACTGAAGGCTCGCGGTGTGGGAATTGAGCGCAGTCCTGACTCGGTACGCACACAGGCCGTGATAATTACCGCGCACGGGGCTTCAGAACGGCTGATGACAGATGTCCGCCGCCGTGGGCATCGAATTGTTGAAGCAACGTGTCCGTTGGTGCACCACGCACACAAGGCCCTCCAGACATTGGTAAAAAGCGGATACCACCCGGTGGTGATCGGGCAGCGTGGCCATGTGGAGGTTAGGGGGCTGGCGGAAGATTATCCAGAGGCCGACATCGTGCTCAGTCCTGAGGATGTGGAGCGGATGACCGAGCGGGAGCGTTTTGGGGTGGTGTCACAAACTACGCAGCCCGTTGATCGGGTGCGGCGCTTGGTGGAAGCCATCCGAAAGCGATTTCCCCGGGCGCAGCTGGAATTTCGCGACACGGTGTGTCAGCCGACCAAGTTGCGTCAAGGAGCCGCTTTGGAACTGGCTGAAAGCAGTGATGTCGTCTTGGTTGTGGGCGGTGCTCACAGCAACAATACCCGAGAATTGGTGGCGAGCTGCCGCACCCTTTGCGATCGAGTCTACCATGTCCAGGTCGCTTCGGAAGTCCGGTCCGAATGGTTTGAGGCTGAGGATACCGTGGGCATTACTGCGGGCACTTCCACGCCGGACACTGTCATTGATACGGTGGAACAACGGATTGAAGAAATTGCCCATCGATTCGAGGCCGTCGTGTCGCTCTCGTCCATGGCATCGGTTGCTTGATGATCATGAAGCGGCGGTTGCAGGGGATGTTTCGATTTGTTTGGGACCTTTTATCGGAACACTGGGTTCTGGCGTTAGGTTCGGCCGCAGGTTTGGGACTGCTTTTCCTCCGATTTAAGTGGTGGGGGAGGAGTCCCTTTTACTTTCTGGCTTGGAACCTTTTCCTGGCTTGGGTGCCGATGGTCTTTGCCCAGCTCGCCGCGGTCAATTGGGATCAGCGTCGTCCGGTGCTGGCAATGTTGGCTGGTTTGATCTGGCTCGGGTTTTTCCCGAATGCGCCTTACATCGTCACGGATTTGTTTCACCTCAAAGCGCGTCCCCCAGTACCGTTTTGGCTGGATCTCTGGATCTTCATTCACTTTGCGTGGTTGGGCTTGATGATTGGGTTTGCCTCGTTGAGATCGCTCCATCATGCGGTAACGACGCGACATGGCATAGGACTGGGCTGGATTTTCGCCGTGTTGAGTCTCGCTGCGGCCAGTGTTGGGATTTATCTCGGACGATTTCAGCGATGGAACACCTGGTCAGTTTTGACGCACCCTCAGGAATTGGTATCGGGTGTGATGAGAGGGATGGAGACCTCGACCACCGACCCGAGGGTCTTTGGATTCACGGCGGCCTGCTTTGTATTTCTCCTCTTGGCGTACTTGAGCATCTCATCATGGAACCGGCCGCCGCGTGAGTCACAACGTGGCGCGGATCCCTGGTAAAAACACCAACGGCAGCCCGAAAGGATCGGACTGCCGTTGACAGGATCAGAACACGTTGAGATTGGGACTCAGAGGCGTTTCACACGAATATTCTTGTAGTAGACATTGCTGATCGGGTCGTGGGCTTGCAGACCGAAAGTTCCTTCATCGATCTTGCGAGTGTAATCGGCTCCGGCCTTCTTATCGGCGGGTTCCTCGTAATCCGTTACCGTTTGACCATCCACTTTCACGGTGACATGGCGGCCTTTGACGATGATATGCTGGGTCCACCATTTGTAATCCTTGGCGGGACTTTCCTTCACGTTGACGACATCATAGATGCTAGCGGTTTTCTTCCAGTCTCCATGGGAGACATTGACTTGGGTTTCAAACCCGTACTTGGGCCAGCCTTCGTCCTGGTAGCGTGTGTGGAAGTAAATGCCACCGTTGGAGTTTTTTTCGGTCATCACATCCACCTTGAGCTCGAAATCTTTGAACGGCGTGGTGTCGCCGATGTAGAAGTTGTGACTGCGGCCGCCATTGGCACGGAAGGCGCCGTTGACGATGCTCCAGGAACTGGGGCTTTCGCCGACGCGCCACCCGGTCCAGGTGCCGTCGAATATGAGCCGGAAGCCTTCGGCGTCTACGGAACCCATCGTCGGTTTCGTCGAGGTGGCGGTGATGGTCAGTTCACCCTGGGAGGACTTGATGGTCTTGGTTTCGCCAGGTTTGGCGACGACGACCTGGTTTTGTTTTGTGGCGCAACCCACCGCCAGGAAGACGGCGGGGATCATCAGATAAATTGATTTCATGTGGTGGGACAGTTGTTAAGCGTGCCGACAGATCTAGGCAACCGGATTTACGACGTCAACTGGGTTGATTCCTTCGGATTCGGTGAGTCCCTGCGTAGGCATTAAAGCGACCGTCTCGCAGGAAGCCGATCAGTGTCTGGCCGCTGGTGCGCGCGAAGTCGACGGCTAGACTGGACGGGGCGCCCACAGCGCAAAGAATGGAAACTTGGGCGGACAATGCTTTCTGGAGGATTTCGAAGGAGGCTCTGCCGCTGACCAGGAGGATGTGCCGATTGAGCGGCAGCCAACGTTCGAGAAGCGCGTGACCGAGGACTTTGTCAACGGCATTGTGACGTCCGACATCTTCGCGGCAGAGTAGGAGTTTGCCGGTGGTGTCGAACAATCCGGCGGCGTGCAATCCCCCAGTGGATTGAAAGGTTTCCTGGACCTGATGCATGGCATCAGGAAGGCCGGCGAGGAGGACGGGGTCGACCTGGAAACGGCTTCGAACGGGCTTGAAATGCGCATGAACCGCTTGAATCGAGGCTTTGCCACATAGACCGCAGCTGGACGAAGCGAAGACATGACGGGTCAGTTTTATAAGATCAAAAGGGACACCTGGTTTGAGGAAAACCCCCAGAGAATTTCCGTCACGATTTCGTGGGTAAGGTCGGATCTCCTGAATGTCGTCGGCCTGATGGATCATGCCTTCGGACAATAGAAATCCGGCGACCAATTCCGGATCGTGTCCGGGGGTGCGCATGGTGACGCTGACGGGACGCGTTTCGACCTGGATTTCCAGCGGTTCCTCGATGGCGACACGGTCCATCGCCTGCTGAATGGGAGCGTCCTTCCTCCAGCGCAGGATTCGCTTTGGGGAGGTCATTCCGGAGCGATTACAATTGGACTCGTTGCCCTAGGACCGGCAATTCGGCGTTGAGTCCGAACTGTTTGCGGACGTATTGGGCGAGGGGTTCCCGCCCGCGTGATTCGCCGTGGGTGAGGAATAGTCGGGGCTTATCTTTGGCTATGGGTGACAGCCATCCGAGCAGATCGGTTTTCCCAGCATGCGCACTAAATCCACCGAGGGTGTGGATGCGGGCCTTGACCTGAATGCGTTCTCCGAACATGACGATTTCTTTGTCGCCATCAACGATGCGACGGCCGAGTGAGCCTTCGCTTTGAAAGCCGACGATGAGAATGGAGGCCTCTGGTTTGCCCAGGTTGTGACGCAAATGGTGGAGGATGCGTCCCCCGGTGCACATGCCGGATCCAGCCATAATGAGACATGGACCGGGTTTGTCATTCAACGCCTTGGAATCCTCGGCGGTTGGAGTGCTTTCAAGCATGCTGAGGTCTTCAGCTAACGGGCGCTCGAGATGCAGTGCCTGGAAGTCTTCGTCGAACAGTTTTAAGTGTTCCCAATAGATTTTGGTCGCCTCAGTGGCCATCGGGCTGTCGAGATAAATGGGAAACTTGGGGACCACCTTGCGGCGGAAGAGTTGGGCAAGGAGGTAGAGCAAGAGTTGGGTCCGGCCGACGGCGAAGACGGGAACCAAGATTTTGCCCCTGCGAGCGACCGTGTCGCGGATGATTTCTTCGAATTCCTCAACCGTTTCCTGAAGTGGCTTGTGATCGCGATCGCCGTAGGTGGACTCCATCACCACGACGTCGGCCGACTTAAAGCCCACGGCATCTTTAAGGATTGGAGCCCCTTTGGCACCGATATCACCAGAGAACACGACCGCCTTGGTATCACCATCCTCCTCGATGCAGAGTTGAATGCTGGCGGAACCCAGCATGTGGCCGGCTTCAACCCAGCGTGCCCGGATTCCGGGGGCTACTTCTCGCGTGATGTCATACTCGACACCTTGGAGCAGATCGAACACTTGGGCGACATGTTCCGCGGTGTAGATGGGTTCGAGAAGTGGAGCGCCGCTGCGTTCGCGCTTTCGATTGGCACGTTCGACGTCCATCATCTGTAGGTGGGCCGAATCCCGAAGAATCAGACCGCAGAGGGCAATTGTCGAGGTGGTGCAGTAAATGGGGCCGGTGTATCCGTGCCGCGAGAGCAGAGGTAAACGCCCTGTATGATCCAGATGTGCGTGCGTCAGCAACACGGCATTGAGTTTGGAGACATCCAGGCTTGGTGGCATCTGATTGAGGTCTTCCTTGTCCCCCATGCCTTGGAAGAGACCGAAATCGATGAGGATTTGCGCACGACTCGTTTGGATTAGGTAAGCAGATCCGGTGACACAACCGGCGGCTCCGAGGAAGCTCAGATGGATGGGCATGATGATTGGATCAGAAGAGGCTCAGTGGGATTCGTTCCAGTAGACCTTCACATTTCGAGTGGCCCGGCCCGCGGCAATGATATCCAATTTGCCATCGTTATCGAGATCGGCAAGGCACAGATCCTCGCAGGCCATGGTGTTGTCATCGATCAGTGTCTGGCGCCATTTTTTGCCGGAGTCATCGATTCCGGTGAAGAGCTTGATTCCGACTTTGACGGAGGCGGGCTTGCCCATGGCTCGCCAGCCGACGACAATCTGATCTCGACCTTGGCCCAATAAATCGCCACAGGCGAGCGCGTGGCCATCCACCAGGGATTCATCGAGCACGATACGATTCCACGGAAGGGTGGAGGGTTGATTTCCGGGGGTGAAGACCACTAGTTGGTTCCCATGCATGGGGGAGACGCCGGCAACGAAACGGCGGGTGCCATTAAGTTTACCCAGACGAATTTCGCCGATGCCACCGTTTTCATCGGAGCCGACCTGGATAGCTTCGAAGCCGTCATGGACGCGCGACCAATTGATGACGAACGCCCCCTCGCGGCTTCCCACCAAAAGTTCGTGGGCGGGGTCCTCGTCCCATTGGATGGGATCGAAGTTGTGAGTTTTGTGCCACGAGTCATTGAGTGTCGTCACCTCCCATGAATCGCGAGGATTTGCCGGTACGGTATACCGTTGAATTTTGACGCCAGCGCCCTGGGCGTCTTTGTTACTGCGCCCGTGTAGTGGGGCGACGATCAAGGTACTTTTACCCTGCCAATCTTTGACCCAACGCATGCGGTGAACGGTAGGTTCGTGCGGTAGTTGGACCGACTGCCATGGCTGCGTGCGATCGCTGGGTGGGATCAGATAGAAGACAGCGCCGCTGTTCACGGTGTCGCCAGGATTCCATCCGGCGCCAACGGCAATTTCCGCTTTTCCATCGCCATCGATGTCGGCAGCGGCGACGCACACGTGATCGTTCTTGGTCAGATTTTCAGCAATAACAAATTTCTGCCAAGACGGATTGCGGTACCAGGCGATCTGGCTTTTGTCGCACAGGACGATATCTAGTTTGGCATCACCATCGATATCGGCAGTGGTGACTCCGTAACCGATGGCGATGTTGGTATCGACATTGACGGCGCGAAACTTGGGCTCGAGTGGGGCCGCGATCACGGTAGACGATACGGCGAAGGCGGCGATGAACGAAGCGGGTTTCATGGTGCTTGGATGCAGCCTGAAGGCCGCAACCATCGAGGACAATCATGATTTTTGAAGGGTAGTGGCTTGGATTTGGCCAAACCTTTGACCTGCCGTGGGAATCGAGTCATGATGATTCGAATGAACTGCCATGGGTTGGTCCGACGCATTTGGTTCTTAGTACTAAGTGGTGCCATCATCGGGGTTCGGTCCGAAGTGCCAATCGCCACTCAAGATGGTCGTCTCGCGGGTGCGTTAGAGGCGCACATAACGTTTCTGGCCGACGATCTCTTGGAGGGACGCGCCCCCGGGAGCACAGGGCACGAGTTGGCGGTATTGTATGTCGCCACCCGATTTCGAGAATTCGGATTGAAGCCCGGGGGTGAATCAAATCGGTGGCTGCAATCAGTGCCGCTGTTGGAAAGCCAGCGTGTCGCGGATGGGACTCGATTCGAAGTGACCTCGGAGACTGGGACGGAAGTTCTGGACTATTCGTTGGACTATCTCGCTTCACCGCATTTCACAGAGACTGAGGCGACTGTGTCGGCACCACTGGTTTTTGTGGGCTTTGGAGTTCATGCTCCCGCGCAAGGATACGACGATTTTGCGGGTGTTGATCTTCGAGGGAAGATCGCTGTGGTGTTGTCCAAGGCGCCACCCAAATTTCCAGCGACACGATTGGCTCATTTCTCCCATCCTCGCGAGAAGACGAAGGCCTTGGTGGAACGTGGGGCCGTTGGGGTGATCTCGGTACCGACACCTAAAGACTTGGAGGAAGCGCCATGGCCGCGGAGGGTTATCCAGTCTCAATTTCCTGCGATGCGCTGGACCCTGACGGATGGCTCTCCATCGGATGTGTATCCGCAATCCAAGGCATCCATCACGATCAGCCCGGCCGGAATCGGCAAACTGTTCGCACGAGCTCCGAAGCCATTTGCGGAGATCTTGGCAGCGGCGGCTCGAAGCGAGGTGCAATCCTTTCCGACGAACCTGACGGCCACGCTTTCGACGAAAAGCATTCACAGACGGGTCACTAGCCAGAATGTGATCGGGGTCTTGCCGGGTAGCGATCCCGAGCTGCGAGGTGAGGCCGTGGTATTGACGGCGCATTTGGATCACCAGGGCCGGGGCCCGGCGGTCAATGGGGATGGGATTTACAACGGGGCGTATGACAACGCGATTGGGATTGGCATGATGTTGGAGGTGGCACGGGCGCTCGCGATCCGCGAGCCAAAGCCTCGGCGATCCGTGGTGTTTACGGCTGTCACAGCGGAAGAACGAGGGCTTTTGGGTTCGGATTATTTGGCCAACCACTTTCCAGTTGCGGCAGGAAGACCCGTGGCCAATCTGAATCTCGACATGGTTTTGGTGACCGCTCCGACCAGGAACTTTGTGGTGCTGGGAGTCGAACATTCTTCGTTACGGGAGCCCGTGGAACGAGCAGCAGCCCGACTGGGAATTGTGCTGAAGCCGGATCCGCAACCGGAGCGGGTGACTTTTATTCGAAGCGATCAGTATTCATTCATCCGCCGGGGCGTCCCGGCGATCTTTCCGAAGGCGGCCGCAGACAGCGATAGGCTCCCGGTGGGAGGGATCACACCGGAAATGTTTCTGAAGCAATATTACCATCAACCCGGAGACGATCTGTCATTGCCGCGAGATGCGGAATCCGCGGTGCGTTTTATTCGATTCATCGAAGATGTGGCAGGGCAAGTGGCGGATACGGATGCTGCCCCCCAGTGGAATCCTGGTGATTTTTTTTGGGGAAATGTTTGGGAAACGTGGGACACGATAGGAAGAAATTTGCCATTGACCGTGGGCATCGAACGGGCTAACGGGGTGGATAGTGAATTTGCTTTGCAACCTTCGACTTGCCGTGATCGCGCTGCTACTTAGCCGCGCGGCGGTTGGGGTTTGCTGAAATTCGCGACGATTTTCACCCCACTGCCGCAAGCCGGCGGTGGGGTTTTTTCTTTTCCACACACGCTGGATTGCAGCCGAGGGTCGATGTAGAACCGCAACGCACTGATGCCATGTTAAAAAATCCTGCGACAAAATACCGACCGTTTCCGCCCATTGATTTGCCCAACCGTCGTTGGCCGGGTCGTGTGCTCACCCATGCCCCGATCTGGTGCAGTGTCGATCTTCGCGATGGCAACCAAGCGCTGGCCGTGCCCATGAACGTCGCGCAGAAATTGGAGTTGTTTCAAACGTTGGTGCGCTGTGGGTTCAAGGAGATTGAAGTTGGATTCCCTTCTGCCTCCAATACCGAATTCGCCTTCAACCGCCGGCTCATCGAGGAACATCGGATTCCAGACGACGTTCGAATTCAGGTGCTGGTGCAGGCTCGAGAAGACTTGATCGAACGTACGGTCGAATCGTTGATCGGCGCCAAGAAGGTGGTGATCCATTTATACAATTCCACCTCGCCCGCCCAACGCCGTGTCGTGTTCGGCAAGTCCCAGTCCGAGATCATTGACATCGCGGTGCGCGGCGCCCGTTGGATCCAAGAGCGCTTGCATCGTTTGGAAGGAACGGACGTGATGCTTCAGTATTCTCCCGAGAGCTTCTCGGGAACTGAAGTCGAATTCGCCAAGGAGATCTCGGAAGCCGTCATGGATGTCTGGAAACCGACACCCAACCGGAAGATGATTTTAAATTTGCCCGACACGGTTGAAGTGGCGATGCCCAATATTTATGCGGACCAGATTGAATGGATCTGCACGAACATCCGAAACCGCGAGTCCTTGATCATCAGCCTGCACACTCCCAATGACCGTGGCACCGGGGTGGCGGCTACGGAATTAGGCTTGCTGGCGGGCGCGGATCGCGTGGAAGGAACGCTGTTCGGCACTGGCGAGCGCACCGGCAACCTGGACCTGGTTACGGTGGCTCTAAATCTGTATATGCACGGGATTGATCCTGGATTGGATTTCAGTGACTTGGGATCAGTCCGAACGGTGTATGAGCGTTGCACCGGCATGATGGTCCCTCCGCGCCAGGCCTACGGCGGCGAATTGGTGTTTACCGCCTTCAGTGGCTCACATCAGGACGCCATCAAAAAGGGTTTGGCGGAATGGGCGGAGGGTAAACAGACGTTTTGGGATGTTCCTTACCTGACAATTGATCCGGGTGACATTGGGCGCGAGTACCACGAAGTGATTCGCGTGAACAGCCAGTCTGGAAAGGGAGGGGTGGCGTATCTCTTGGAGAACGAATTCGGCATTCAAATTCCCAAAGACATGCAGCGGGAGTTTGGTCCGATTGCCAATGATACGGTCGATCGATTGGGGCGGGAGGTCAAAGGTGTCGAGCTGAAGGAAATGTTCTGGAAGGAATACATCGAGCGACTCACGCCCTGGAGCCTGGTGCGCTTCGAAACCCAAGGTCGCGACGGCAAGGTCCGATGTCAGGCGCAGGTCGCTCATTCCGGAACGACACGTGAAGTTCAGGGGGAGGGCAACGGGCCCATCTCCGCGTTTGTTCATGCTTTGAATGCGGGTGGCGTGCCACGGTTTGAAGTGAGCAACTACAGCGAACACGCGTTGGCCGCGGGTGAGGAGGCGATCGCCATTGCCTACATTCAGATCAAAACGGCCGATGGCAGCAACCGCTGGGGTGCCGCCGTCGATGCGAACATCGAACTGGCATCCATAAAAGCCGTATTGAGCGCGATCAATCGACTTGGATAGTTCCTCGTTCCCCGCTGAAGGCTTGTGTGGTTCGCCTAGGTGTTCCTCGCAATGGCAATAACGCTAGAGCGGGGCCACGCCTTGCCACCTTGTGGCCAGTGGCTGATCAACGTCTCGGCGCTGGTGCTACCCTCGCCGGGATGCTGAACTGATACCCAGAGCTCGCGCTGGTCCGGCGTGAGTATTGGCGACGCGAATTCGGCTTCGCGCGGTGCCGACGCAAACCGTTGCACTCGCCCGGCATTGGGTCCTACCAGCGGCGCGATGGTGAGCAGGTTATTCCCAAACACCCCGTGAGTGCTCCTCGGCCCAGGTGGGTAATGTCCTTTGTAATCGGAACATATCATCAGGTGTTGATCCGTGATGAAGCTGAGATTATCCGGCCAGGCCAATCCGGTGTCCTGCCCGCTCATAAGGTGGATGGAGAACGAGAAATCCAAAGCTCCTGGGTCTTTGCCGGATTCCTTCAGTTTGGCGATAGCTCCAGCAAGGTTGATGGGACGATTCGGGTCGACCCAAGCGTTGGACGAGGTGTAGGGATGAGAGCTCAACGAAATGAATACCTCACCCGTTTCGCCATTGCGGGTGATACCTTCAGGTCTACCATGGGGGGTTCCTCCACACATCATGGCAGCAGTGCGCGTGTGCACACAAATCCGCGCGCGATCAAATCGGGCCGCTGCCAAGGGTCTTTGCTGAGTCGGGTCGAGCGGGATCCAACGGCCCTTGTTCGTATCGGCCACGTATATAGTCCCATCGTGCAGCAGCCGGCGGTTGGTCTTGCCTGCGGCCGGATCGAACCGGTCCCTGGAAATGTACTTGTAGAGGCACTGGCGCACGCGGTCGTCACCCATGTAGCCTACGAGTCGTCCATCCTTGGCCGTAGCAAATACGATGTTTTCGTGCGCGAATCGTCCCAGCGCCGTGTGTTTCCAAAACTCGCCAGTGTCTGGATCGACTTCTACCAGGTAACCGTAATGTTCCGGAGGGCGATCGAAATACCGGTTTACCAGGGTGGGCGGGTCGCCTTGTTCCGGATCACCATAAACCGCAAAAACATTTTCTTCGGCAGTGATGATCGTGCCCCATGGCGTCACGGCGCCACCGCAGTTGGCCACCGAACCGACCGCCGTTTTCGCCCCTTTCAGCCATGAGGTTCCGGCGGCGGGGCCGGTAAATGGGATATTGGGAGTGTGACCCGTGAGTCGAAAATTTCTGGGGTCCGGAAGGAGCGGCCGCCAGACGCCTTTTCGGTTCTTGGAGATTCGGATACAAGATCCGCCCATCGATTGGAGGTATCGCCCCATGACCTCCTGGGTCAGGCGATCTGGGGTCGCGGCCGCTTCCAAGAGAAAGACGGCATCGGTACTTTCATGGTTCACCCATAGCCATCCTTCGGAATCTCCCCGGGGAAGGATCGCGATGAAGTCGTTGTCGTCGCCAAAGGTGTCGCCGCGTTCATTGAGCCGCGCGCCACGGCTGATCAGGACCTCATGGTGAAATCCTTTTGGGAGCAAGACCTCATCGGCGTGCGAGATGGGTAGCGGGTCAAAATCGATGGCGCGAAAAAGGGAATCGGGAATTGCGGGGTTTGAGTTAGATTGGGCACTAAGCCATGATCCTGAAAGCCGGTACGCGGTGGCGACAGCGGCGGACGAGCCGATGGCTTGAATAAAGTCGCGGCGATTAGGATGATTCATGGGGCGCAACGGACTCGCCCAATTTGTCTCAATGTGCTGCCCGAATGAAGGACTTTCGGAAGGCATCGTGCCGTATCAGGAGGAAAACGGTCGACGCCTTACCAACTCGGCGGCTGGGGTAATCCTGCCGCCGGATCCATTCGAAATTGGAAGGTAACTGAGTGGTGATCTGGCCCTCGGAAATGCACTTCGAAAACTGAAAGTCGTTATGTCGCGGGGATTGTGTTCTCAGGATAAACGGAGGAGACTGGCACCGATGAATCGTTGGATCCTATGGGTGTGTTGCGCCTGGCTGTTTCGGTCGATGGGTGCGGATGAATCACTGACTCCGGTGCTGGCTCCGGACAAAGTGGTGGCTCGTCTAGCTCCGAGTTTGGTCAGAGTCGAGTACCACCTGCAATTCGATAAGGGCGATGCCCCGGTAGGCATGATCGGCGACGAACAACGCGCCGAGCGCGGCCGAGGTAGTTTTCTGGCGATGCTGGTTGAAGAAGAACGCCCAGCTGAGACATCTGGGTTTCTCGTGGCGCCGGACGAAGTGGTAACCTTCACGCCGGATTTGCATCCGCGATTCATCAAATCTATTCAGGTCCGCCACCAAGGAGAGGTGGTGACGGCTCGCGTCGTGTCGCACGCCCGGGATACCTGGGGAGTGAAATTAAAGCTGGAGAAGCCTCTGGCGACGGCAACGCCCTTGGTGTTTTCCGACAAGCCGGGCAAGCCGAGACAGTTGGTGCATTACTACCGTGATAACGGGCTTTGGGGGGTGCACCTCGGCGGATACCCTGGCGATACGATGAGTTTTGATTCGGGAAAATCCATTCGACCGTTGGAAAGTGTAGGTTTGGTGACCGGGGCGGCGGGTGAACCCCTGGGTATCGCTTTAGACAACCTGCCATTGGATGACTCGTGGCAGGGCTCGCCGAGCCGATGGAATTGGCTCACCGAAGAGCAATTGGATGAGCGGCTTGTGGGTCTCAAGAAAACGCTCGACCAAAGCGTCCTGCACGTCCGGCTGAGTTTTAGGAGTCCCAAGGGAGCTCCGGGACGCCAACGAATGCGAATGGACCGGGAAGACGAGGAAGGCGGCGAAGGTACGGAACGGGATGTGTTGGGAGTGGTGCTGCCCGGTAATCGTTTGTTGGTTTTGGAGGACCTCAAACCTCAAACCACCGCCCGATTAGAACGGATCACCGCGATCGTTGAGGGTAAGCCCGTGGGAGCGACGTTTGAGGCTTCCCTGAAGGATTTCGGGGTCTTCGTGGCGAAAGGCGAAAGCTCATTAGGCCGGGCGGCTCCAATTGCGGACGGCGATCTGGCTAAGCATTTGGACGTGTTAACTCTCCGAGCTGATGTATTTCTCCAGGGCGAACATCGAACCGACTATTTGCGTGCGGGACGCATCGCTGGAATGAAATTGGGAGCCAAAGGGATCCAATATCCCGAGCTTCTGGATGCGGGATTTCGAGATGCGTGGCTGTTTACCATCGATCGACAATTGGTGGCTATGCCCGTGGAAAAGCGGGAACCGGTGACGGCACGCAGAGATCAGGGAAGTCGCGATCGGGCCAGGACCCGATCGACACACGCGGTAGTGCTTGCCAATGCGGTGGCGGCACTGCCTGCAGGTGCGGACCCTGCCAATGTGCCGGTGAGTGAAGCTGCCGAAAATCGGTTGGCGTGGCTGGGTGTAGAGCTCCAGCCCTTGGGACGTGATTTGGCACGTGCCAACGGCGTAGCGGATCAGACACGCGACGGTGAAGCCGGTGCTCTCATCACGTTTGTTCATCCAGATTCGCCGGCGGGTCGAGCCCAAATTGCCGCAGGTTCAGTTTTACTGCGGCTTCGGGTTCCAGGCCAACCCTTGCCCGTGGAGGTTCGGCTGGAGGAAGACCAAATGCGATCCGGGCCTTTTCCTTGGGAGCGCTTGGACCAAATCGGCGAGCAATTCTTTGATCGAATTCCGACGCCTTGGGCTCCAGCTGAAAACTCCTTTACACGGTCGCTGACGGACCTGGGTTTTGGTACTCGGTTCACCGCGGAATTTTTTGTCGACGGAAAGTTGGTGTCGCATGAATTCGAGGTCGTGGTGAGCCCGACTCATTATGAATCGGCGCCACGCTTCAAATCCGAAGCCCTGGGCCTGACGGTGCGTGATTTGACGTATGATGTGCGGCGCTATGTGCAGCGCGGGACCGAGGAGCCAGGCGTGGTGGTGAGCAAAGTGGAACCTGGTGGCAAGGCCAGTGTCGCTGGGGTTAAGCCCTACGAGCTCATCACTCACATCAATGAACAGCCGGTGCTGACGATCGCAGACTTTGAAAAGCACGCTGCCGCTGGCGGCGAGTTAAAGCTTTCCATCAAACGAATGGCCAAAGGTCGTATCGTCACGGTAAAATCAGCCGGCAAATGATTGGTGCAAGCTGGTGCACTTCAAACCAGTCCCAGCTCGATTCCGCAAGGAGGGAATGTGGCAATTCGACTCCGACTATTGACAGTGACAGATCTTCATCGAAGCGCGCTGCTCTACGAACAGCTCGTCCATGCGGTGCGGCAGCACCGTCCGCAGGTGGTCGCCTTTGTGGGCGATTTTTTGCACGGGACGCGGGATAACGTGGGAAGGATGCGCGAGGCTCAGTGTGCTCAAGTCTTGGCGGCGTTGCCCTGTCGTGAAGTGGTCTTTGTCCGGGGGAACCATGAAGACCATATGTGGCAGACTTTTGCGGATGCCTGGATTCAAACCCGGCGCCGGTTGAATGCGCTTCACGGTGAAGTATTTGCTTACGAAGCCATGACTTTGGTGGGTTTTCCGTGCTTCTTGGGTACAGAAGACGCCTTTATTGACCCCCGAAATCCGCTCCCACAAGACCCGGAGCTTTGGCTGCCCGAAGTAATTAAACCCTGGGGTGGGGCCGGGCGGGGAATTTGGCTGATGCACGAACCCCTGGCCGGAACCCCACTGAGTGAGCCTGGATCGCCGGTGGGTGGAAATGTGGAATGGACTCAGGCCATTCAGACCCATCAACCGCTCTTGACCATTTCCGGCCACGATCATCATTCACCCATCAAGAATCGCTGTTGGGCGGTAAGGACTGGCAATACATGGTCGGTCAACGCCGGGCAGACCACCCATGGACCACTGCACTATTGTGTGATCGACGCGGAATATCGATGGGCCCAGCCATCGACGCCCCGATTCCTTTCGATCACAGCGTATCCCTGGAACGAGACGATCGAGATCACGCCTCCTGCGGGCTTCGAAGAGGAGTAGGCGCGCGCTGCGCACCCGCTCACTTACCGGTACTGTCGACGCGTGTGAGGTCGAACCGATGAGATCGAAGTTTGCGGAGCCCCTCGATTTGGGATTCGGCCTTTGCGATTTCATCGTCTAGGCGTTGGAGTTCCAAGGTGCGGCGCATCTCGACTTCCGAGCCGGTGGCCCAGTTGGGGAAGTTGTAGAGTTGAACGTTGCGCCAACGATTAAAGAAGAGTTCGTTCTTGCGAAACACCGACTTCAGCAGGTCGCGTGATTGTTTGGTGATAGGTCCTGCTTGGCTCGATAGGTTCCAACCTTCGGCCAATGTCGCGGAGGAAATCTTGCCTGCGGATTCTCCATCGATTTTCAATTCGTAGTCGCCCTCTGCCAATCCGGCTACCTTCAGCTCGTAACGACTCAGTTCGTTTTCCAGAGGCGCCAGTTTGAGGGCAGCAACGGCTCGTTCGTCCACAGGCCAGGGCAGGGCGTTGTCCAGTCGATCGAACTGAATGCGTTGACCGTCGACCGTCAGGTTTTCAATACGACAACCCTGTGCCTTGGCGCTCTTGCCGCCCACATCGATCTCGGCCGTCGAGACGAGGGCCGTAGCTCCCAAGCCTTTCAAGACCGCCCAAGCCATCAAGGTCTGTCCACTCGGTCCGGGATGCACAGCATCGCCACCGCCAATGAATGCGTCCGGGGCCTTGGCGCGGGCACTCATCATGAGCGACATGAAGGGATCAAACTGGTCGACGAAGGTCGCACCTGTATTGGAAGCGACTTCTTTCAAGCCGTCGGAAAACTTTTTCAGCGCCAAGTTGCGATCATCCTGGTCTGGGTTCGGACGGCGTTCCTCGATGGGTTGTGGCGTTAACAGGGCCACTCGCGCGCCTGCTCGTTTCAGGACCTTGCTGATTTCTGATTGGCTGCGGACGTAGGCTCGGAAGATGTCGGGGCGAAATTTCTGGTACGAATGATCGTTCATCCCGAACTTTACTGTGACGAAAGTCGGATTCAGGGGGAGGACGTCCCGTCCGAGACCGCGTGCCACAGAATCCTCAACCATTTTGTCCAAAGTTTCCTCTTTGGCAGCGAAGAGTTTCTCCTCATTGGGACGCGCCCGCTGTCGGAGCCAGGAGGTATCGCCGCCCCAACCGACGTTTCGGAAGCTCAGTTTCCATTCGGGATGACGCGTCAGGGCATACGCTTCAATGTAGGTGGTATAGAGACGCTGTTCGGTGATGCTATCACCGAGGAAAACCACGCGATCGCCATCGCGAATTTGAAAGTCGGAAGCGAAACTGGTGAGAGCCGTGGCGACAGCGGCGAACCATAGGGTGAAGCGAGATTTGGTCATAGGAGTGATAGAGCGTTTCCGCGAATCAAACCTTGCGCGGAGCAAGCCAGCAAGGAGGGAGTCGGGGTTACTTGGGGTCAGGTCAGGGCAGTTTCAAGATTTCGACTTTAAGGAGGCAGGTGAAACAAAAGGCGGTATAAAACTGGACAAAAGGCGCTGACTTTATTTAACTGCCGGCATGTCCGAGCCTATTACGCTAC